>VOFD01000345.1_pt1 | contig 100873 bp, 57 predicted proteins | sample 5384101 | NCBI WGS metagenome assembly VOFD01 (sample SAMN12384723, study PRJNA508395) | human gut metagenome | isolation source: healthy gut C | host: Homo sapiens
CCTCGTACACGTAGCTGTCGATGCGCACGCCGATGCCGTTGGGCTCGGTCAGCTGCTTGATAACGCCCGGACAAGGTATGAATCCGTTCTCTGTGTCCTCGGCGCAGATGCGGCATTCTATGGCATGTCCGCGCTGGAAGAGGTCTTCCTGGCGGAAACGCAGCTTCTCGCCGGCCGCCACGCGCAACTGCTCCTTTACCAGGTCAACGCCCATGACCTCCTCGGTGATAGGGTGCTCAACCTGCAAACGGGTGTTCATTTCAAGGAAATAGAAGTTGCGGTATTTGTCAACGAGAAACTCGATGGTGCCCGCTCCACGATAGTTTACGGCCTTGGCGGCAGCCACGGCCTTGGCTCCCATCTCGCGGCGAAGCTCCGGCGTGAGGAAAGGTGACGGACTTTCCTCTACTATTTTCTGGTTTCTGCGCTGTACGGAACATTCCGCTGTCATACAAGTACCACATTACCGTAAGCGTCGCCAAGTATCTGAAACTCGATGTGATGCGGCTCCTCGACAAATTTCTCGAGGTAAACGGTATCGTCACCGAACGATGACATCGACTCCGAACGTGCCGAGTCGTAAGCTTCTTTCACCTCTTCGGCGCTGTGGATGAGGCGCATTCCCTTGCCACCGCCGCCCATCGAGGCCTTAAGCATTACTGGATAGCCTATCTCATTGCATATCCTTAGGGCCTCGTCGGCGTCTTTTAGCGGTTCGGTAGTACCCGGAACAACGGGCACTCCGGCTCCTATCATGCGCTTGCGGGATTGCTAATTATTTTTAATTGTATGCACACTTGTACGCCTTTGTGCAGGTTTTGCAATGGCAAAAGCCGCATAAAGACAACTGAAGTGCTCTGCCTGGGGCTGCGGCAAGATGGCCACACCGCGGGCAGGGCGCTTCAGTCGGGCTGAATGGGGTATGTATCAGAAGAGCTTGCAGGGGTACACGCCCTCGTCGACCAGGCCCTGTATCCTGTCTACCACTCCTTGGCGGTCGGCTGCGTAGGTGACGCCGAACCACTTGCTCGTGGTGTCGAGCACCTTGACCGTGGCCGTGCGCTCGCCTATGAGCTTGTTGACCATGAGCGGGATGAAGAACTCGGCCTTGGGGTTGGCCATGTTCTTCGGGTCGGCGAGAAACTCCTTGAAGTATGCCTCGCTGTGCTCGAAATAGTCGGGCGTGAAGCCCCACATGTTCATCGACACGGGCGTGTTGTCATCAACAGGCACCCATTCTCCCTCCTCGTCCTTGTAGCAGATGGGGCCGTCTACGCGCATTATCTTGACGGTGGTTCGCCGCAGCAGAACGCTGCCGTTCTCCGAGAGGGTGTTGCCCACGCGGAATCCCACCATGGCGTATGCGTTCTTGCTGCCTTCGGGCAGGTCGGCGAGGAACTTGCCGATGACCATGAACGCGTCGCGGTTGTAGAAGTCGTCGCAGTTGATTACGCAGAAAGGCTCCTTTATCACGTCCTTTGCCATGAGCACTGCGTGGTTGGTTCCCCACGGTTTCACGCGGCCCTCGGGGCAGCTGAAGCCCTCGGGCAGCGCGTCGAGGCTCTGGAAGCACAGCTCGGCTGGCACGTGGCCCTCATACTTTGAGAGTATCTTCTCGCGGAAGTCCTGCTCGAAGTCCTTGCGGATGACGAATACAATCTTGCCGAAGCCGGCCTTGATGGCATCGTAAATGGAGTAGTCCATGATAGTTTCGCCGTTCGGGCCGAGGCCGTCGAGCTGCTTCAGTCCGCCATAGCGGCTGCCCATGCCGGCAGCCAGGAGTAACAATGTTGGTTTCATAATCTGTTGTGTTTGCGGTTATTTATAGTTTTTTCATCTTGCCTCATTGTCCTTGCAAAAGTAACAAATATAGCCGAAAGCACGGCAATGCCTAACTGCACTTAACATTATTTAGCCATAGCGGAGAGCCTATTCACCCAGGCCCTGCCGCCCCCTCGCGCCGACGCCACGGCACGAGGGGGCAGCGGCGGCGGCCGGGCGGCAAAACTTTTTTACAAACAGCCTCGCGTGGATGGCGCATTTGCGCCTTGCCTCGCTGCAGCCCACAAATGGGCGAAGCTCGCCACGGGCAGCGCAAGTGCCTCACCCTGTGCTACTTACATCGGGACGTCAGCAATCCTTCATTGCGAATTGGCCCGAAAAGGTTGTGACAGCCTGCAATTCGCGCCGTAAGCAGCCTTTCCCAGGCATATGAAAGAGGCCGCACGGCATCCTGAAACGGCCTGCCTGGCACTGCGATGCAGGCCGTTTGACACCATGATGCAGCCCGTTTGGCACTGCGGTGCAGCCCGTTCTGGTTTCCGAGAGGCTCACGGAGGCTCCGCCGAGGCTGCCATACGCCCTTGCCTACTCTATTTTGCAAGATTCGGCAGAGGTGTTTTCGGGCAATGAATCTTTACAAGCCGGGGGCTGGCGGCCATGGCCGCGCACCCGTCAGAACGGGTAGCCTATGGCGAAGTGGAGGCCTAGCCCGTCGGAGAACTTCGGTATGTTGTAGAATCCGCTCTTCGTAGTGTCGTAAGGCACGTGGAGCGCCACCCCGAGGTCGAGCCTCAGCACGAAGAAGTCGAGGTCGTAGCGCAGGCCGAGGCCCGTGCCCAGGGCCAGCTGCCGCCAGAACGTGTCGAAGCGGAACTCGGCGTCGGGGCGGTTCTCGTCTTTCTCCATCAGCCAGATGTTGCCTGCGTCAAGGAAGAGTGCGCCATAGAGGCTGCCGAAGAGGTTGAAACGGTACTCCAGGTTCATCTCCAGCTTGATGTCGCCCGTCTGGTCGAGGTATGAGTAGGTGGACGACGGGGCCACATACTTTCCCGGCCCTATGCTGCGGATGGTGAAGGCCCTGATGCTGTTTGCGCCGCCCACGTAGAACTGCTCGCTGTAAGGGCCTCGCGAGGAGTTGCCGTAAGCCCACAGCACGCCGGCCGCCACGTGGCCCACGAGCTGCGACTTCTGGCCCAGCGCCCACGTCTTTCGCAGCGAGGTGTTAACCTTGAGGAACTGCGCGAAGGGGTTGCCGAAGAGGTCTTTCTCCTTGGCGTTGAACCTCTTGCCGGCCGCCATGTATCCCAGCGACACGATGTTGCCGGCCTCGGTGAGGCTCAGTTCCCATGCCAGGGGGTTGCGCGTGCCGGCAGGGCTGGTGTAAGTGTAGGTGTACTTTATCTTCGGCACGAACTGGTTGCGCATCGAGACGTATATGGCCGGGTTGGCGTCCATGATGGAGTCGAAGGCGGCCGTGGTGCGGCTGAGCATGGTGTAGTCGAGCAGGAAGGGGCTGAACTCGTGCAGCGAGTTCGGCGATGTCTGGAACTTGTACGTCACCGCGCCCGTGACGGTGAACATCTTGAAGTAGTCGGCGCGGTTGAGCACGTTGCCCGAGAGCGAGAAGAGCGTGGAGGGCGTGGAGGCGAAGCGGTGGCGGCGGAAGAGCTTGAACGGCGTTTCGAGCCTCGGGTACTCTATCGACACGTCGGCGCCATACTCGTATGAGTTGATGGTAGAGCTGTTGCCGTCCACCTTCTTGCCCGTCTGCCACTCATACGAGCCCTTGAGGTTTATCTCCAGCTTCTCCGCCCCGCGGAAAGCGTTGCGCTTGGTGAGCCCGAACACGAGGCCAGGCCCCGTGCGGTCGTTGCTCTTCAGCGAGTAGTTGGCCTCTATGGAGCCGTCGTATGGCTTGTCGAGCACACAGTTGAGCGTCATGTCGAGCGTGTCGCAGGTGGCCGAAGTGTCGCGCGGGGCGAACGAGAAGTCGGCCAGGCTGAACATGCCGAGGCTGTTCACGTTGTTTGCCGACTCCAGGTAGGCATCCTGGCTGTACAGCTGCCCAGGCCTGAGCTTGACGTCGCGCAGCACCGCCCCGGGCCTGATGGGAATCTTCTTGCCCACGCTCCGCCCCGCAAAGTATATCGAGAGATAGCGGTGCACGAACGAGTCGGTGAGTTGCTCCCTCATGTCGCGGCGCAGGTTTACGCGCAGCTTGCCCAGGTACCACTTGCGCTTGGCGGCATCGGGTATGCCCGCGGCGGGCTGCACGTGCACCTCCACGCGCCCGGGGTTCGACACGGAGTCGGCCACGAACACCGAGTAGCCTGCGCTGTAGAAGTAGTAGCCATTGTTGCGGAAGAGCGCGGCCAGCCTCGTGCGCTCGGCATCCAGGGCGGCGGTGGTGAACGGGCGGCCCGGCTTCAGGCCGCTCTCGGCGAGCGTAGCGTGGATGAGGCTGTCGGCAAACGCCGGGTAGCCTACGTACTTCACGGTATCGATGGTGTACAGCCGGCCCGGGGTGACGATGTAGCTTATCTTTGCCTTCAGCGGGTTCTTCTGCGGGATGATGCCGTAGCCCACCTCGGCGTCGAAGTATCCGTTGGCCCTCAACAGGTTCTTGGCCACGAGGGCACGCGTCTCGGGGGCGACGTAGCTGAGCAGCACGGGCGGCGTGCCGAACTTGGTGCGCATCCACCGCCCGAACTTCGAGTCGGCCTTGGCGTACTTGTTGTACACCGCGAGCTTCAGCTGCAGCGGCGAACGGTAGTAAGGGCTGCCCAGCAGCGCGCCGTTGGGCTTGCAGGCCAGGGCCGCCTCCACCTCGTCCTTGACGCCGGCGAAGTTCAGGTCGGAGTCAGCCACGGCATATTCGGTCTTCTTCATGCCCGTGTAGAGCATCTCGCCTTCGGGCAGGTTGCTCGTCGTTGAGCACGCCGCCAAGGCCACGATGGCCACAAGCAGGAGCAGTATGTCAGTCGTCTTTCTCATCTGTCTTTGTCGAATCGTTTGCCGCCTCGTCGCGTTGCTTGCGCTTCTTCGTGCGGAAGTCGAACAGCTCGCCGAGGCTCTGCATCTTCTTCCTCCATACGAAACCGGCGCCATATTGCGTTATCTCGCCCTCAAGCAGGTCGTCGGCGTTCTTGTTGTAGAACAGCCTCACGTAGCGCTGCGCCGACTGGTCGAGCCTGTACTCGAGCGAAACGTTGTCTATGAAGGCCTCGTTCTGCGTGCCGGTGGCCGTGTTGTCGTTGCCTGAAGACACCTTGCCGCCGATGATGAAGCTGAAACGGTTGTTCCAGAAGCGCTTTGCGAACTGGAAGGAATAGTCAGTACTGGTGTTGCCGGCGGCGTCGGAGTTTTGGTCAATGCCCACGCTCATGTCGATGGACTTCATCGCGCTGTTGGTGATATTGTTTATCTCGCTCTGCAGGAAGGAGTTGAGCGCGTTGTTCATCGAGAAGCCTCCCGTGTTGCCGTCGGCCAGGTACATGCCCGTGGTGAGCATGGTCACTGCCACTTTCCCCCGCTGCTCCACGCTCATGGCGGCCAGCTCGTTCTTCAGCGTCAGGTCCTCGGGGGCGTCGACGGTGAACTCCAGGCCCATGTCTTGCAGAGTCTTGGTTACCTTCACGCCGCAGTCGAAGAGCACGGTGCGGCTGCTTCCCGACTCATTGGCCACGTTGGCCTTCACCTGTTCGGTGGCCGTGATGTTCAGTCGGGGGTTCATCACGTTGCCGGCGAACTCGATGTAGCTTCCCTGCTGTATGTGGAATGTCTTCAGCGGGATGACTGGCAGGGCGTATTTCATCTCACCCTCGTTGAGCGTATAGCGCCCGTAGAGCTGGAAATTGTCCATGTCGCTGTATACAAGGCGCAGCTCTCCGCCCCCCTCGAGGTTGATGTAGTTCGACTGGTCGGTGTTCAGCGCGCACATGATTCGCGCGCCTTGCTCGATGTTGAGCATCAGTTCCATGTCCAGCCCGCCCAGTTGCGGCGCGCTGCTCTTGACGACCGTGGTCGTGTCGCGGAAGTCAGTGAATGTCACAATCTCGCTCAGCCGGTCGTCAGGGCTCAGGGGCGAGTCGGTGAGGACGTATGTCAGGTCGGTCGTTCCGAGCACGTCGAGCTGCCCTCGCATGCTCAGGCGGTCGAGCGTCCCGCCGATGCGGCCCGTGAAGTTGACGAATCCCTTGCCATAGGCCACCGAGCGCGGCCTCTTCTTCGCGTTGATCAGCTGGTAGTTCTGCGCCCTCATCTGCAGGTCGAGGGCCATCCTTGCGGGGTCGGAGAAGTCTACGCTGCCATTGATGTTGAGGGGGCTGTCGTTGTGCGAGTACAGGGTGAAGTTCTCGAAGAGCAGGTTGCTGCCTACGATGCGCACCGGGTCGTTGTCCATCCGCAGGCGGAGGCCGTAGGGAACGCTGGTGATGTACGACGAGTCGAGGTACACCTCGCCGTCTATCTTAGGCGCGGATACGGCCCCACTCACGGTGAGCTTACCGTCGGCATAGCCAGAGAGAGCCATCAGGCGGTCGGGTATGAAGCCGTTGACCAGCGCGAGCGGCAGGCGGTTCATGTCGAGCGTGGCGTCAAGGGTGCCTCCGTCCTCGCCGGTGTACTTGCCCCGCAGCAGCCCCACCTCGTTGTCGTCGTGGTTGATGCGCGCCCCGACGAAATGCGAGGCGGAGTCGCGCATCATGTAAGCGAACTCGCTGCTGATGTTGCCGATGTAGCTTTGCTCGAACGAGAAGTCGCTGACCGACAGGTCGGACATGACGGTGAGCCGCTCTTTCTTGTCCTGTATGACGTGGAAGTCGCCGAAGAGCAGCCCTCCGAGGCGCGGCACGAAGGGCATGACAGCGGTTATCTTGTCGAGGTCGAACTTGTTCAGGCTGACCGTTATGTCCTGCAGCGCGTCCTTGTTTTCGTCGGCCGAGTATATCTTCACGCCCGTATAGTCGTCGGCTATGAGGTCCACACGCGCGCTGACCCTCTTGTCGCGGCCCATGAAGATGTAGTTGTCCTTGTTAAGGTTGAACGCCTTGTAGCCGAGTATCGGCTTTTCGGGCATCAGGCTCACGTTGATTCCGCTGTCGCGCATCTCCGCCCTTGCCCCGATGTATGCGCCGAGGCTGTCGGCTGCATCGTAGAACCTGGCGTCAAGCCCTGCCTCGGTTTCGTAGTAGAAGCCGTTGAAGAGCGTGGTGAAGGCGAGCTGCGGGTTGTCTTTCCTGTTGGCCACCTTGCCGACGAAGCGCACCCGCGAGACCGAGTCTTGCACCATGAAGAAGCGCACGGTGTCAATCATCGTGCTGTCTACCATGAGCGAATAGAGGTGCATATTGCCGTTGAGGCCCCGCTCCGGCGACGAGTTGAGACTGAGCAAGAGGTCGTCGAAGATGACTCCCTTGGTCTTCAGGAAATTCGCGAACGGGTTTCCGTCGCCGCTTACGAGCCTCAGCCTGAGGTGCGGGAGCAGCCTGCTGAGGCGGCTTTGGTCGATTATCTTCTCCTCGCGCTGCCTCTCGGCCTCGGCCATGAGCCTGTCCACCTGCGCCTGCATGGCCTCGTAGCCGCCTCGGGCGGCCAGCTGCAGGTCGAGGCTGCCGCTGCTCACCATTGCCCATGTTGTGTCGGGGCTGGTGGATATGTCCATGCTGATGTCAGTAGGGTGGAATGCCATCTTGCCGCTCTCTATGCGTATGTCGCCCACGGAGCCTTTCAGCGAGTGCGACTGCTTCATGTCGGAGGCGAAGTCGAGGTGGGCGCAGAGGCCGGTAGAGAGCGGGTTGTCCGCCAGGTGCAGACGGTAGAGGTCGGCGTTGCGCAGGTCGGCCACGACGGTGGTCCGCACCTTGGCGCGGCTGACGCATGCACGTCGAGGCTGCCCTCAAACAGCTCGCCAGTGCCGGTCAGGCTCACGTGGCCCTTGCCCCCGGCGAGGGTGGCACCTGCCTCTACCCGGCCCACGCCCAGCGAGCCGTAGACGAGCGTGTCTACAGCCGCCGTGGCCTGCAGGCGGCATGAGGGCGCAAGGAAGTCGAAGCCGCGCCCTTCGGCCTCGGCCCGGCACGTCACGGTAAAGAGCGAGTCGCCGGGCAGGAAGTGCGCCACGTCGAGCCCGGCCACGTCCAGCGTCGCGCGGTAAGCCTCGGTGTCTGTGTCCAGGCGGCCGTCGAGCTTCACGCTGCCGCGGCCCTCACGGAGGGTCAGCGCGGCTGTGTAAGCGCTGCCGTCGGCCCCCACGCGCCCCTCGAGAGCCATGCCCCCCGGTATGCGGAACGAGGGCTGTGGCCCGGCGAGGGCCGTGACGAAGCCCAGGTTCCCGGTGCGCCCGCGCAGGCGTATGTCGGCCTTCAGCCGTTCGGGCGAGGTGACATTGGCGGCCGAGCCCGAGGCCGACAGGCGGAAGGCAGTGGGCAGACTGACATCGACGCCGGTTATGTCGAGCTGGCGCACGGTGCCGCTGAGCGTGGCGCGCAGGCTTATCGGGCGGTTGGGATAGGAGCGCACGAACTGCGCTGGCAACTCCCCGGCGAAGCGCATCACGTCTTGCTTGCCTATGTTGGCCAGCAGGCGCAGCTCCAGCCGGCCGGGGTTGCGCTCGTCCATGACGCTGAAGTCCATGGCGGCCTGGGCGCGCAAGTCGGAGTCGGGTGTGCGCAGCGTGAGCGCAGGCAGGCTGAGCCTCACGGAGTCCATGCTCACCTGCCCAGAGAGGTCGGCCAGCTTGAGACCGCTCTTCTCCTCCATGCGGCAGTATTTTAGGTTGAGCTGCGTCAGCGGGGCTTCGTAAACCACGGAGTCGATGCCTATCTCTATGCCGCTGAGGGCTATGTGGTTGGGGTCGAGCCCGGCGGTGCGCGGGGCGTAGTTGTTGTCGTAAGAGGCGCTGCCCCCGGCCCACTCAACGGCGGCCACGGTGTAGCGCCCGCGCTCAAGGTCAACCACGGCGCGGCGGCCCGTAAGCCTGTCTATGCCGGCCCGCACGCCGATGGTGTCGCCCGGCGTGCTGAGGGCTATGGCGGTGCGCACGATGTCGAGGCGGCCGACGTATATCTTCCACGGCACGGTGGCCGAGGCCGTGTCGGGCGGGGTCACAGTGTCGCATAGCTCTATGCTCACGCTGGCATCGCTGAGGCTGGCGCGGCCCACCTCGGCCACGCCCGCAGCGAGGTCTATGCCGCGGCTGCTGAGGCTGAGGCGGCCTATGCTGCCCTTGATGCGGGCCGTAGCCACGAGGCCTGCGGTGTTCAGCCGCGCGTCGCCAAGCTCAAGGGCGTCCACCGTGACCTTGCTGTGCAGCAGCTGGCCCAGGCCTACGTCGACCACAAGCCGCCCCACGTCGGCTATCGTGTCGCGCCGCCCGGGCAGCGAGTCGCTGGGCTGCGTCACGCGGAAACCGTATATGCCGAGGTCGAGCGGGAACACGAGCGACACGCGGCCTACGCTGATGTCCATGCCCGTGGCGCCAGAGGCGGCCTTCACAACCTGCTGCACCGCCCAGTTCTGCACGGGCGGAACGTAGAGCAGGGCCGCCAGCACAACAAACAGGACGACGGGGGCAAGCAGTATGCCGAGTATCCACAGCAGGGTCTTCTTCATCTTTTCAACACTTAACAAATCATGCGCAAGCAGCCACAAGCGCGCCCCTTGCCCGCACGAAAAGGGCTTGGGCATACGCGCCTGGCTGCGATTGGCATAGGCAAAGATAAGGAAAAATATTGAAAGCGGGCCGCATCGGGAGGAAAATTTGATTGACAGGCGGACAAAACGGAGCAAAGCGGGCATCCGGAAACTGCCGAAGCAACGCAACGGAGCACAATGCATGGCCCGGCGCAGTCCGCTCTGTGTCGTGATATTTCCTGGAAAACAGCACCGCCTGCACCGAACGAAACAGAAACGGAGACGGCAGGAAAACGCTGGAAAGCTGGTTGCACCGGGCCAAACGCACCCCGTCGCAATGCGGAACGCCACGTTTTGCCGTTTAAAACGGGCTGTTCAGCAAGTCTGAACGGTATGTTCCGCAAGCTTTGACAAAGCCGCGCAAGCCAGCGAACAGGCCACATTTACGCAACAACGCAAAAGCAATCGCAGCCAAGATACAGCAAGAGATACGTGCAAACAACTAAAAGTCAGCCGTTTACACGAAATGAAACGAGAATCGCGCATTTGCCTCTGCCACGCTGGCCGGATGCAAATGCGCGATTCTCACGAGCCTGTTTGTAACGATATTTCAGCCTCGCCAAACAGCGGCGAGCCTCTGGCTGGGGGCTAAAGCGCCGCCTCGCCCGCCGCAGCGGCAAGCTCGCGCCACAGCCTGTCGGCAGGCAGCGGAGCCTCGACGGCCACGCGCTCGCGGCTCACGGGGTGGACAAACTCCACGCGGCGCGCCAGCAGCGAGATACTTCCGTCGGGGTTGCTGCGCGGCGCGCCATACTTAAGGTCGCCCTTGATGGGGCATCCCATGGCGGCAAGCTGGCAGCGTATCTGGTGGTGGCGGCCCGTGAGGAGCGCCACTTCGAGCAGGCGGTAGTTCTCGCCGCGGCCTATCACGCGGTAGCGCAGCACGGCCCGCTTGGCCCCCGGCACCTCGCGCGGGTAGGCGTAGCTCTTGTTCTGCCGCTCGTTGCGCACGAGCCAGTGCTCGAGCGTACCTTCGGGCGCGGGCGGCTCGTCGCGCACTATGGCCCAGTAGGTCTTGTGCACATCGCCCTTGCGGAACATCTCGTTAAGCCGCGCCAATGCTTTCGACGTGCGCGCCAGCACCACCACTCCCGCCACGGGGCGGTCGAGCCTGTGGGCCACGCCGAGGAACACGTTGCCGGGCTTGGCGTAGCGCTCCTTGATGTAAGCCTTGACGTCGTCGGCCAGCGTGCGGTCGCCCGTCTTGTCGCCCTGCACTATCTCGCCGGCAGCCTTGCTGACGATGATTATATGGTTGTCTTCGTAAAGTACCTTCACTTGTGTTGAATCGCAATTAACGGCACAATGCCCTGGAAAAAGATGATTCACGACCCGCACCCCCGCCGCGGCAGACTGCGGCGAGGCTGCGACGCCCATGCGTGGCGTCGCAGCCTGTCAGTGATTGCGGATTGTGAATCGGTGGCTTGAACTACATGTTCATCCCGCCGTCAACCTGGATGACCTGGCCGGAGATGTAGCTCGACATGTCAGAAGCGAGGAAGGTGGCGCAGTCGGCGATGTCTTCAACAGTGCCGCCGCGGCGCAACGGAATCTTGCTTATCCACTCCTTGCGGATGTCGTCGGGCAGTGCCTGCGTCATGGCCGTGTCGATGAAGCCCGGGGCGATGGCGTTGGCGCGTATGCCCTTGGGGCCCATCTCCTGGCCGATGCTCTTGGCAAGGGCTATGAGGCCGGCCTTCGATGCGGCGTAGTTGGCCTGCCCGGCGTTGCCGTGGACGCCCACCACCGACGCCATGTTGATGATGGAGCCTTTGCGCTGGCGCATCATCACCGGCACGCAGGCGTGGATGAAGTTGAACGCGCTCTTCAGGTTGACAGCGATGACGGCATCCCACTGGGCCTCGGTCATGCGGAGCATGAGGCCGTCCTTGGTTATGCCGGCGTTGTTCACGAGGATGTCGATAGAGCCGAACTCTCCTCACCTGCTTCACCACCTCTTCCGTCTGGGCGAAGTCGGCGGCGTTGCTGGCGTATCCCTTAGCCTTTACGCCCTTGGCGGCTATCTCGGCCTCGGTGGCCTTGCCGTTCTCGTCGATTACGAGGTCTGTGAATGCGATGTTTGCGCCTTCTTCGGCGAACTTGAGCGCGATGGCCTTGCCAATGCCGCGCGCGGCCCCGGTTATCAGGGCCGTCTTACCTGTGAGTAATCCCATGATGTCTGTATGTTAAAAATAGTGTTACTTGTTTGTCATTGCCATGCAGTGCGCGGCAGCCGTCACTTTATCAGCCGCTTGCCCAGCGCGCCGTAGACCACCTTGGCCACCAGGGGGGCGGCTCGTCTCCTCGGTCATGCCGTGCCCCAGGCGCCCGTATATGTATGGCACCTCAAGCCCCTTGATGCAGTAGTGGGTGATGTCGGCCACGAGGTCTATGTTGTCTATGTCGAACTCGCCGTCGGCCTTGCCGTCGGCATAGACCTTGCGGAACAGCTCTATCTCGTCCTCGTCAAACTTCTTGCGCACCTTCTCAACCATCCATATGTTGCGGAAGAACTCGGCGCGCAGGTTGCCATTGCGCACGACTGTCTCCTTTATCATGCTCAGGTGGGTGTAAATAAGCTCTATGATTTTGTCCTGCGGACTTATCTTCTTGGCCGCGACCTCGTCCAGTTTGTCCGAAAGGCGCTCCAGCTCCGACTCAATCACGGCGTAGTAAACGTCTTCCTTGCTCTTGAAGTAAGTGTAAAGCGTGCGCCTGCCCTTGCCGGAAGCTACGGCTATATCGTTCATGGTGGTGCCGTCAATGCCGTTCTTGGCAAAGAGCTGACGGGCAATGTCCACAAGTTTCTGCCTTGTCTTCAATATCGACATACGCTACAATCCTCCATGATTAATGTTCAACGGCTTGCACATTGAGTTTGACGTGTGCAAAAGTATAAATTAAATTTCAGTTGAGCAAATAAAAAGCCGAGAAAAAGCGGGCCGTTTGCATCTGCAAGCACGCTCCCGGCACCATGAGGCAATGCCACGGCAATCCGCAAACTACCATAAATAAAATATGTGTAAAGGCCATGATGGCCTGCCACAGGCTCTAAAACGCAGGCCAAAGTGTAAATAAACACTAAAAAACAAAGCGAATGCTTGCATGGGAACGGAAAAGTTTGTACCTTTGCACTCGCAAAACAGAAATGACATCGCGGAGTGGAGCAGTTGGTAGCTCGCCAGGCTCATAACCTGGAGGTCGCATGTTCGAATCCTGCCTCCGCAACAACAGTCGGGCATTGTGTTGTTCTTCAGCATGATGCCCGCTTTCTTTTTGCCCGGAAACCGCCCGGAAACGACACCAACCCGCAAGCAACGCAATGGAACACAAAGCCGCAATGACCCTCTTCGAGCTTAACAACATGGTGCGCTCTGCCGTTGAGGGCGCGCTGAGGGATGAGTATTGGGTGGAAGCCGAGCTGTCGGAAGCACGCGAATCGCGCGGCCATTGCTACATGGAACTGGTAGAGAAAGCCCCCGGCAGCAACACACCCACGGCACGGGCATCGGCAAAATGCTGGCGGCAGACGTGGGCTTTGCTGCGCCCTTTCTTTGAAAGCACCACGGGACAGACGCTCCACCCGGGCATGAAAGTGCTGCTGCGGGTGTACGCACAGTTCCACGAGGCTTACGGATTCTCATGGATCGTAACCGACATCGACCCCACTTACACCCTCGGCGACATGGCCCGCAAGCGCCAGGAGATTATCCGCAGACTGAAGGAAGAGGGCGTTTTCGACCTCAACAAGGAGCTGGAGCTGCCGTTGTTCACGCAGCGCATCGCAGTGATATCGAGCGAGACGGCCGCCGGCTACGGCGACTTCTGCAACCAGCTGGCCGACAACGGCCACGGCTACAGGTTCACCACACGCCTCTTCCCGGCCGTGATGCAAGGCGAACAGGTGGAGGAAAGCATCATAGCCGCGCTCAACCGGATTAACGACGAGGCCGACTCTTTCGACTGCGTGGTAATCATCCGCGGCGGCGGGGCTACGAGTGACATGTCCGGTTTCGACACCCTCGCGCTGGCGGAGAACGTCGCCAACTTCCCGCTCCCGGTCATAACAGGCATCGGCCACGACCGCGACGAGTCGGTGCTCGACATGATTTCGCATACAAGCGTGAAGACCCCGACCGCCGCAGCGGCACTGCTCGTGAGCCGCCTCGTGGCCGTTGAGGAGCGCATAGAAAACTGCAGGGAGCGCATAACGCGCTCCGTCACCGCCACGATAGGCCGCGAGAGCCGGCGCATGGCGGCCCTGTCGGGGCGCATACCGGCACTTTTCACCATTGCGAAAACACGCCATGAGGCCCGCATAAGCATTTTCTCAGAACGCCTGAAAGCCGCCGCCAGGCAGCATGTTGACAGGCAAAGCCACCGCATCGACATCATGGCACAAGGCATGACGCCTGCCGCCGCGCGCCTGGTAGCCAAGGCCCGCCACGCCGTAGAGCTGCTTGAGCAACGCGCCAAGGCCCTCGACCCCGCCCTGCTGCTGCGGCGCGGCTACAGCATAACGCTCCGCCAGGGGCGCGCCGTGCGCGACGCCGCATCGCTCAAAAGCGGCGACGAGATAGAAACCAGGCTTGACAAAGGCATAATAAAATCGACCGTAAAATGACAAACAGCATGAAATACGAAGAGGCCATGCGCGAACTGGAGCGCATCGTGGCACGCATGGAGAACGACGAGCCCGACATCGACTCGCTGGGCGAACAGCTCCGCCGAGCACAGCAGCTGATAAAAATGTGCAAGGCCAAGCTCACCAAGGCCGACGAGGAGATAAAGGAGATACTCAGCGACAGCGAGGCGGAAGCATGACACAGCCCGACGCGTACACGGATTAAGCATTGCAGGGCGCCACGGCGGCCAGGCGGGTGCCCCCAGGCGCAACAAGCAACGCTGCACTCAGCGCCAAAAGGATGCCCCGCAGGCATCCTTTTGGCGTTTCAAGGCACCAATATGACGCTCCACAAGGCAAAAATATTACAGTCCAAACGATTTTTGTCACCTTTTAGTTGCTACCATACAAGAATTTGCTTACCTTTGCCTCTGCTTACAGGGCGCGGCAGCCTGCAGCACTGCCAAAGCCCGGCCGCACCGGATTACGGTGCAAGCTGAGGCAAGGATTACATCACAAAAACAAGTCACGATATGAAGAACATCGACTGGGGCAACCTGTCCTTCGGCTACAAGCCGACCGACTACAACGTCCGCTGCTACTATCGTAACGGGCAATGGGGCGAGATTGAGATCTGCTCCGACGAGTATATAAACATGCACATGGCCGCGACGTGCCTGCACTACGGGCAGGAAGCCTTCGAGGGACTGAAGGCTTACCGCTGCCCCGACGGCAAGGTGCGCGTGTTCCGCATGGACGAAAACGCCGCAAGGCTGCAGTCCACGTGCCGCGGGATAATGATGCCCGAAGTGCCTACGGAACTGTTCGAGGAGATGGTGAAGAAGGTTGTGCGCCTCAACCAGGAGTACATACCGACCTACGAGAGCGGCGCCACGCTCTACATACGCCCGCTCCTGGTGGGCATGACGGCCCAGGTGGGTGTCCACCCCGCGTCAGAATACCTGTTCCTAATATTCGTAACGCCTGTAGGCCCGTACTTCAAGGGAGGCTTCGCCACCAACCCCTACGTCATCATACGCGACTACGACCGCGCCGCCCCGCTCGGAACGGGATGCTACAAGGTGGGCGGCAACTACGCCGCATCGATGAAGGCGAACCACATAGCCCACGAGAAAGGATACGCCTGCGAGTTCTACCTCGACGCTAAAGAGAAGAAATACATGGACGAGTGCGGCGCGGCAAACTTCTTCGGGATAAAGAACAACACATACGTCACGCCCAAGTCGACCAGCATACTGCCCAGCATCACCAACAAGAGCCTCATGCAGCTGGCCGAGGACTTCGGCATGACGGTGGAGCGCAGGCACATACCCGAGGAGGAGCTTGAGACGTTCGAGGAGGCCGGGGCCTGCGGCACGGCTGCCGTGATATCCCCCATATCATACATCGACGACCTTGACACCGGCAAGCGATACACCTTCAGCAAGGACGGGAAGCCGGGGCCGATATCCACCAAGCTCTACAACCACCTGCGCGGCATACAGTACGGCACCGAGGAAGACAAGCACGGCTGGACGACGGTGGTGATAGAGTGACGCGGCCGCGACACAACAAGACAACAACTCACATAAAAACAGATACCATTATGCTTAACAAGAAGATTGAAGAAGCGCTGAACGCGCAGATAAACGCCGAGCTTTGGTCGGCCTACCTGTATCTCTCCATGGGCGCTTACTGCCACTCCAACGGCAACCCCGGCATGGGAAAGTGGTTTGAGGTGCAGTTCCAGGAGGAGCAGGACCACGCGAAGATACTGTTCAACTACGTGATACAGCGCGGCGGCAGGGTGACGCTCGCCCAGATAGACGCCGTTCCCACGGAATGGAAGTCAATCATCGACGTGTTCGAGAGCACGCTGGCCCACGAGCAGAAGGTGACACAGCTCATCAACGACCTGTTCGCGCTGACCACAGCCGAGAACGACTACGCCACGCAGAGCGCGCTGAAGTGGTTCATCGACGAGCAGGTGGAGGAAGAGGAGACAGCCCAGAACATCATCGACAACCTCAAGATGATAAAGGACAACGGCTACGGGCTCTACATGCTCGACAAGGAACTGGGCAGCCGCACTTACACGCAGGCAGCCCCGCTGGCCTCAGCCGAGTAAGCCCGCCGACAGCCACTACACAACCACAAGGCCGCAGCCGACGTATGCCAATACCCGGCTGCGGCCTTACAAGTGACGGCCAAAGACAAACAGACATCACATCCACAGCAGACGCCCGCCACATCCTTGCCACCACACTGCGCGCAACATGGAGGCAAACGACGACGGGCGGCTTCTTGCTTACCCCAAACCACAACGACAATGAGCAAAGGAAAACTACAGAAGTTCGCCGAGATGGAGACGTTCAGCAACGTCTACCAGTTCCCCTACTCCGCCTTGAAAGACAGCGAGTTTGCCATGAGGGGGCGCTGGCGCGATGACTGCTTCTGCAACCAGAACCCCATAGTGCTCGAACTGGGCTGCGGCAAGGGCGAATACACCGTTGGCCTGGCCAAGCTCTACCCCGAGGTGAACTTCATCGGCGTAGACATAAAGGGAGCGCGGATGCACACCGGGGCCAAGCAGGCACTGGAGGAGGGGCTGAAGAACGCCGCCTTCCTGCGCACCAACATCGAGATAATCGACCGATTCTTCGCCCCGGGCGAAGTGCAGGAGATATGGCTCACGTTCAGCGACCCGCAGATGAAGAACCCGCGCAAGCGGCTCACCAGCACGTTCTTCATGGAACGCTACCGCCGCTTCCTCGCCGACGGGGGGCTGGTCCACCTGAAGACCGACTCCAACTTCCTCTTCACCTACACCACCTGCATGGTAGAGCGCAACCGCCTGCCGCTGCTCTTCCGCACGGAAGACCTGTACCACACCGACGGGATTGACGACGAGACGCGCAAAATACTCTCCATACAGACCTACTACGAGGCGCAATGGATTGAGCGGGGCCTCAACATACGCTACATGAAGTACCGCCTGCCGCACGGGGGCGCTCTCGAAGAGCCCGACGTGGAGATACCGCTCGACGACTACCGCAGCTTCAAGCGCACCAAGCGCAGCAGCCTTGAGACAAGCAAATGACAGCCGGAAGGGGGCATCCCCCTCCGGCTTTTTTACGCCACCTGGCAAGCCCGGCGAAGCCACGCAGGGCCCAAAACCGCATTTTCACCACTTTTAGGTATTGCAAGGCTGCCGCCCAACGCCTATCTTTGCAGGCAGAAAGCGACACGACAAACCGGCCGCCGCAAACAGGGGCCGCAAACAAAGCAATGCCAATGGAAACTACGACGATAAACCCCGTGGAACTGAAGGTGTTCCTCAATCATGTCTACGAACTGAAGAAAGGCGTAAGGCAGATGGTGCTCCACACGATGAACCGCAAGTACGAGGCGTTCGCCGTGCGCAGGCTCACCCGCCAGGGCATACCCTTCTTCATCCAGCCCGCCGGGCGCAACAGCGTCAACCTCTTCTTCGGCAAGGGTGAGTGCATAGAGGCAATAAAGCACCTCGTCAACTGCCCGCTCTATGAACTGTCGCCCGAGAAAGACTTCATACTCGGGGCAATGCTCGGCTACAACATCTGTGACCAGTGCCGCCGCTACTGCGACCAGAAGGCCAAGGCCGAAGGCCGCGCCGGGGGCAGGCGGGATGCCGCATCTTAATGCCGCACGGGGCAGGCACGGGGCCGAAAGGCGCAAAAATTTTCACCGTTTTCATCATACCGGGCAACGCGCTGAGTGACAGCGTGTTGCGCTGCGTGCCGAATCCGACTGCGATTCGGCACGTTTCATTATGCAAAATAGGCCGTCTTGCAAGCCAAGACAGCCCGTATTGCATCGCGATACAGCCAAGAGGCAGCCGCAATGCACACTTTGTAACTATTTGTTACCTATGCAGGCAAGGCCGGACCGCACCCGACCGCCGCCTGCCCCGCCGCCTGCCCCGCGCCAAGGGCAGCCACACCCATGGCCCGGAGAACCATGCCGGAAGCCCTTGCGAACTTTTTGAGAAGCAAACGAGAACAAAACGAGAAGCAAATGAGAACAAAATGAGAAGCAAGCGAGGCCCGTTCGGCACAATATTTGCTATGACTACACATATCAAACATAACAAAACGACATGACACTTTATCCGAAACTCATACTCGACGCGCTGGCAACGGTGACCTACGCCGGCACGAAGAAGAACCTTGTAGAGAGCGAGATGGTGGCCGACAACTTGCGCATTGACGGCATGAAAGTATCGTTCTCACTCATATTCCCGCGCGACACCGACCCCTTCCTAAAGTCGACGGTCAAGGCAGCCGAAGCCGCCATCCACTACCACGTGGGCAATGACGTCGAGGTAAGCATATCGACGGAGTTCAAGTCGAAGCCCCGCCCCGAGCCCGACAAGCTGCTGCCGCAGGTGAAAAACATCATCGCCGTGAGCTCAGGCAAGGGCGGTGTGGGAAAGAGCACCGTGGCCGCCAACCTGGCCATAGCCCTGGCGCGCCTCGGTTACAAGGTGGGCCTGCTCGACACCGACATCTTCGGCCCGTCGGTACCAAAGATGTTCCACGTCGAGGACGCACGCCCCTACGCCGTGGAAAAAGACGGCCGCCAGCTCATAGAGCCGATAGAGAAGTACGGGGTGAAGCTGCTCAGCATCGGATTCTTCGTCAACCCCGACACGGCCACGCTCTGGCGCGGAGGCATGGCGTCTAACGCGCTAAAGCAACTGATAGCCGACGCTGACTGGGGCGACCTCGACTACTTCATACTAGACACCCCGCCGGGAACGAGCGACATCCACCTCACACTGCTGCAGACGCTCGCCATAACCGGCGCCATCATAGTCAGCACGCCGCAGAAGGTGGCCCTGGCCGACGCACGCAAGGGGATTGACATGTACAGGAACGACAAGGTGAACGTGCCGATACTCGGCCTGGTGGAGAACATGGCATGGTTCACGCCCGCCGAACTGCCCGGAAACAAGTACTACATCTTCGGCCGCGAAGGCTGCAAGGAACTTGCCAAGGAGATGGAGGTGCCACTGCTGGCACAGATACCGCTCGTGCAAAGCATCTGCGAGAGCGGCGACGCAGGCGAGCCTGCCGCCTGCTCGTCGGAGACGGCCACCGGCCTTGCGTTCATAAACTTCGCCCAAGCCGTGGTGACCGTGGTCAACCGCCGCAACAGGGAGCAGGCTCCCACACACCGCGTGGAGGTGAAGGAGTAGAAACCACAAGGAGTTAGCGGTAGTTACGAGGAGTTAGCAGGAGTTAGAGGACAAATGTTTTTTGGACAGACTGTTTCATCAGCCAGAACGCATACGTCCTCTAACTCCTGCTAACTCCTCGTAACTCCCGCCAACTCCTCATTTAATCCGGCAAGTCACTTGCCGTCCTAAGCACCTATTCTTCCTCTTCAAGTTTTTCAAGAAAGGCAGAGAGCATGGCCTCGTCAACGTCGCCGAGCGAAAACTCGCGCTCGGCGTCATGGCGCACGGCAGCCTTCCACTCGGCCAGCGCAGCCTCATAGTCGGCCTGTATGCGCTCCATGTCCTCGCCGGTGAGGGTGTCAAGCCCATAGAAATCAAGCGCAAGCCTGTACGTAAAGTTCCACTTGAAATCCTCGTATGCGGCACCCATGGCCTCAAAGCGGCCGGCCACGGCCTGCAAGTCGGCCACTGCGCCAGCGCGGATGTCATCGGCCAGCTGCTCAACCTCGGTCATGGGGGCCACCAGGCCGGCCAAGTCTGCCCACTCGCCCGTGCCTGCCGAGCTTTCAGGAAGCTCGCAGTAATGGCCCCTCACGGCCCTGCCCAAGTAAAGGCGCAGTGCCATTTCGTAGAGAGCCACGCCCCGCGTGAGCCAGCGGTTCTTTATGATGCAGCCGTCGATGCTGTACGAAGCGGCGTCCTCTCCTTGCTCGGCGCGCAGCGAACAAAGCAGCCTGCGCCCCTCAGCCACGGCCGAGGCGACCTCAGGCGACAGCCAGTCGAAGTTGATGATGGCCTGCCGCCCCGCCACAGGGCGCTTGTCGCGGCGCGGCCACTTGGCCACGTCGCGCGCCGTACCCACGGTCACCAGGTTGCGCCCCGGCACTACATAAGTGGCCCCGGCGGAACCTATTACATATGAGAACGGCAGCCGCCGCGTGTCAGGATGGTTCTCCACCTTGCCCAGGCACACCGAGAACGCACCCACGCGGGCAGGCAACAGCAAGTGCGAACCGCTGCCTGTCTTGGCCCCGCGCGCCAGCGTCCCGTAATGGACAGGCCCGAGCTTATACGCATGATTGCTGAAATTGGTGGCCGACCCGGCGTTGTAGAACGAGCAGGAGCAGCCTATCAGCAGCGTTGACTTGTGGTGGCTGACGCTGAACGGGCCGCAAAACGCGGCGCAAGCCTCGCCGTTATCCATATATGAATTGGCAAAGAAGAGGCTGCTCTCCGCCGTGAACCCGCGGCCCACATGGCAGGCTTCGCCCACCAGGCAGTTATAGAGCCGGGCTCCGCTGACCACCGACGAGCCTGCCTGCACGACCGTGTTCTCGCACTCTACGCCGCAGCCCACGAACACGGGAGCCTCGGGCGAGCTTGCCAAGGTGCAGTCGCAGAGGCGCGTCGCGCCGCTTATCTCGCACTCGTCGCCGACACGCGTGTTGACAATCTCGCGCGTGTTGACAATCTTCGCGCCATAGCCCACGGTGCCGAACGGCTCGGCCCGCGACGCCACGTCGGCCGCCACCATGGACTGCATCCGCCCCCAAACGGCCTTGTCTGCGGCGTGGCCCACCATGAAGGCTGCCAGCTGCGGCGTAAGGGCGGCGTGGATGAGTACGTTGCCCGGCCCGGCCTCGTTGAGCACGGAGACGGCGTTGCCCTCGCCGAAGGACGCATCCTCGGTGCAAGACATCAGGCCGACGTTGGCGATATAGCACTCGTCGCCTATCACGTAGCGGCAGATGTGGCAGCCGATGTTCTCAATCAGGCAGTTGTCGCCCACGGCAACGTCGCGCAGCACGGCGCGGCGTATGCCCGAGTGGCGGGCAAATCCCTCGCCCACTTCTATCATCTTGTCGAACAGCCCGAGGCTCACGTCGCCGCTGAAGGCCACATCGCGAATGTACACAGGGGCGAAATCCTCGGCCACGGCGATGCGCGTCCAGTCATCGGCGGTGCATCCCTGGCGCTCAAGGGCCTCTATCTCGTCTACTGTAAGTGAACGCATAGGAGTTTTAAATTTGGTGTGTCGAATTCTGAATCAATGGGTGCTGCGCGGTGGGCGGCGGCAGACTACGCCGTTATACAAAGAAAAGCGCAAAGACCAGCAGGCCGCTCCGCCACACGCCCATGCCCGGCAGAGCTTGCCGCGCGCCGCGCGTCAACCTGATGTTGCACGTTCATGGCTCGTAGTCGTCGTACAGGAAGTCGTTGTACGGGTATTTCTGCACGTGAAGCTCGCGCACCCGGCGGTACATCGCGTCGCGCAGCTCGTCGATGTTCTGCCGCTCGCGGGCTGAGATGAAGATGCAGTCGTCGCCGAGCTTGGCCATCCATGTACGCCGCAGCTCGTCGAGCGTCACGTTCTCGCGCGTAGGCGGGGTGAGGTCGTCGGGCTCCTTGTCAACCCATGTGTAGTTGTCAATCTTGTTGAACACAAGCATTGATGGCTTCTCGGCGCATCCGAGGTCTTTCAATGTGTTCTCCACCACGGTTATTTGCTCCTCGAAATCGGGGTGGGATATGTCCACTACGTGGAGCAGCAGGTCGGCTTCGCGCACCTCGTCGAGCGTAGACTTGAACGAGTCCACGAGGTCGGTGGGCAGCTTGCGGATGAAGCCTACGGTGTCGGCCAGCAGGAACGGCAGGTTATCGATGACCATCTTGCGCACCGTGGTGTCGAGCGTGGCGAAGAGCTTGTTCTCGGCGAATACGTCGCTCTTGGCCAGCAGGTTCATCAGCGTAGACTTGCCCACATTGGTGTAGCCCACGAGCGCCACGCGGATGAGCCGCCCGCGGTTCTTGCGCTGGGTGGCTTTCTGCTTCTCTATCTCCGCGAGGCGCTGCTTGAGCAGGGTGATGCGCTGCAGTATTATGCGGCGGTCCATCTCGAGCTGCGTCTCGCCCGGGCCGCGCAGTCCTACGCTTCCCTTGCCTCCGCCCGACCCGGAGCCGCCTCCCTGGCGTTCGAGGTGGGTCCACAGGCGCTGCAGGCGGGGCAGCATGTAGCGGTGCTGGGCCAGCTCCACCTGCGTCTTTGCCTCGGCGGTCTTGGCCCTCATGGCAAAGATGTCGAGTATGAGCGAGGTGCGATCGAGTATCTTCACCTTCAGTTCTTTCTCTATGTTGCGTATCTGCTTGGCCGTAAGCTCATCGTCGAAGATGACCATCCCCACCTCGCGCTCGGCCTCGGCCTCGTCTTCTATGTACTTGCGTATCTCGGCGAGCTTGCCGCTGCCCACATAGGTTACGGAGCTTGGGCCGTCCACTTTCTGCGTGAACCGCTTCACGGTGACGGCTCCCGCCGTGTCGGCGAGGAACTCAAGCTCGTCGAGGTACTCCTCTGTCTTGGCCTCGTCTTGCCCCTTGGTCACCAAGCCAACGAGCACGGCGGTCTCCGCCTTGGCCTCGGATATTACAAATTCCTTCATTCACTATATCGTTAAAACGGCTACAAATATACTAAAATGCGGCGAAACGGCAAAGCATTTGCCCGCCGGATGATGCGCCGATGGTGCCGAACGGCTGCACACTGCCGCCAGCCGGGGGCAGCGCAGGCAGCTGGCAAGAGCGCAAGAGTTGCTGAAAAATGTTTACCAATGGCCTCTTGAGAATCGCGTCGCGGCGGCTACCTGCACGCCGGGCGGCAAATTCGCGATTCTCGGGAAACGAACATAACACCCTGACTTGCTGCACATTACGACCCAAGACGCATCAAAACGCCTTCTCACGGCAGCCACCCGAAGCCGCCGGGAGGCATATCCCGGCCTGCAAAACGGGCTTCCGGGCAGAGCAAAACAGTTCGTTTCGCGATGCAATACGGCCGGTTCGGGCCTGCCAAACGGCCGGTTTGGCGTTTCCGCGCCGTAAATGCGGCCCTGCAAGCCCGTTTTCCCCCGCAGCCAACCAAGGCCGAGCCGCCCTCAGCTCCTGTTTCGGCAAGATTGCCGTGGCGTTTTTCCGGCACTTTTATTTTACAGCCATCATCACCCGGAGGCTCAAAGGCAGAATAATCATACCTACGGATTAAACTTTCATGCCCACCAACCGTCACAAGTATGACAACTTGAACATTCAACAACAAAAACTTCTTTAAAACCAAGCAACGATGAAACACATCATCACCACCGTCGTGGCGGCAGCAATATGCGCATCGGCCTTTGCGCAGCCACGCTACGACATGGACAACATACAGCGCGAGCGGCTCGACCGCGGCGTGGTTGCCCTGAGACAAGACGCCGGCCACGTAGTAGTGAGCTGGCGCACGCTGATGTCCGACAAGAAAGGAGAGCCTTTCGACGTATACCGCAACGGGGTGAAACTCAACGACGCGCCGCTGACCGAGGGAGGCACGTTCTTCGTGGACGACAAGCCGCTCGCCACCGACGCCACATACGAGATACGCGGCGGCGGGCGCGACGGCAGCTTCACGCTGCGGGCCGACGCGCCTGCGGGCTACCTGCCCATAAAGCTCCAGAAGCCCGAAGGTGGCACCACGCCCGACGGGCGCGACTATACCTACTCGGCCAACGACGCGAGCGTGGGCGACGTTGACGGCGACGGGCAATACGAAATAATACTGAAGTGGAGCCCGTCGAACGAGCGCGACAACTCGCACCCGGGCTTCACCGGCAACACGCTCTTCGACTGCTACCGCCTCGACGGCACACGCCTGTGGCGCATCGACATGGGCAGGAACATACGCAGCGGCGCGCACTACGTGCCGTTCATCGTCTACGACTTCGACGGTGACGGGCGCGCAGAGCTTATGGTGAAGACCGCCGACGGCACCATCGACGGCACTGGCCGCGCCATAGGCGACCCCGACGCCGACTGGCGCGAGGGCATAGCCGAGGCCAAGGCCAACTTCGAGAAGAACCGCGAGGCCGTGAAGCAGGAACAGGCCGACAGGGAAGAAATGCGCCGCAAGATCGAGCAGATGCGCCGCGAGGGGCGCAGGCCCACCCGCGAGGAGATGCGCCGCCTGTGGGGCGGCAGGCGCGGACGCAGCGGCAACACCGGCCGCTACGACGGGCGCATACTCCGGGGGCCTGAATACATCACCGTGTTCAACGGCCTGACGGGTGCAGCCATGGACACGCAGCCTTACATACCGGAGCGAGGCGACGTGAGGGAATGGGGCGACGACAACGGCAACCGCTCCGAACGCTACCTGGCAGCCCTCGGATATTTCGACGGGAAGCGGGCCTCGGCGCTCTTCTGCCGCGGATACTACACGCGCACCGTGCTCGCAGCGTGGGACTGGGACGGCAAGAAGCTCACCAACCGCTGGACGTTCGACACCAACGACGGGCGCTGGAGCGACTACGCCGGCCAGGGAAACCACAACCTGCGCGTGGCTGACGTGGATGCCGACGGGTGCGACGAGATTCTCTACGGCTCGATGGCCGTCGACCACGACGGCACGGGTCTCTACAACACGGGTATGGGTCACGGCGACGCAATGCACCTGACAGCGTTCGACCCGACAAGCGACAAGCTCCAGGTATGGGACTGCCACGAGAACCGCCGCGACGGCTCCGACCTGCGCGACGCCGCCACCGGCAAGGTGATATTCCAGATAAAGAGCCGCATGGACGTAGGCCGCTGCATGGCAGCCGACATAGACCCGACAAACCCGGGCCTGGAAATGTGGAGCAGCGACAGCCACGGCATACGCAACATAAAGGGCGAAGTGGTTTCGCCAAAGCCAAGCAACGACGAGGCCAAGGCCGACGCTCAACTGAAAGAGCAGGACGACACCGCGCTGTATATGCGCGGGATGCGCCTGCCCACGAACTCGGCAGTGTGGTGGGACGGCGACCTGCTGCGCGAAATGCTCGACCACAACCGCGTGTCGAAGTACGACTGGCAGACAGGGCGGATGCAGTTGCTCAAGGAGTTTGATGGCTGCCAGTTCAACAACGGCACAAAGTCGAACCCCTGCCTCAGCGCCGACATCCTGGGCGACTGGCGCGAAGAGGTGCTCGTGCGCACCACCGACAGCGACGAGTTGCGCCTATACGTCAGCCCGATACCCACCGACTACCGCATAAACTGCCTAATGGAAGACATCCCTTACCGCATAGGCGTGGCAACGGAGAACGTAGCTTACAACCAGCCGCCACACACTGGGTTCTACCTCGGGCCAGACAAGTCGGTGCACGACTTCCTTAAATAAGTCTCACTGCGGCTGTGCTGCACGCCACTGAGGCGCAGACGCATACGGCAACGGCCTGCCTTGGCACTCAAGGCAGGCCGTTGCGCGTTCTGTCACAGCCACAGCTATGGCCGCCCAGCAGCAGCCTCGCCGCGGCGGCGGGCGGGCAGGGCCTCAGCCGGCTTGCCGCCGTCACGGTTTCCAGGTCCGGCCACTGTGTCGCGGGGCTTCTCCACCTCAACGGGCGCGCCGTCTGCAAGTTTCAGTTCCACAAGCTTGTTGTACATCTTCTTGCCAAGATACTCGGTCCAGGCGGAGTCGAAGTGAAGCACATCGGGCAGGAGCCCGGCATCGCTCATGTCGATGTAATACACATTGGGAAGCTCGGCAGCCACCCGCAACTGCGCCTGCTCCACCTCGCGGCTGTACTGCCGGCTCCTGTGCGACACCGTCCCGAAGATGAACGGCAGCGTCTTGTCCTTCTCGCGCCCGGTCTTCGCGTATATGGCGGCACGCATATAGTTTATCATGTCCTTGAAGTTCTTGTAGTAATGGGCCGCCTGCTTGCGGTCGCTCTCACCCTGGTGCCACATTATTGCCTTCACGTCGAAACCCTGGCCCAGCCCGGACAAGGTCGTGTCAACACACTCGACAAAGCCTTCAGTGAGCGATTTCGCGAGCGACTTGCCCGTGCTTATGTCGCCGCGGTAGGCCTTGTTGCGCTCCAGCCACTCCCCGTCGGCACACCATACCGGCAGTTTCTTATAGGTGGCGGCGGTGTCGATGGCCGTTCCACCGTATGTGCATTTCACGGCATAAAAGTCACCTTGGGCCGCAAGGTCTATGAAGTGGTTTGTCACATCGCAGAAAGCAAAGCGTTTCCCGAACTTGAAATCGCCGAAACGGCCGCCGCCCGTAGAGGTGACATTGGCATAACGGAGGTGCCTGTAACCGCCTTTCAGGTAAGAAGGCAGGTTCTCCACTTTCGCCCTTCCGTCTGCATTAGACTGCCCCGCAGTGATATACACGGCGGCAGGCTCCTGCGCCGAAAGGCCCACCGCCAGCATTACGGCAGGCAATAGGAGGCAAAACTTTTCCATAAACATAATTTCTCGTTTTTTTATACGCACAAAATGCGGGCGCTGACACAGGCTGTGCAGCCCGCCTCAGCGCCCGTAAAACTAACTCATTGCTTCACTATCTTCACGCCATCAACGACATATACGCCTGCGGGAAGGCCCTCGAGGGCATCCTCACGGGCCACGCCTGAGCGCAGTTTGATGCCGTCTGCCGAGTAGACATCGACCACCGTGGTGTCGGCAGCGATGCCTTCCATGCCGGTGACTGAGGCTACACGCAGCACGCCCCGGCTCAGCAGGCCGGAGTCATCCCACCCTATTGTGCGCCCGTCGCACTCGGTCTTGATGACATAAGTGCCTTCCTGGCCGCCCTCTCCGATGAAGATTTCAATCTCGTCGCCTGCCGACAGGGTGCGCCCGGGAGCCACCTTGACGAGTATTGTGTCGCCGTTGTGGGTCAGTTTCCCGGCAAAGTTATACTTGTCGCTGGTCGCACTGCCGCTCGATGTGGCCCCTACCTTCACCTCGATGGTGCTACCCTGGCCCATCACTACGGTGCCGGTGGCCTTCAGCGTGCCGTAAGTCGTCTCGGTGGCAGCGGCAATGCGCCCGCCCTTGTTAACCTCTATTGAAGCCGCGCCGCCCGTGCCGGCAAGCGTGCCGCCGGCGTTCACAGTCACCTTACCGGCGGAGAAAGCCTCCATTTGGCTGCTGAACCGGGTGTTGCTGAGCTTCAACGTCCCTTCGGCAACGGTCACGCTCGACGTGCTTTCGCTCGAAGTCAGCGTCCAAGTGCCTGTTCCCCACTTTGTGACGGAGCGCGCCTTGAGCACCCCGTCGAACGTGGTGTCATCGTTGTTGCGCCCTACCTCGTAGCTGTCGGAGCCGTTGCCAAGCTCGCAGTCGTCAGCGTCTGATGCCACGGAGCCTATCTTCGTGGTGACGGCGCGGGCGTTCTTGCCGTTCGACTCATAGTGCCCAACCTTCGCCCCGGCATCGAGCACGAAGCGCGTCATGCCCATGTCGGTCACGTTGTCCATCAAGCGGAAGTTCTCGCCCTGTGCTATCAGCGTTCCCTCGAAGGCCGAGAAGTTGGCCCCGATGTCGTTTCTCACGCCGTCGGATACGATGGTCAGCACGCCCTTCCCGCTGAAGCTGCCGTTTATTGCGCCCCGCGTTGTTCCCATGATGGTGTTCTCCGTGCCTTCAACCACGGTCACCCTGTGGTTGAACACTGGCCGCGTGCTGGAGCTATTAACGTCGAGCAGGTCTACCGTTCCGCCCTCGAGGACCATGGGCGAGCCCACCTTGCCGAACGTAGCGTTCCATGCGCCGGTGGCGACCTTGCCCCCGCGCACTATGAGACCGGCAAAGGGATTGGTTCCGCCGTATGTAAAGTTAAGCTGTCCGGGGCCGTCTTTCACGAGATACCCGTCGCCGGTGACCATCCCCTTGAGCGAGATGGTGCCTGTGGCCGACTCCACCGAGATGGTCGATGTGTCGGCTGTGAGCGTCAGCACACGGTCGGTGGCCATGTTGGTTGCCCTCACGTTGAGTGTTCCGCCGCCCATGAGGAAATTGCCCTCAGCTGCCGGTGCGGCCCCGAGCGCGCTCTTGCTGCCTCCGTCGGCAATGCTCGTCACGGTGACGGTGCCCTCGTTGATGGTCACGGGGCCTGTGAAGTCGCTGTTAGGAAGCTCCATGACAAGCTCGCCGCTGCCCAGTTTGGTGAGCGAGCCGCTGCCGCTGATGCCTCCGTCGCCGGTGAGCGAGTATGTGCCTTGGTCGAAATCGAACGTCACTCCCGATGTTGCCATGCTCTCGTTGAGCACGATGTTGCGGTTGGCCGAGGCGTCGGTGAACACCACCTGGTCGCCGGTGACGAACGCCGTGGGGCATCGTCCACCTCGAAGTTGTCAGACTTGTAATCCCACACGTTGCTCTCGGCACCCGTCCACGCTACGCCCTGCTGCGGCGCGCGGGTGGCATCGACGGTCAGCACGAGCTGCTTGCCTTCGATGGCGAGGCTGTAGCCCTGGCTGAGGCCGCGCACCTCTACCTGCGACAGGTCGGCCGCAAGCTCGCCGGTGCACTCTGCCAGCACGTACCTCCCGGCAGCAAGGGCATCGCCCTCGAACGCCACGGTGAAGTAGTTGCGGCCTTCGAGCGTGAGGTCGCCGTTGACCATGACCTTTGCCGACTGCCCCTCGGCGGCGCGTATCTCGACATATACGTCGCCCGGGAGCACAAGGCTCTTGCCGAAGGTGAGCGTGCCGAAGCCGTCGGCCTGGCTTCCGGGCATGATGCGGCAGCCCTCGTGGTTGAGCGCCGCCTCGAAAGCCATGTCGCCGTTGAGCGTGCCCGTGCCGGCAAGCGTACCCTTCCCGCGCAGCTCTATCGGGCCGGCCACGGTGCCGTTGAGGCAGAGCGTGCCTTCGCTGACCACGGTGCGGCCCGTGAAAGCCAGGTCGCAGGCGAACGTGGCCGTGCCCTGCTGCGACTTCCACAGTTCCATCTCTCCGGCCAGCGTGCCGCTGCCGGCAAACGTATAGTCATGCCCCTTGGGGTTGACGACGTAGACTACCGACGGGCGGAGCGCCCCGCTGAGCTGTATGGGCTGGGTGTTCTGCCCGCTGATGTCGAAGATTACGCTCTTGCCGTCGGCATAGCCAGAGGCCACTGTCTGGTCGAACGAGGTGAAGCCGCCGCCCTGCGCGCCCCATCCTGCGCCGCCCTGCCAGCGCAGGTCGGCCACCATGACGGGCGGCAGCGGCGGGTAAGGCATGCCGGAGCCGAGGTAGAAGCCCGTGCAGGGCATCTGGTAGTAGCCGCGCGTGGTGCAGTCGAGGCGGTAGTGCGGGTCTTCCTGCAGGGTGTAGAAGCTGTAATCGGAAGGTATGGTGGTGGCGTAGCCGACGATGCCGGTGCTGGTCTGCTCGCCCTGCTTCATGAGTATCAGCTCCTCGCGCCAGTCGCCGGTCATGTCGCCCATGAAGGCCGGGCGCACGGCGTTGCCTGCGTGGACGGCCCAGTCGCTCTCGCTGGAGAACTGCACGAGGCGCGTCCCGTCATACTTCGACACTATCACGTTCGTGTTGCGGCCGCTGCCTCCGGGCGAGGCTATCAGTTCGCGCTGCAGGTCGCCATCCCACCACACTGCCTCCACGGGATAGGCGGTCTCGCCTTCGGCTATTACGTTGCCCTTGCAGTCATAGAGGTTGCCCATGGTAGAGAACACCTCGTAGCCCCGGTGCTCCGGGTCTACGTCGATGCAGCGGCCGCGGCCCACGTCGCCGATGGTTGGCAGGAACCACTCCTTTATGTGTTCGCCCGTCGCGGCGTCATATATGAGCTGGCCGAGCAGGTTGGTCTGCTGTATGGCGTAGACCTCGAGGCCGGGGCGGTCGGGGTCGATGTCGCTCACGTCGAAGCGGTCGCCGTGGCCTATGCCGGGCGACATGACCATGCCCTTGACGGGGTTGTAGGCGTAGCCGCCCTCCATCAGCTCGTCGATGCCGTCGCCGTCAACGTCGGCCACGCGGCACTGGTGGAACTCGGCTGCCTTTGGCTCCGAGTTGGCCATGGCCCACGTGTTGGCGTGATGCCAGTTTGCCGGGCGGCCTCCGGCCCAGTCAAACTTCCACTCGCATACGTAGTAGTGGTGCACCTTGTCCGTGCGGCGGTTGTAGCACTGCACGGCGAGCGACGGGTGTATGCCGTCGAAGTAGCAGATGGCGAACTTGCCGCCCAGGAAGGCGTACTCCAGCCCGTTGCTGTCGTCGGCATAGTCGGCGCGGTTGTCGCGCGAGTAGGCGTCCGTCCCGTCGTTGATGGCCGTGTAGTCAAGCTCGGAGTGGGTTATCTCCTCGCCCGTAAGCGCATCTATGATGGATATGTAATAAGGCGGGTTGCGCTGCTTCTGCGTGGTGTAGTCGGTTATCCCGTCGCCGTCGGTGTCGGCCGTGGCGCTGCCGCCTACGTATTTTCCCCAAGTGCCTGCGGCCTTGTCCCAGAAGCGTGTGCCGTCGGAGCTCTTGATGATTACCTCGCACTTGCCGTCGCAATTGATGTCGTAGGCCACCACCATGTCGTTTTGCCCCGCGTCGATGTCAACGTTTGGCCCCATGTCGACGGTCCAGAGGCACTTCCCCTCGAACGAGTATGCCTGCAGCTTGTGGCTCGTGGTAGTGCAGCCGGGGTCGGCTGAGCCTGCCAGCCCGCAGTAGCGGCGGTCCACGAGCAGCGCGTCGTTCTCTCCGTCGCCGTCGGTGTCCATGGGCCATGCGTACTTGAACTCATAGTTGTTGGGGTTGAGCACTGCCGTCTCGAAGTCGATGTCGAGGAACACGTTGCCGTATGCCTGCTGCTTGAAGAGGAACGGCGCGCTCTTGTCGCCCTCAGTGCCGTCGGGCGATACCACCGTCACGGCCAGCTCGCTGCCGTAAGGTATGGTGGCTGTGCGCGTGGCGAAATTGGTCGTGGCTATCGGTTCGGTGTTCACCTTGGTGTAGTCCTGCGAGCCTTGGGCGCGCATATAGAGGTTGTAGGTGCTGTTCTCCGGCTCCTGGGCCAGCTTGCGCCACGACACGAGAACTTCCTGGTTGCGCGCCGCGGCGACAACCGACCGCCCCAGCTTCTGCTGTATGCGCTGCGCGTAGATGCCCGAGGGCAGTGCCGACGCCAGCAAGAGGGCGGCAAAAAATCCTTTGTAGTTAATGTTCATATTGGTTTTAAGTTATTGATAATATGCATTATGCCTTGCAGCGGGCGTGCGCACGCCCGCCCATGCCCACTGGACAGGATGCCCGAAAGCTCGCCCACAGGGCAGGCGCAACGGCCACTACCGACCGCAAAGTTAATAAAAAAACGCCGTGTACGCCTCAGGCAGGGGCAAAAAACACCTGCCGTGAGACAAAAGGAAGGCAGGGCGCACCGGCTGACGTGAACGGGAAAAAACAGGACAAGCCGAAAGCTGCGCCCCGGTCGAAGCCGGACGGGGCGGCAAAACGCGCCGTTCAGGGCTGCAATGCGGCCCGTTTCGCACGGTGAAACGGCCGGTTTTGCAGCACGGCGCAGCCGCCCTGGCAACCCACTGTGAATCAGCGCATTGCGCAGGGGACCGCTGTGGTAACGCGATTTTACAAAAAAGAGGCTTGCAACGGCAGCCTAAAGCTGCGCCGCTGCAAGCCTCGCGCTCCCGGCCAGGGCCATGCCCGGTCAATCCTTGCCGTTGCCTATGGCTTCGGCCACGGCCTTGGCTATGGCAGCCGCGCCCTTGGCGGTAGGATGTATGCCGTCGCGCTGCATGGAGTCAGACTTGGGGTCGATGAGCGGATGCAGGTCTATCACCTGCAGCTTGTTCTTCCTTGCCACCTCCTTTATGGCCGGCATGATGTCGGCCACGACGATTGAGTCGCGTATCTGGTTGTCGCCCTGCCCGCCGCGCGCATCGCCCGAGGCCACGGGGCAGCACAGGTAGACAGCGGGCTTGGCCGGCAGCGACTTCAGCTCATCGACCATCTGCTGCAGGTCTGCGGCAAACTCCTTGCCGTAGTTGTCCCAATTGCGCGGCTTGCTGTCGTTGGTGCCGAGCTTTATGACAACGATGTCGGGGTTGAAGGCCTTGGCCTCGGCCCACGCTTTTTCCTTCATGTAAGGGCGGTCGCCGTGGTTGAGCAGCGTGCGGCCGCTCACTCCGAAGTTGCGCACGCAGTAGCCCGCCCCCAGAATCTTTTGCAGCTGGGCCGGGTAACCCTGCACGTCGGCCATGTCGATGCCATGGCCGTCGGTGATGCTGTTGCCTACGCAGGCCACACGCCGGGCCGTGGCGGCAGGTGCCTTGATGCTTTTCAGCCATGCAGAAAGCTCGCCGAGCATCTGCTCATGGTAGGCAAACGAGGAGCGGAAGCCGAAGCCGTGGCCCCCGGAGGGATAGATGTGCATGGCTGCGGGGATGCCGGCCTTGCGCAAGGCCACGTAGTAAGGCAGCCCGTTGGTGAGCGGCGGCACGGCACGGTCGTCGCCGGCCATGACGATGAAGGCTGGCGGCGTCTGGTGGCGGCGCACGCGGCGGTCGTTGGAGAACTCTTTCACGAGCTTATCGTCGCGCCGCCCGTCGCCGAGGAAGTTGACAACCGAACCTTTATGCGTCACGCGCTCGTCCATGGATATCACAGGATAGAATAGTATCTGGAAGTCGGGGCGCGCCTCGATGGGGGCATGGGTGGCCGTGGTGGAAGCCAAGTGGCCGCCGGCAGAGAAGCCCATTATGCCCACGTCGTAGGGATTCACTCGCCAGGCCACGGCGCTGTCGCGCACGGTGCGGATGGCATTCTGCGCGTCGCTCATGGGCAGCGAGCGGTCACCCTTGGGCATACGGTATGTAAGCACGCAGTAGGCAATGCCCTGGCGGTTGAAGTATTCGGCCCAGTCGGTACCCTCGTTCTGCATCGAGAGGTGCGAGTAGCCGCCGCCGGGGCAGCCCACGATGGCACGGCCCGTAGGGCTTTGCGGCAAGAACACCTGCATGTTTGCAGCCCCGTCGGGCGTAAGGTTGACGGTGAGCTTGCGTGCCGTCTGTGCCTGTGCGGCCACACCGAGCAGCACACCGGCACAAAGCAAAATAGATTTCCTCATATCTTTACAATTTAAAACATATTTAATTCAATGTCTGCGAATACGCCACAAGCACTGCGCCGCGGCCATTTCTCTTAATTCTTTAATCCCTAAGCCCTGCGCATCAGCCATTTTTCTTAATTCTTTAATCCCCTAGCCCTGCGCATCAGCCATTTTTCTTAATTCTTAATCCTTAATTCTTAATTCCCAATGCCCTGCGCTTAAGCCATTTCTTTTAACTTTTAATCTTTAACTTTTAATTCCCAAAGCTCCACTCCCCCGAGCCTATCTCGCGCACGTAGCCGTCGGGCAGGTGGACTTCGGCTGTGGTATTGGCCGGTATCGACACCTTCCACGCCACCTTGCCTCCATCGCGCCTCCACTCACTGCTGATGATGCCGTATGGCGAGCGGTGGGAGGCAGCCACGCCGGTGAGCTTCCTGATGCTGAAGTCGGGCTTGAGCACGATGCGCTTGAAGCCCGGCGCACTCATGTCGGGGCGTATGCCGGCCAGATGCTCGTAGCACCAAGGCAGCAGGTCGCCAAGCAGCATCACATGATTGCCGCTGTTCATCGACGGGTCGGCGGTGTCGCCGTTCCACAGCTCCCAGATGGTTGTAGCGCCGCGTCGCACCATATACCCCCAGCCGGGATAAGTGTCGGCAGTGGCAAGGTCGTAAGCCACGTCGCCGCGGCCCATGGCGGATAGCTGGCGCATGAGCCACTGGATGCCAATGACGCCCGCGCTGAGATGCATGGAGTTCTTGACGGCGATGGTATGGATAAGGCTGTCGGCCACGCCCTTGGCGGCTCCAGCCGGCACCATGCCCATTGCCAGGGGCAGGAGGTTGGCCGTGACGGTGCCGTTGGAGTAGCGTCCGCCAACGAAGAATGTGTCGTTGACGGCCTTGAGCGTAACCTCTGCTTCGCGGGCAAAGCGTGCTGCATCGGCAGCAAAGCCGAACTGCGCTGCGTAACGCTGCATCATGCGGTTGAGATAGTAATAATAAGCCGAGGAAATGAGCCGCCCGTCGGTTTTGCGGGCAGGGTCCTTGCTGTGCACGAGCTTGGGCGACTCTGGCGGGACGCACCAGTCGCCGTAGCGGTCGTAAGGCACAAGCCCGTCTTTGTAGTTGTCGCGCCTTACCATGTCAAGGAAACGCTTTATGGCCGCATAGCTCTCGCGCATGGGGCGCAGGTCGCCATACTGGCGGTAAAGCATCTCGCAGGCAAAGGGGAGGCAGGCTGGCCACGTTATGTTGGTGTTGTAGAGCCGCCAGTAGGCCGGTGTGACATCGCTGATGCGCCCGTCGGCACGCTGGCCGTCGCGTATGTCGCCCATCCACTTGGAGTAAAGCGCGTGGTTGTCCATGAGGTAGCTCTCGCCGAGGCAGCCCATGGTGCGGTCGCCGAGCCACGGCATGCGCTCGTCGCGCTGGGGGCAGTCGACGGGCATACCCTTGTAGTTGCTGCGCACCCCGCGCCGGGCATTGGCCACGATGGCGTTGAGCAGGCTCTCGCCACCGGCCTCGTAGGCTGCGAAAGCGGCGCCGTCGTCCATGCGGTCTGCTATCAGCTCGCGCACTATGTCGCACGAGGCTATGTCGTCAATGCCGGTTATCTCCACGTAGCGGAAGCCGTAGTAGGTAAACTCGGGCGACCAGCGGTGACGGCGGCCGTCGCCTACATACCACGCCGTGGCCTCGGCACTGCGGAGGTTGGCCACATAGAGCGCAGAGTCGCCACCGGCTAACAGCTCGGCGTGGCGTATGCGCACGGTGTCGCCTGCCTGAGGGCTGAGCGTAAGGCGCACGCGGCCGGCATTGTTGGTGCCGAAATCGATGATGTGGCGGCGGCCATAGCTCCTGACGGCCACCGGGTGCTCGACCGAATATACCGACATTGGCGGAGTGATGTTGCCACGCAGCACCCCACCCGGCTCGCCGACGACGGAAGCGGAAGCCCAGCTGCTGTCGCAAAACCCGGCAGAAGCCCAGCCAGCCTGCTCGCGACGGGCATCGTAAAGCTCGCCGTCGTACTCGTTGGCATAGCGTATGGGGCCGTCGGCAGAGAACTTCCAAGTGGCATCAGTGGCGATGGTGTCGGCCCGCCCGCCCTCGTATTCAACGATGAGGTTGGCGCGGAGCTTGGGATAACCGTAGGTTGTGCGGACGTTGGTCTGGTAGTTCTGCGTCTGGGCGAAGTAGTGGCCGGGGGCCAGCTCCACGCCTATGGCATTGTGGGCCGACAGCAGCGGCGTGACATCGTAGGTGTCGTAGGCCACGGTCTTGGTGTAGTCGGTTGGCACGGGCGTAAGCACATCATGGCCGACACGGCTGCCGTTGATGTACAAGGTGTAGTTACCCAGACCGCTTATGTGGATGGTGGCGCGGCACACCTTGCCGGCACTGAGGTCGAACTCCTTGCGAAAGCGGCGCACGGCCATGCGACTGTGGCGTTCGGCACGGTCGCCGGGCAAGAGCGAGTCGAGCCCTATCCACTGCCCGCGCCAGTTTGACGGCGACATAAGCCCGGTGCTCCAACGCGAAGGTGCGCTCCAGCCGGAGTCGCCGCGGTTAGTCTTCACCTGCACGCGCCAGTGGTAGACACGGTTGGGAGACAGTGGGGCAGACTTCAATGCGACCCATTGCGACGAGTCGGTACGCACCCAACCGCTATCCCAGACATCGCCATCGAGGCTGTCGGCGCGCTCACGTGAAGAGGCGACTATGATGCGGTAGGCTGTCTGGAGCACGTTGCGCTCTGACGAGACTATCTGCCAGCCAAAGCGCGGCACGGAGACATCGAGCCCGACCGGGGCCTCGCGCCCTTCGACAGTAAGGCGTTCTATACAGACACCTGCACCTGCCTGCGCCACGATGCAGAGCGCGACGGCAGCCACAAGCACACGGCGCAAAATATGCTGCGCCCTATAACTACATGCTTTCATAATGTCATTGCCTTGTGAATATCATTTTATAAGTCACTCGACGGGGCGAAGCTCAAACTTGTCTATGTCGGGAGTCCAGCCGTAGGGATAGCCCATCTCTACGGTGTTGAAACCAGGCGCAAGGCTTACGGGGATGGTGACCGTGGCCATCCTGCCCCCGGCGGCAAGTCCGTCGAGCAGCGTCGCCTGCCCGTTGACGGTCACTTGGAGGCGGCGGCGCGGCGCAGGCACGTAGCTTATGGTCATAAGGTAATCGCCGCCTGAGGCACTGTACACGTCGTTCCAGCGGGCGGTGTTCTCGCGGCGGCCTCCAAGCCACGACACCACCATGCCGCCCGAGGCGTCAGCATTGGCTGCATAGAGCACCTGGCGTTTGACCTTGCCAAGGGCATCGAAGCAATGCAAGTAAGCCCACTCGGCCTCATAAACGTTTGGCTCTATGCGCTCCTTGCCTTCGGCGCGCAGTATGCGCACGCTGCGCGCAGGCAGGTCGCAGACGATGCTGTCGGTGGCGGTCTTCAGGTCTTCGCGGCGCACGAGGTCGCGCAGCCTCACCTTGCCGTCATAGCCGAGCAGCGAAAGCGGCACGGAGAAGTGGCAGGCACTGTCTGACGGGTTATAGAGGGCGACGGCCCGGGCCGGGCCACGAAGTTCCTCGATGTCCTTGACCAGCACATAGCCCTCGCCGGAATGCTGGACGACGCGGGCCTGCAGGCCGAGCGGGTCTTGGTTGAGGGCTATAAGCTCGGGGTTCTTTATCAGGCGGAGCGAGGCTTCGGGGATGGCAGTCATGTCGCAGCCTATCATAAGCGGCGAACTCATGATGCACCACATTCCGAAATGCACCTCTTCTTCGTTCTGCGGCAGGCCGCGGCCTATCTCTAGCATATCCATATCGTTGTAATGGCCGCCGGAGCAATAGGCTGACAGGTAGAGGTTGAGGTCGATGATGTTCTTCACCGACGACCAGCGGGGGCGTATGTCGGGACTGATGCGCCACGAGCGGGCAACGGAACTGGCCCACGTGCCGGGGAAAGCCCAGCGGCAGACGTTTATCTCTACATCGCCACAACCTTCGGCCTTGAACGCCTCGCTGATCTCGGTGTAGCGGCGGCGCTCGTCGAGGTTAAGCTCGGTGCCGGCCCCGCAGTAGTCTATCTTGATGAAGTCGAAGCCCCACTCCTTGAAATAAAGGCGCGCATCCTGGCGCTCGTGACCGTAAAGGCCTGCCCAGAAGCCGTTCGGGTCGTCGTCATAGCGTGAACCGCAGGTGTGGCTCCCGGCATCGGAATAGATGCCGGCCTTGAAGCCGAGCGAATGGATATAGTCGGCCACGAGGCGCATGCCGCGCGGGAACCGCTGCGGATGGCAGTGCATCTGGCCGGTGCTGTCGCGATAGCCAAAGAAGCCGTCGTCGATGTTTATGTAGCGATAGCCCGCGTCTTTCAGGCCCTTTGCCACCATGGCATCGGCCTGGCGCATAATCAATGTGTCACTGATGTTGACATGATAAGTGTTCCAAGAGCTCCAACCCATGGCCGGAGGAACAACGGACTCAGTGCTGGCAGGCAAAGGCAGCGCGGCTCCTGCCGCTGCCGAGGCAGCCCCACTGGCCGAGCCAATGGCTGCCAGCCCGGGGGCAAGCGCAAAGGCGCATAGAAGTAAAGTCTTGTTCATTCATATGTTATTGGTAATATAATCTGCACAATCTTTCTGGTTAACTTATGCAATGGCATTGCCAACGGGCGCAATGTAAGTTTACTTACAAACTTGCCGGGCGCAGCCTACCTTATGCAAAGGTAAGAAAATCATGGCTAAACACACGCCACATAACATCATTTAACCTAAATAGCTTCAGACTTCAGCAGGATTTCGAGCTGCCTCAAGGCGGAATGCTTTCCGCTTAATGAATGCCCACAAACGCCCCATACGCCGGCGGCCATCGGCTGGCACACGTTGCCGTTAACATTTTTATGTTAATAGCGGCAATGAAAGTTGCTTTGCACAACCGCCTGATTCCCAGCGCATTGCCAAACGCCTCTCCTTGGTGTCCGAAACAGGCAGTTTCGCAGCCCAAGACGGGCCGTTTCAAGTCGCGGCATGGCGTATGCCGATGGTCTGATGCCGGAGAGCGTTTTTTGAGGTTGTGTGTTTGCAAGTATGGGCAGATTGATGATATACGTTTTCCGCTTTTACTTTTTTCCCAAATGCACAAGGGATATCCATGAACGACAAAGACCGCACGGTGGCGGCTGCCCCGTGCGGTCTTCATATTTCAGGTTAAAACGTGTCTAACCTTTGCCTCATTTGAAAGGCAGGTACCAGTTGGCTTCGACATCCAATGCCTTGGCAGGATTCTTGTAAGCCATCTTGCTGGCAAACCACAGGCCGCCAAAGTTGGTGCCGTAGCTGGCAGGGGCCTCGCGGTTCTTGCGGCGTGCAAGGCGGGTGAGGTCTGAGTAGCGGGTTCCCTCGAAAGCGAACTCCATGGCATACTCGTCGCAGATGAGGTCCTCAACGGCGTTGATGGTGTCGGCCTTGGTGGCACCTACGGCTACATTGTAGTCGCGGGCAATCTGGGCCATCTTGTTGCCTACGATGGTATCCATCTGGTAGGGCGTGCGTGTACCGCCAATCGGGCCGTTGTTGATGCCAAGCGTCGTGACGCTCTCACCATGGGCTGCACCGAAGCTGTGGATGCCGACATTCTGGAGGAAGAACTGGTCGTTCTCGTTTGTGGGCGAGAGTATCGGCATGGTGGTGGAGAGCAAGGTGACCGTCTCGGGCGACAGATAGTCGTTGGAGCTGGTCAGCGAGCTCTTCAAGCCGTCCTTGAGGATGGCAAAGGCCGCATCGGGATAGCCGGCACGGTTGAGCGCCTCGGCAAAGCGGAGCCAGATGGTAGAGCTGCGATAGAGGATGACGTTGGCACGGTCAAACTTGCGCATGCGGTACGAAACGGAGTCGGGCGTGGTGTGCTCGGAATATGTCTCGTAATAACGCACGTCCCTGCCGCGGAAGTAGTTGAACGTAAGCTGGCCGCCTGTGCCTACGATGGTAGACTGGTAGTAGCAGTCGGTGCTGTCGGCAATGGAGAAGTAATTGCCCGACGGTACAATCTGCACGGTTGTGTACAGGCTGTCCTCATTGGCCGTGTAATAATTGTAGCCGTAGAGCAGGGGCAGGTTGGTGGTGTTGCCACGCATGTAATTCTGCGCCATGGGTATCTGCGATACGATGTCTACGCTCTGGTCGGTAAACGACAGGTCACCCCAGCTGAAATAAGAATAGCTCACCATGGGGAAGTCTGACGGCATGGGGAAAGTGCCACGGTTGCCAAACCAATCCATAATAGTAGCACCGGAGAGAGGCTGTACATACATGGACGCTGCGTTGTTGTTCAAGTAGGTGTAGAAGTGCTGCGCAGCGCGCAGGTAGTCGCCCTCCTGCCCACGCTCCAGGTAAAGCTCGCCGAGGATTACATCTACGGGGATGAAGCTCTGGTTGGAGTTTACATTCTTGCTGCCTACGGTAGAGTTGTTGCCGCTGCCGCAGTCGATGGCGCCATAGTTGGGCACTGGCAGGCCGGAGTACTTCTCAAGGCCTGAAATCAACTCGGTGGTGAGCTGGTAGATGTCGAGCTCGGGCGAGTTGTCGCTCTCGATGTCGCTGATCGACGTGAGCGGATGGGTGATGTACTTCACCTTGCCATACTGGCGGACGGCCTGCAGGTAAGCCCATGCGCGGAACGACAACATGGCTGCATACTCGTTGGTGACGAGGTTGGTACTACCATCGGCGAGGGTGGTGTCGCGATGGGCAAGGTAATAGTTAACGTTGTTGATCACGCGATAGTACACGTATGCGCTGTCGTAAGCGTTTGTGCCGTCGGCAGAGTAGTTGGCCAACTCCTGGAGGTCAAGGTCGGCAGCCGACGTAAGCTTGACCAAGTCGCCGCGCAACTCGTTCTGCAGCACGTAGGCATCGGCCAGCTGCTGCATGGCGCTCATGATGCCGAACGTGTAGAACACGGAGTCGGTCTTGTTGTTGATGTCTTGGCCGGACAGTTGGCTCGAACTGTCAACCTCGAGCATATCGCTGCACGAAGACACTCCGAAGGCAAACAAACCTGCAATGATATATGCTATCTTTTTCATTGTTGCTATTGTTTAGAGATTTATCTTAAGTCCGAAAGTGAAAGCCCTGCTCTGGGCGAGGTTGCCAGCATCGATGCCCTGGTACATCACGCCGTTGCCTGCGCTGAACTCGGGGTCGCTGCCAAGATAGTTGGTGAGGGTGAAGAGGTTCACTGCCTCGGCCCATACAGACAGGCCCTGCAGCCACGAGAGGTGGAGCGGTATGCGGTAGGTGAGGCGCAGAGTCTTCAGGCGGAGGTAGCTGCCGTCCTCAATCCAACGGTCGCTGAAGCGGTTGTTGCCCATGGGGTCGCCGTATGCAATCTTAGGCATATCGGTAACCTGGCCCTCATAACGCCAGTGCTTGGTGACAGCCACCTGCTGGTTGTAGAAGTTGCTGCCGGAGTTGAGAATCATGCGCTGGTAGTTGTACACATCGTTGCCGAGGCTGTAGTTGAAGTTCACGCTGAGGGTGAAGTCTTTCCACGTAACGTTGGCGAAGATGTTACCATAGATGTCGGGGTTGGGGTCGCCGATGATTGTGCGGTCATTCTCGTCGATGATGCCATCGTCGTTCATGTCAACAAAGTGCACGTCGCCGGCTGTGAAGTTGTGGCGGGCACCGGTGTTGTCCAACATATAGAGGTAACCGTCCTTGCCGGCAGCCTTTGCCTCGGCATCGGTAGCGAACACGCCCTCGGTCTTGTAGCCATAGAACATGGCAACGGGGTTGCCCACTGAGGTTATGATGTTGTCCTCGCCATAGACTGAAGTGGTGTAGTCGCCGTCGGGCAACGAAAGCACTTCGTTCTTGTAATGGCCGGCGCTGGCGCCAATCTCAACGTTCCAGTCCTTGGTGACAACAGGCTTGAACGACAGCGAAGCCTCGTAGCCGGTGTTCTGCAGCTCGCCGCCATTGCTCCAGTACCAGTTGATACCGGCGATGGGAGAGCTGAAGGTCTTGCGGGTAAGGAGGTCGGTGGTCTTGCTGTAGAAGTAGTCGAAAGCCACGCCCAAACGGTTGTTGAGGAAGTAACCCTGCAAACCGACGTTGAACTTGTGTGTAGTCTCCCACTTCACCTTGTCGTTACCGATGTTGGTCATGAGCACACCGATTGCGGTGTTGTTGTACTTGACGGTAGAGTAAATGGTACGTGCGGCATTGTTGTCGATGTCGTCGTTACCGCTCATGTCGTAACCTACGTTGATGCGCAGGTAATCAACACCGGCATTCTTCGGGAACCACTTCTCGTTGGTGAGCACCCAGCCTGCCTGCACGCTGGGGAACAAGCCCCACTGCACGCCAAACATATCAAGGCCATCGGCATTGGCACCAAAACGGCTGTTTGCCTCGCCAAGCAATGCTGCCTCAAGGAAGTAACGCTGCTTGTAGTTGTAGCTTACAAGACCGTACCACTGTATCTGCTTCCACTCGTCGTTGAGTCCGCGCATGGTGAAATACTGGTCGCGGTTGTGGTTTACAACCTTGTTGTCCTGCTGTGAGGTGTACTCAGTGGTAGGATAGTCGCTGCTGTAGGTGAACGAGTTGTAGCGGAAGCCAACCGTAGCGGCAAGGCTGTGGGCGCCGAACATATGGGCATAGTCGCCATGGATGCCTACAACGAAGTTGTTCTCCTTCGAGAAGAATGAGGCGAACTTGTTGTAAACGGTTCCGAGGTTTGCTATCTCAAAGCCGGGAACAACGCCACCGGGGCGCATATAACGCTGCGAGTTGCGGTTGAGCGAGTAGTTGAACACACCGGTAAGGCTCAAGTCATCGTTGAACGTGAACTTGGGTTCGAGCTTCACGCTGAAGTTGGTGTTAGTGGCACTGTTCTTGTGGTTGCCATCACCCTCGCTGAGGATACCTACGGGGTTGGCAAGCGAGAAGCCTTCGCCGAGGGGCGCAAGCATCTCGTCGGCATCGCTGAGCAAGCCGGTGAAGCCGCCAACAACGTCGCTGTACTGGTAGGGATTGAGCAACGGCGACTTGATGAGCGACAGGAACGTCGTGGAAGTCGGGGTTGCAGCGTCAAAGTTCTCAGGCACACCGTCATCGAAGAGCGAGCTGCTGGAACGCGAGAGGGCGAGGTCGAACTTGGTACGGAGCTTCTTGAGGATGGTAATGTCGGTGTTGAAGCGCATATTCATGCGGTCCCAGTCATTGCCCTCAGCGGTGCTCTCTGCATCGGCATAGCCGAGAGAGAGGTTGTACATACCGATGTTATCACCTCCCTGCACGTTGATTGTGTAGTTCTGGGTCAAGGCATTGCGGTATGTGTAGTCCGTCCAGTCGGTGTTGTTGTGGTACGTATAGTAGTGGTAGTTCTCCGACGGAGGGGCATCGTTGAGGAAGTTGAACGACACACCGGTGAGGTCGCGGCCCATAGTACCGAGCATCTCAGATGCGTATGTACGGTACTGGCTTGCATTCATCATCGTCGGCAACTGCGGTATGAGCGTCAAGCCTACCGAGATGTCGGCATCAATGCGGGTAGCCATGCTGCGGCCACGCTTGGTCTCAATGAGGATGACACCGTTGCCTCCACGCGCTCCGTAGAGAGCAGTGGCGTTCTTGAGCACGGTCACTTTCTCTATCTCGGCGGGGTTGACCGTGGCGAGGATGTTGTTGAAGTGACCTGAATGCAGGTTGACAGCATCCAGCTGCATATCCTGCTCAATGCCGTCTACGATGATGAGCGGCTGGGCGTTGGCGTTGATGGAGTTGATACCACGCACGAACATGGCGTTGCCCACCGTAGGCGAAGCTGAACGCTGGAGCGAACGCACGTCGCTTCCAAGCATCTCGCCAATCTCGGAATCGATGGTGAGGTTAGACGACTTGCTCGAAGAGAACGACTTCTTGGCAGTGATGGTGGTGCTGTTGTCATACATGGGGCGGAACTTGTCGCTCAGCATATATACCTCTATCTCTTCCTTGCCGTTGCCGATGGCTACCTGCTGCGAGGAGAACTCGGGCGAGTAGACATACAACGACGTGGCGAACACAGGCACCTTGATTGTGAACGAGCCGTCCTCCTCAGACATGGCTGTATAACGGTTGCTGCCAAGCATCTGCAGCTGCACACCGGCCAACGGGCTCTTTGTGACGGCGTCAAAGATCTTACCCTTCACTTCCATGAGCTGGTACTTCTCGGGCTTCGGCGTTGCCGGCCTTGCGACGGCAGCCTCTCCAGACTGGCCGTCCTCAGCGTCTTGCGCATACACAGGAGCCACCCCACAGATTGCAAAAGCGAAGATGGCGTTTCTGAGAAACGACTTTCGTATATTATAAAATGTACGTTTCATAACTATTCATCTTTTTTTAAGTATTCATCATATTCAACCGGACGAAGTATCACTCCGGCAATTTTCAAGTTATTGTCAAAGTTCTGCCTGTCACCACCAAAGCGGCTGCGGTTGGAGTGGATGCGCAGGTAAGGAGCGCAATCACCAAGGCCGGCATAAGAAACAGGGAACGTCACCTCGCCAATCATGCAAGTGTCAAGCATGTTCGTCATGTAAGTATCCTCGGTGTTCAATGTTGACGAGCTGAAAGGATGCGTATCGCCAAACTGGACGATATTGCCGTCCTTGTCAGCAAAGTTGATCTGCACATTGTACTTGTATGGCTTTGAGCCCGAAACGAACACTACGTAAACATTGTATGTACCTGCGCGCAAGTTTTTCAAGTAATAATATACATAAGGCTCAACGCTTGTACCGGCAGGGTCAACATTGTAGTAGCGAGTGACAAGTGCGCCACGCTGGTCGATAAGGTTTATATAAGAAGAAGCACTGGTAGCGTCTACGGCAGCGGCCACTTCTTTATACTCCATCTCGGGCCTATAGGTATCCCATGGGCGGTAGGCCAGCGTGTCAACAAGGCGCAACTGGCCGTTGCTTGCCTGCACAGGCTCACCAACGGTGTGGCTGAGCACCTCGTAGCCGTTTGACAGTTTCATGCGCGTGGTGGCATGGAGCGTATCAATGCCTACAGGCATGGAGTTGTTGAACACGCCGATGTTGTAGGTGTCATTGTTGCTGAGCACCGTCGGAGCGGCAATCATCAGCTTGGTGAGCGAGTCGGTGAGCATGGCTGCGTCGACATCAACAGAGCGGTAGTCTGTTGAAGCCACTGTTCCGTCCAATGCCACAAGATTCGACAAGTCGAGGTAATTCGTCGTAGGCGCATAAGTATATGCGGAGGAAATGGCGGCGTATGCCTTTTTGAAAGCCTCGTCGGTAGGGATGAGCATGGTATAGCTACTGTCCTCATCGTCGATGAGAGCTTCGAGCATATCGTGCGCCATATAGTTGGTAGTGATTATCACGGAGTCGCTGTATGTCTGCTTACCGTCAACAATCGGGCCTTCAACACTGGCATCCAAGTCAAGCTCATTGACCTCGTACTTCTTGAAATAGCTTGCGATGGAGTCGCAGCCGTCTAACTCATAGATGTACTCGTAGATGTTAGGGAAATACTCGGCATAGCCCTCAATGGTGTGAAGCGTACCGTTGATGTTGGGCTGGTTGATTGTCATCATCGGCTTGCCGTCGTATGTGTAAGCCGAGCCTGAGCCGAGCAGCTCGAACGACTTCTCGTTGAGTGTGTGCACGCGGCGGTCTACATTGCCCGTCACCTGGTAGTTGAAGTTGGCGATGTGGCTGTTGAGGAACCTCTGCATGATCCATGTGCTGTCGTGTGCAGCTATCTCATCGTAGTTGTACGTCCCGTTGAGAGGCGCCCATACAGTGTAGAACTGCGAAGCCTTGAGCTTCTCGCTATACCCTGTGCGCTCAAGCAACTTAGCGAAGTCGCTCAGCTGCTCATTGCCGGAAATGTTCTGCCATAGCGTAAGGCCGCTGTTGTTGCCCTCGTCTCCCACGTATGCCTCATTGTAATCGTCGAAGTCGGTGCACGAAGCCACCATGAAGGCGGCTCCGGCGAGAGCGGCAAATATATATTTGTTACGTTTCATGTTATACATGTATGTTAAGATTGTTAGCATTAATACATATCCTCAAGATACTGCTGGTTGTCGGCAATGTCGACAGGGCAGAACTCAATGTAGTCAATCTGGTACTTGCTTGAGCCTTGCAGCACCGTCTTGATGCGCATCCAGACATCTTCCTGGTTGAACTGGCGCTTCGTGATGACGCGGCGGACAGAGTAGTTTGCGAAGCGTGCAGGAGCGCCGGCGCCGGTATAGCTCTGCTTCCAGTAATCAAGGGCGGCGCGCATCCATCCGCGAGTCTTCATGGCCTGGTCTGAGGCCAAGCCCTTATCCTCTTTATATTCATCCGTAGCGGTAGACGACAAGTCGGTAAGGTAACGCTCGTTGTTTCCACAAAGCGTCGTGCAGCCGAGGCGCGGGTCTTCGGGCTTCATACGGAAGTCGAGAGGAATGTCGACCGGCGAGAGGTCAGCCAGCTCAGAGCTGCTGCCGAGGTAGAACTGCATCATGCCGAAGTAGTCGCCACCAAGAGTGATGTCGAGACGAAGCTCATACTGGCCGTCGGGTACAGGCGGCAGCTTGATGGCAAGGTCGAACTCACCCACTCCCTGGAACGAGTCGCCCTTGTAAAGCAGGTAGTCGTTGGCACCGTCAGCATCCGGGTCAGCCGGGCAGTTGATGTCGATGGTAGTGTTGTTGCCGTTGAACACGCGCACATTGTCGAAGTAATCAACAGGAACGCGGAAACGGGCACGCCCTACTCCATTGTTCAACGAAGCGAGCACTGTCTGGTTCATGCCACGGTAGCCGTTGCTTGCAAGCTCGGGCAGGCAGGTGAGGTAGTCAACCCTGATTCTCTCGAAGAGAGCACCGTCGGCCACGGCAGCACCGTAAACGAGTATTGAGTCAACCGGGTAAACATATCCGTTGATAGGCTCAAGGGCTGCGGTGAGTTCCACGTTGGTACCGCGCATCCTCAGTGGGTGCATATCTGCAGTGCCTCGGCCCTGCACCTGGTTAGTCAGCGAGTTGTTGGCAACCCAGCGGTTGATGTAGGTCTTGCCTTCGCTCTGCACATACCAAGTCTTGAGGAGCGTCTTTGGCAGCAGCGTCTCATAATAGTCGTAAGCGTCGCCGGTTGTGCCGTAATCAGAGTTGGCTGCAACAACATTGTGGTTGTAAGCCAACACGTCACGGTTGTAAGCACCGCGAATCACGTGATACCTCATGAGCATATTGAGCGCATTGAGCGAGTCGGTGTAGTCAGCCCCGGTGCTGATGGTGGCGTTGTTGTTGCGGTAGTAGTCGTACCATCCAGTGCCTTTGTCGGCAGCGTGGGCATACACCTTGTTGGCATACTCTATGAGGTCAGGCAGTGTGTCGATGCCATAGACATTGTGCAGCACATCGTCAGACACGGCGAAGATGGTATAACCGATCTTGCAAGTGTAAGAGTTGAAGATGGCCGTCTCGTTTGGCGTAAGCGTAGTGCTTGGGTAAGTGAACTCCTGCGGCTTCTCCGTGGCACCATTGATGAGGTCGAGCAGACCGGTCAGCTCGAGTGCCTGGTAGAAGATTTCGTAATCGCCGTTGCGGTTGATTTCGTTACCGAGCAGGCGGTTTGAGCGCGGTATCACCTTGTCGATGACGTGAACCATTCCGTTCACCATCTCGTTGTCGGCGCTGGTAATCGCAGCCTCGTCGTTGAGCACCGTGCTACCGTTGGTTGCCACCGAAGTGGTGATAGAACGGCCGAGCATGGTGAGAATCGTTGTACCCGCACCGCTCATTGTCACGGAGTTTACTACGATGTTAGCCAAGTGATACTGTGCGATGTCGAGGCAAAGGCTGTCGGTAAGGCCCTCGAGCGAAGGCTCCGTCATGCCGTTGTGCAGAAGCTGGTTGTTCTCGTCAACGCTCTCCACGTCGTTCCAGAGGCTGTCCACATAGCGGTCAACGGCCTCGTTGGTCGGCGCGAAGCAAGTATAGGTGCCGTATGTGCTCAGCACGCGGTCATACCCCGAGCGAGTCAGGATATAGTTGAAGTTGCTGAAATCATCGTTCACCTTGAGGAAGTCCTCGATGGTCTGGCCTGTGAAAGTATACAGGTTAGAGTCATCCGGCTCAGCCACACAGGAGGACAGCGCAGCCACGACAGGCAGTGCTAGGGCTCCGGCGGCCCTGGTGATTTTCTTTAATATGCTGTTGTACATAACTAAATCTCAATTAAAACGTCAAACTAATTACGATTGTAGATATCCTGGTTATCGTAAGCCGGATTCTGCTTCAAGTTGTGGTTAGCCTGTATCTCCGACTGTGCTACGGGGAAGTAGAGCATGGGCTCGTGGCTGATTTTGTAGCGAGCTGAGCTTCCACCCTCAAGATACTTGCGCACCATGAGGTCGAGCATCTGGCTTGAGTTTGCAACGGGGTAGCTGCTCACGGCACCGCCGTCGAGAATCTCTGCCATGGTCTTCGTGATGTCCACACCCTCTACGTGACGGTAGTTGTAGCGAAGGAGGTCGAACCAGCGCTTGCCCTCGAAGCAAAGCTCCCTCAGGCGCTCAGCGAGCACGAGCTCCTCCATGGCCTCCTTGCCGGTGTAGTTCTCGTACTTCAAGGAGTCCGTACCCAAAGAGTTCACGTCGAGCGAACGGCTGTTCACAGCCTGCACGATGTTGAAAGCCTGCCCGAGCTTGCTGTCAGTGTCGCTGGCAGCGAGCTGAACCATTGCCTCAGCCTGCATAAGCAGTATGTCGGTAAGGCGGTAGACAATCCAGTTCTGCGACATATTTGAATAAGTGTTGCCGGCACGGTTAAGCCCGCCGCCTTTCGACAAGGCACGGTCTGCTGGGAGGGAGGTCTCTCTCGCGGCCTGCAGATAGAGGATCTTCCTCACTGTCACCGTAGAGCCTTCAGTACCGCCTACATCGAAACAGTTCTCATAGTAACGATAGTCGTTGGTTGAGAGGTAAGCAGTGGTAGTTGAAGCCGAGCTGAACACATTGGATGACGGTTCAAGATAACCTGCGGCAGCTGCGTCCTTGTATGACCAATACATGGTTGAAAGGCCGGTGTTGTAGCCGGCGTTGCCACCATTGACTTGAAGCTCGAAGATGCTCTCCTGCGAATTGCCGAGCGAGAAAATATCGTAGTAAGCCTCATTACCGTCGAGGAGCGGATATTCGCTCAGCTGCGTACCTACGGCATCGTTAGGATAAGCCTGCTTCCTTGAGTCGATGACGGCCTGGCAGTGGTCAACGCAAGCCTGGTAGTCGGCAGCGCTGTGAGTCATAGAGGCACGCCAGAGGTAGATATCGGCCAGGATGGCGTGGATGCCGTCGCTGGTTATCAGTCCGCACTTGCGCCAGTCGGTGTAGCCGGTAGGCGACAGCGGCGACTCAAGAGCCTCGGTGAGGTCATCGATGCAGTGCTGGAGCACCACGCCAGGTGCCTGCTGCACGGGATACATATCCTGGCTGCTGTTGAAGTAAGCCTGCGATACGTAAGGCACGTCGCGGAAAGCCCTCACGAGATAGAAGTAAGCCAGAGACCTGAGCGCGAGCATCTGCGAGCGGTCAGTGAGATAGGTGGCCTGTGTGTACGAAGGGTCGTTCTGCATCACCTGGGCAGCCTTGTCGAGCACCTGGTTGCACCTGTTGATCACTGTATAGAGTGCACCCCAGTTAGCATAGACATTCTGGTTGTCCATGTTGCCGGTGTTCATCTCCTCAAGGTTGTCATAAGTATCATCGTTGATGGAGATGGATGTTGTGGGATTGAATTCGTCAGACCTTGCCGAGCCCCACACGATGAAGCGCTGCACGGCATCGCTGGATACCATGCCCTTATAGGCACCGGCAACCATCATGGAAACGTCTTCGCGCGTCTTCCAATAGTCATCATCGACAATCATGTCGTCAGGAAGCACCTGGGTGTCAATGCACGAGGTCATCAGCAACCCAGACAAAGCGCATAATATATATTTTCTCATAATCATGAAATCTTTCTTTAGTGTGAAACCCATTAGAACGAAACATTCAGACCAACGGTGAACGACTTGGAGCGCGGAGTGTTCGATTCGTCGATGGCATAACTATAACTTTTGACAGAGTGCTCCGGGTCGGTGCCGCTGTACTTGGTCCAGCAGAAAAGGTTGTTTCCCGAGAGGTAAACGCTGAGCGAGTTCAGGCCGAGCGGCTTGAGCAGCTTGGAGGGAACCCTGTAAGTGAGCTGGAAGTACTGGAAGCGCACGAACGAAGCATCCTCCACGTAGCGGTCGCTGCCGAGGTAGTTGTAGGCGGCTGTGCTTCCGTACATTGCGCGCGGCATAGGCGTAACATCGCCGTCCTTGCGCCAGCGGTAGTTCACTGCAGATGTCTGGTTGTAAGAGCCCGACATACTCTGCAAATCCATGCGCGCCTTGTTTACCACCTTGAAGCCGAAGCGGTAGTTGAAGTTGGTGCGCAGCGTCCAGTTGCCGTAAGACATGGTGATACCGAAACCACCATTGACCTTAGGCATTGAGTTGCCGAGGTAAACGATGTCAAGCTCGTTAATCTCGCCATCGTTGTTGATGTCCTCGTAGATGGCATCGCCGCCCTGGAACTGGTAGTTGGTTCCGCTGTAGTCGAACACCATGCGCTTCGGCGTACCGTCGCTGTTCATAATCACCTTGCCGTTGGCATCGCGAGCCACAGGGGCAGTCTTTCCCTTTGCAAGGAAAGAGTTGTTGATGTAATCCTCAAACTGAGCAGAAGTCCAGTTGTTCTCGGTGGCCATGTTGGTAAGGTACTCGTAAGTATACTGGTAAACGCCCTGGTATTTCAAACCGTAGATAGAACCGAGCGGGTTGCCTACCTGCACGCGAGAGAGATAAGAGCCGTTGGCCTTGTTCCACTCGCTGTTGAGCGATGCGAGCACAGCGTCGTCCATCTCGGTAAGCTCATTGTAGTTCTGGGCGATGTTGAGGTTGGCGCTCAGACGGAACTTGCCTTTCTTTATGATGTCGTTGAAGTTAAGGTTAAGCTCCCATCCCTCGTTGGTCATCGCGCCGACATTGGCGTAAGCCACCTGTGCATAACCGGTGGTTGCAGGAATATTCACCTTCTCCATGAGCAGGTCGGTGGTTTTCTTGTAGTAGTACTCAAACTCGGCCTCAATCTTGTCGTCGAACAAACCGAGGTTGAAACCAAGGTTGTAGCTGTTGGTGGTCTCCCACTTGAGGTCGTCGAGTTTCATCTGCGTCATGACTGCAGCCTGCATGTTGCTGCCGTATGAACCATTGCCGGTGAGGTTGTACGACTCATAGTATACGGTGCCACTCTTAGAGTGTTACCCACCATACCCCAGCTGGGACGGAAGGCGAGCATAGACACCACCTTGCGCAGAGGCTTCATGAACGGCTCGTCAATGATGTTCCAACGGAACGATACGCTGGGGAAGTAAGCCCACTTGTGGGCCGGGCCGAACTTGAGTCACCGTCGGCGCGGATGGAGAGGCCGAGGTTATAGCGGCTCTTGTAAGAGAAGTGGCTGTTGAAGCTCCAGTTCTGCCAGTTGCTCTTACTCGTAGCACTTGAAGCGCTGAGCACGTAAGAGTTTACGGTAGAAGCCGTGATGCCCGAAGGCAGGTGAGCGATGGACTCCGTCTGCGAGTCGCCGTTGGAGGTGTAAGTCTGGTAGCGGAAACGCATGGTGGCCGTCCAGTCCTCGTTCTTGAAGTAAGGAGTGAAGGTAAGGTCGTTGGTGACGGTTATACCCATCTTGTTCTCCTCGGTGTTGCCGGAGCGGTTGTAGTTATCGTTGTTCCACGACTCCTTTATAAGCTCGCCGGGATAGTAGCTCGGTGCGCTCTTGGCAAAGATGTCGAAGTAAACGTCGCCACGGTATGTGAGGCGGCTCTTGCCCTCCTCGGTGCCGAGCAGCTCGTACTGCAGGCTGAAGTCAGGCGTGATGCGGTAGGTGTTCTCCTCAGACCAGGCCAGGTTTGCGATGGCCACGGGGTTGCCCAATTTCTGGATGCCTTCCAGCTCGTCGTTGCGCGTGGTGGTCTTGTTCATGATATAGTAGTCGGAGAGGTCGTTTCCGCGTCCGTCCTGGCGGTAGATGCTCATGTTAGGAGCCATCTGCTGCGCACGGCCCAGGATCTTGTCGTCGTAGTTCTTGTTGTTGTTCGTGTAGGTGAAACCGAAGTTGGTAGAGAACTTGATTCGGTCGCTCACGAAGTAGTCGAGCACGAGGCGGGTAGTGAAGCGGTTGAGCGACTGCTTGATGATGGTACCCGTCTGGTGGTCATAGCCGGCGGAGATACGGAAGTTGGCCTTCTCGCCACCACCGGAGAGCTGTATGCTGTGGCTGTGGAACTGACCGAACTGCGTAACGGCGTCAACCCAGTCGGTGTTGTTGTTCCAGTTCTCGTAGTCGGCCCACGCCTGGTTGTAGTTAAGCTCGTCGATGTCGGTAGTGGCGTTAGAGAGCTGCGTCGGGTTGTAGATGGCCTCTTTCATGAGCATGGTGTAGTCGTCACCATTGAGCAGCTCATAGCCCTTGGGCTGCCAGTTGCCCGTGAACTTGTAAGAGTAGGAAACCCTCGTAGGTCCGCGCGAACCGCGCTTGAGCTTAATCTCGATTACACCATTGGCACCACGCGAACCATACATGGCCGTAGAGGCGGCGTCCTTGAGTACGGTGATGCTGGCGATATCGTCAACGTTCACCGAAAGCATTGATGCGTAGCTCTCCTCATTGGCATCCTCGGCAGAGAAGTCGTCAGGAGTGTCGAAAATCTGGTCGTCAACGACGATGAGCGGCTCCTTGTTACCTGTGATGGAGCTTACACCACGCAAGCGCATCGTAGTACCCGAACCGAGGTTACCAGAGTTGGCCACGATGTCGAGACCGGCAATCTTTCCCTGCAGGGCCTCGTCGGCACTGGTGAATGCAAGACCCTCTACATCCTCCATGTTCATGGTCTGCTGTGCCACGGAAATCTCACGCTTCGGGATTGAGAGTCCGCCGGTGTTTGAACGGCGGCGAGAGGTCACGGTGACTTCCTTCACCGTGGTCTGCGACTCGCCCAGGTTGATGTTGAAGCGAGTCTTGGCACCTATGGCCACCGTCACGGGCTTTGAGCCTACGTAAGAAACGGTGAGCCTGTTCTTGTTGTTCTTGACAACCATGGTAAAGTTACCGTTGACATCGGTAACGGCTGCGGTGACGATACGGTTGCTGGCATCACGCTCTGTGACGTTGGCCATCATCACCGGGCCAAAGGCATCGGTCACCGTACCGGAGATACGTTGCCCCTGGGCAAAGGCGGCCTGCACAATGACAAGCAGCAGGGCCGTCAGCATAAACTTTATTCTTGGCATAGCAGTATATTATCTTAGATGATTGAACTTGTGTCTCTTTGCGGCAGAGAGGTCGGTGAAGCTCTTGTCGAAGCGCTTGTCGGAGCTGTAATAGAGCGGCTCGCTCAGCTCGTGGAGCACTGCGAACGAAGAGGTGGTGAAGTAAGCGGCTGAGGTGCGGGCTGCGTTGAACGTAAAGTCGCGGGTCATCTTGTTCACCAGCCTCGAGCTGTTGTTGGCGTCGATGACATGGGTAACGCCGGCCTTGTCGACAACGTTGAGCTTGTTGTCGCCACCGGTGACGCCAATCTTCTGGCCGATGCCGAGGTCGTCAACGAGGAACGTGGAGAACTCGTTGTTGTACTGGCTTGTATGCACAGTCTGGTCGGCATAAACCGAAACACGCTGGAAGTGGTAGCGGATGAAGTCGCGGATTACGTCGATGCAACGGCGTGCTGAGTCGGCAGGCCACTGCAGCCCGGTCTGCTCGGAAAGAGAATACCAGTTCTCTATCTTCTCCCTTGACGGCAGGCCGTTGTTGAAGGCTATCTGCATGGCGTCGTTGTTGGGAACATAGACCGTATAGTTATATGTGTTGAAGAAGCTTACGTTCTGGTCGAGGCAGAAGCCGTCCATTGCGTCGAACACGGTGTAGCGGTCGCTCTCGGTGATTCCGGTCTCCTCGTCGCGCACGGTCGAGATTCCGGCCCAGTCGAGCAGCTCGGTATCGTCGAGCAGGTCGCAGAGGGCAAAGAACTCAGAGAACTTGTCTGACTCGTACTCAGCACCGTCGGTGTTGTATTCGGCACCGGCATTCTCCTTGATAACCTTGTACACGCTCTCCACCGGCCCCTGGATGATGCGGTCGAGCTGGAATGTCGTACCGTTGTCCATGTTGAACACCTCCTCGATGTTAGGAGCGGTGTAGCCGTTGTCAATCTGTGCTCCGCTGACCACCTGCGAGCCAACGCCGGTGCCGTTAATCATTATCTCGCCACCGTGCTTGGTCTTGTAGTACTTGTTGCCTGTGAAGCCCGAGGTCGGGTTGTCGTCGGAGTTGAACACGAGCGTGTGGTAGTTGAGGATGTCGGTCCATTGTGCTACGACCTTGTCGATGTTGGTCGCGATGTCCATGTCCACGGAGTCGGTCCTGTCGATGGTGTTGGTCTCGGGGTCGAACTTGAAGATAGACGCCCTCATGAACGGACGTGTGCTTGCGCGGTAATAGTGAACGGCCTGCGGATAGCTTGTGCCGCTATGGCCGAGAGAGGCCGGGTCGATGTAATAGAAGTCAAAGGCCTGGTCAGAAGGTATGAACAAGGCGAACTTAGCCTTCATGGCCTGCAAGTAAGCATAGTAGTCGAGCTTGAGCGACGGGTTATCGCTAGTCTTGTTGGTGATGGCCCAGCGCATGATTTGCATGTTGTTCCTTATGAGGGCTGGAGCCGAAACGGCACTGTAGCTCACAGGAGGTATCATGCGGTTGAGGCGGTAGATGACACCATTGTTGGCAATGCGGATGTCGTAGCCGCCGTCGCCGTCGCCCCTGAGGTCGTTCGTGGTAAGGCCCATCTGGTCGCTAACGTCGTTGGTGACGGTAGAGAACTTGCTGGGAACTGTAGTAGAGAACGATGACTTCATGAGGTTAGACAGCAGCGGGCGCACCATGTTGAGCGGAATGGAGTCCATGTTCTGCAGGAGGTTCTCCTCGGTGTTCGGCATGATGGCGTTCTCAGAGATGATGGCTGCGCCACTACCGTTGAGGAAGTAATCCTTGAGGGCCTCATCGTCAGGAACGAACATTGCCCCGATGGTCATGATAGAGGCATCGAGGGTGGAGGTGAAGTTGTTAAGCTCGTAGTAACCGTTCCATCCCGGGTCGAAGGGGAGTAGGTTCTCGGAGCTTTCAAGCCCGTTGTTGTCGAAGGGGACTCCCTGCGAGTTCTCGCTGAGGTAGCGCACCTCGAAGATTGAGTCGGGCGCAGGCCTTCCGTTCTGCAGTGCCCAGTCCTGGTAGTCGACGGTGACGGTGGGATTGTACACCGGTACTGCGAAGCGGTCGAGCATACGGCTGAAGAGCGAGAACTCAGGTGCTCCCTTGAGCATCTGCGCCATGCTTCCCGGAGGCGTTACCACGTCTTCCATCTGGTGAATGTAGCCGTTCTGGCAAGTAACGTCGGGCACGATGACCTTGTTGCGGAAGATGTAGGTCGAAGTGCCGTCGTAAGGCTCACCGGCGATGATCGAGAAGTCGCTCGATGCATCGGCCGAGGTGGTAATCTCGTTGTTAATCATGTAGTCCCTGGTGAAGTGAACCATCATTGGCACGGTGGCGTCGCTCACGGTATAGATGCCCTTTGAGTCGAAGCGCGTCCAGTAAGGATTGTTCGGGTAAAGGGCTGAAGGCACATACACATGGGCCACGGTGTCGATGACGCTCAGGTTGGTGGCGTGCTTGATGGCTGCTCCGCGCGTAACCGTCGACCCGTTGTTGACATTGGGCAGGAGGCTGGTAAGCAGTGCGTTGTCAAGCATTGAGGAATAAAGCAGCTGCTTCTTCTGCGACTCAGTCAACTGCTCGTAGCTCGTAACCCCGTAAGGGTTGCCGCCAGGAGCGAAAAACCTCTCGAAAGCCTCGTCGTTGGCCGGGAACACGGTCTTGCTACCGGTGCGGTTCAACGTCTCAGCATATCCGAGGTCATCAATCAACCTGAGGTAGGTCTTGAACGTACCCTTCAACTCTCCGGATGATGGGCTGTTCAACTCACTGTAGATGCTGCCACCAAGCCACGAAGGCTTCGTGCTCTCATCTACTTCCTCATTCTTATCTATACAAGACACAAAAAGCCCTGTACAGACAAGGGTAAAACAAAAGATGAGTTTCTTCATACCGATTTTGATAATTATTATATTTAATTTTTAGTTATTGCTCATTAGCCAATAGGCACGAATAGCCCGACACTTTTACATATCGCTTACAAAAGTAGCAAAATTATGCTTCTCAAAGAAATATTTATTGTGTTTTTTTTGTTGGGAAGTGGATTTTTTGGTGCTCAAAATAAAAAAATATCAAAAAAAACGGCCAGCTTGCCAAAGGTAAAAGTATGCTGCTTACGCGAATGATGGAAGCAGCCGCTCCTTGGCGGGCTAGGCCACGCATACTTACGCCAGCTCGGGGGCAGGATTTTCGTGGTCATCCAAGAATTGGCAACATCAGGCAGCAGCCAGCCGCTTGGCCCCTCACCAAAGTTGTTGCCCAAACACCCTCACACGTTGTGGCTCACCCTCGCTCGTCCCACTTTTCGGCTCGCGCTCCCTCCCCCACTTTGTGGCTCACATTCTCTCCCTCGTTGTGGCGGGTTTGCAACCCGCCACCGCCCATGGCCGGGCCCGTGACCCGGTGAAGCTGCTAAAACAAGCGTAACGCAAGTTGCAAAACAGCAACAAGATGCTGGCGGGTTGCAAAACAGCCTGAACGTGGGTGATTTTCGACGCAAGCCTGACTGGTATCCAAGACAGCCTGTTTGGGGAAGCAAAACTGGCCGTTTAGGGAAGCAAAACAGGCCGTTTAGGGAAGCAAAACAGGCTGTTTGGGGAAGCTGCGGAGGCGTGCATGGAAATGGGCTGCGAACGGAAAGCTGAAGGGGCAAGGAGCATTGTGGAGGCAACACGACTGCAAGGCCTGCATATATATAATAATGTGTAGAATCTGCCTGGAAGCAGCACGGATTCTGGCTGGTGCCAAATGCGATTTTGTAAAAAAAATGCGGCCGGCTGCTATCAGCAACCGGCCGCACCATTTGAAAAAGGGGTAACTTAGTCAACAATCACCTTGACCGTCTGCGACGAGCCATCGGCGCTCATGCGCAGTATGTATGTGCCGGATGCAACGCCCTTGGCCTTGGCCTCGGCCGCTGCGCCGGCGGCTGTAGAGTCGAACTCAGCCACAAGCACGCCGCTCATGGTGTAGAGGCGGCAGTGAGCCACTGCATCGGCCGGCAGACCCTCGATGCCGGTGGAGTTGCCGATGCGCAACGTTCCGGATGAGAGCAAGTCGTCGGTGAGCCATACCAAGCCCTGTGGGAGCTCGGGGAGGTTGACCGTTGGCTGCCCCATGACGGTGCCTTCGCACTCCCAGAGCACAATCTCGTCGCCCTCTTTCGGCGTATATGTAGAAGACATGGCAACATTGATGGTGCCGCTGAGCATAAGCGTATTGTCGACCTTGATGTATGCACGCGAAGTCCTTGTATTCTCAGCACCCTTGATGTTGAGGTTGATGACAGAACCTGAGCTGGCATTGATCATGCTTGTGGCATAGATGCAGCCCGAAGGGTCGTCGTCAGTGGGTGAACCCGGGGAGAGCACGCCGCCTGACCTTACCACGAGGTTTGACACTGTTCCGTTTCCGGCAAGGCGGCCTCCGTTCTCAACTGTCATCTGCGAGCCGACCATTGAGCTGGACGGCGGGGCGAAACGCGAATTGAGCCTTACGATACCGCCACTGACGGTGACGGCACCGGGAGAGCCGATGGAGCTGGCGACGGTCCACGTGCCCGTGCCTTCCTTGCGGACGGGGGCGCCATTGATGGAGCCGCCGAACGACAAGTCGGCGTTGTTGCGGCCGAGCACGTATGTGCCGGTACCGCCCAGCTCTCCGTCGAGCTCGAGGTTGCCAAGCACTACCTCCTGCCCGTTGTTCATGAAGGTTACGCCCTCGTCAACCTGCAGGGTGCTGTTGGCAAGCCCGCTCTTGCTGCGGAACACGAAGGTGGGATCATGCTGCCCGCGCTTGTAACAGCCGGGAACGATGGTGCCGGTGAACTGGCTCCAGTCGCCATCGAAGTATGTGCGCACGCCCGTGGCGTAAACATTGAACGTGCCGGAGCCGGTGAGATTGCCGGTGTAAGTGGCACGCGGGTCGGAGTAGAAGCGCGCCAGGCGGTTTTCAGGCACTACGAAGTTTGTGCTGTTCTGTGTCATGGTACTTCCGTCGTCGGAACCGGAATCCCACAGTTCGCCGGTGATGAACTCCACAGTGGCCGGAAGCTGCGACTTGGCATTTGTCTCAATGGCATTGACCACACCGCCATTGATGACGAGGCGGCTGAACGTGTTGCCAGAGCCGAGGGTGAGCGTACCGTTGCCCGTCTTCTCGAGCACTGACTCGGAGGCGGCTCCCTTGATGCCCGCACTCATGGTCATGGTCTTGCCGTCGGCCACGTTAAACTTGGCACCACCCTCGCCTACGTTGATGGTCTGCGTGGTGTTGATGTCGCCATTGACACCGAGCACGGAGTTGTTGCTGATAGTGATGGAAGAGCTCTCAGAGCCAAGCGAGCCGAGGTCCTGCCCTACGTTGTTGGCAAGCGTGGTGACATTGACCTCTCCGCCATTGATGGTGACATTGCCGAGGCTGTTGGTGTTGTTGAACGTAACGCTGCCTGCGCCATTCTTGACGAGCGGCGCGTCGCCAACAAACCTTCGCCCGAGAAGGTGAAGTCCTTTGTCTCGTTGTTGATAGTAATGCTCGAAGGCTCGACGTTCTCGCCGACGGTAATGTCGGTCACGGCAGCATTGTCGTCGAACGTCACGGCATCGCCCGGCACGAACGACCTTTCCTCGTCAGAGTCGTCAACGATGAAGTTGACGGAGTTGTCTACATCCCAAGACGCTCCAGCGGAACCTGTCCATGTGACGCTGCCCGGATTGTAGTTCTCAATGATGACATAGAGCTTGCCGTCTTCAAGCGAGAGCTTGGCGCCCTGCCCTTTCAGGCCCTCGGTCTTCAAGGCAGTGATGTCACCGTCGACCTTGCCAAACTCGGCAATGAGGTACTTGCCCTCGGCCACCTTGCCTTCCTCATCGGAGTTGGCAACGAGCTGCACCACCGGCACGAGATAAGCGGGGCCGTTCTTCCAGTCCTTGGTTTCAATCTTAACGACATTGGCCTTCACGAGGTCGGAAGAAAGTCCGTCGCTGAAGAGGTCGACAACCAGGCGCGAGCCGAAGTTGAGAATGAGCGAATCGGTCTCGATGGTGCCTTTGTTGCCCTCGCCGCCGGGTATGACCTTGGCGTTATAGTCGGCCTGTATGCCATTCATGAACTTTCCGCCATCGGAGACGAGCGACGTGTGGCGGTTGAGCCAAACGCGGCTCGACTGCATGGTGCCGTCGAAGCGGAGCGTTCCGCCCCACACATCGGTGTTGCCGGTGTAGGTCTGTGTGGCGTTGGGCAACACGAGCACACCGCTGCCCTGCTTGACGAGGCGCATATCGCCGGCGAACGCGCCGCCAGTGAGCGTATGTGTGTAGGTTTCGGTGGTTATGTTGTTGTTGTCGTCGTGGCCCTGAGTCCATGTGGGGGCATTGTCAGTGAAGATGTAAGGGCTGACGCCGTTGGACACGCGCACTTCCATGTCGTTGGTCTCACACATTATTATATTAGCGCCGTCGTGCGCCGAACCAATGGATTCACCGTTGTGTATCTCGTCGCGCCCGGTCATGGTGAGCGCAGGCGGAGCCATGGTGATGCCCTCCATCTCGCCGAGGAAGTAACTCACGTGGGGCGGCTGGTTGTAGCCGCACATCTGCCACACCATGGCCTGGCGGTACTGGTGGTCATGCCAAAGGGTGTAGTTGCGCCATGGGGTTTCCATGTCGGTCGTGAATATGCGGATGTTGTTGTCGGCCGTGCGCATGATCACTTCCTCGCGCCAGTCGCCGAGCACATCGCCCTGGTAGCAGGGCGTTCCCTTGGTGTCGTTGTTGGTCATGGAGCCTTCAAGGACGGCTATCTCGCCGGTCTCGGCCTTCATGATGTGGCCGGCAGTGTTCTTGCCGTTGCGATAGTCGAACGTTTCCTCGCAGAGGTCGCCATCCCAATAAATGCGCATATTCTGCGTAATGTGGAAATTTCCCTTGTTAAAGCCCTCGACTGCGGCATGGGCCACGGCTCCGACGAGGTTGGGGTCGGCTGCCGATACACCCACAGCCCCGGGTATGTCGCGGACGAACTTGCCCATCATGGCGCGGCCGTCATCGCTTGTGCCCAACGAACGGTAGTAAATCTTGGATGTGGTGGCATCGCGGTAGTTGTTGTTAGGCTGGCTCTCGTTGCAGGCAAAGATTTCCTGGCCGAAGGTGTATGGGTCGAAATCGCTGCAATGCTGGGCATCGCCATGGCCAAGGCCGCTGGTGGAAAGGCCCTTGCCGTTGTCGTCAATGACCATGGAACCAAACACAATCTCGTCGCGTCCGTCCCAGTCAACGTCGGCTATGCCATAGTTGTGGTATCCCTGGCCGTACCATGAGGAGCCGGGGGTGTTGTTGTTCCACCGCCAGCGCTCAACGAGGGTGTGGGTGGCAGGATCGACATCGTAGGCCACCATCTTGTGGCGGGTGTAGATGCCTCGTGCAAGGAAGATGCTCGGGTTGCGCCCATCGAGGACGGGGGCACCGAAGAAGTGCTTCGTAGAGCGGTGGCCATAGCCGTCGCCCCAAGCCGCGTCAAGGCTGTACTCGCCCGGCTCGAGACGCTTGAGCGGGTATTCCATGATCTGGTATGCGTCGCCGGTCTCTCCGTTGAGGTAGAGCAGGAACTCCTGGCCTTCATGCACGAAGAAGTTGGCCCCGGTGTTTGGGCCTGCCGGGCGGTAGTTGGCGTTCATGTCGCCAATCTCTATCGTCTCACCAGAAGCGGTATGCACCACGGTGCCGTCAGAGGCGCGCAGCACGGCCTCGGCCTTGCCGTCGCCATCCCAGTCGTAAGCCACGATGTTGTTCTCGTTGTTCTGGAAGTCGGTCATGTTGGGGCCGAGGTCAATCCACCACAGTTTCTTTCCGTTGAGCTTGTATACCTCGATGATGGCATACTCGCCCTGGTAGCCTGCGGGCAGATACCCCTGGGCCGCGTCGCTGCTGTTGTCGAACTTGAGAAGTATCTCCAGCTCGCCGTCACCGTCAACGTCGGCGCAGCAGGCATCGTTGGGGATGTAGGTGCTCTTTAGGTCTCCGTGGTCCATCTTGAGCTCAAGGTAGTTCTTTTCCCATGGGGTGACGCTGGCAGAATGCTCCTGCGGCACTCCCCTAACCACGGCTTCAACCGAATACTTGCTCTGGGCTGAGCCACCTGCATCAAGGAAATTGGACACATTGAGGGGCTCGTCGTTCAGCTTGGTGCCGTCGCGGTAGATGTTGTACTTAACGTCATAGTACTCCTCTCCCATTATACGCCAGCTGCAGAAAATGCCGCCGTCGGTCTTGACAGCAACAAGCCCTCTGTCGAGAACGTCGGTAGCGCGCTGAGCCATTGCACCTACTGACAGCATTCCCAACATAAACAGAGATAGAAATCTTTTTCTCATTATGCTTATTGTTTGTAGTTATTGATATCCAAATTAGCGGAAAAAGCACAAGCAAGCCCTGGCGCCGAGTACCATCGCCAACGCCTTTACACCGCATTTGCATTGCAAATATAGCATAAATCATTTTACGCACGTAATATTTTTAAGACAAAAAACGCAAAATGGCAAAAAAACAAGTTGATTGGCCCAATAAACATGACAGGCGGCAGACACGGCAAAGCCGCACATCATCAAGGCAAGGCTGGCGGCACAGACAAAAAAAACGGCGGGCGCAACGGCCGGCATCATCCGGCCGTTGCGCCCGCAACATGGCGAAAGCACAGGAATGGGGGATCACTTTATCGGCGACTCCTTGATCTTCTTGTAAAGCCCATCGATTATGCAGTCGGCCAACGATATGTTTGGCACGTGTATCACCTGGCACCCCAAGGCACCGGCCACGGTGAGGAACAGCTCTGCGGCAGGGATGATAACGTCGGCACGGTCGGGCTTGAGCGAATAAGCGTCGATGCGCTCCCGGTAAGTCATGTCTTTCATCTCCCCGTAAATCTTGCGAAGGCCGTCGACGGGCAGGGTGTCCTTGTTCTTCTTGCCCTTGCCGTTGTCGTAAAGGCGGCACAGCTTGTTTATGTTTCCGCCTGAGCCGATGATGGATATGTTTTCATAGTTGGCGGCATAGGCGGCCATCTCTTCCTTCATCTTTTCCACCTCAGTATCTTCCACCGCACCACCGAGCATGCGCAGCGTGCCGAGGTTGTAAGAACGGCTGCCGACGATGCGCCCGTCACTTATCATGGATATCTCCGTGCTGCCGCCCCCAACGTCCATGTAGGCATAATTGCCCTTGCGGGCATAGCCGCTCTCCACGGAGTTGTCGCAGAGCAGGCGCGCCTCTTCGCTGCCGGGGATTATCTCGATGCTGATGCCCGTCTCACGGCGGATTTTCTTCAGAATCTTCTGCCCGTTGGCGGCATCGCGCATGGCCGACGTGGCGCAGGCCCTGTATTCCACCACGCGGTAGAGCTTCATGAGCTGCTTGTAGCTCTTTATCATGCACATCATCATGCGTTCGCGCTCCGGCGATATCTCTCCGATGGTGAAAACATCCTTGCCGAGCCTGAGCGGGATGCGCAGGAAGAGCACCTTGTTGAACTCGTAGTTGCCCCCGGCATCCTCGATGACGTTCTTGATGAGCAGTCGCGCTCCGTTGGAGCCGATGTCGATTGCGGCGAAATTGCTGTTTTCCATAATCAAAAAATCTCAGTTCCTTGTATTGTTATACTCTTGGGCCTCTTTCAGGTAGTCAACGTAAAGGCGCTCCTGCGAACGGAAAGGCTCGCCCTGCTGCAGTTCGTTCTTGCCGCAGCCATCGACGATGCGGCCGTTGGTGGTGTCGCGCAGGCCGAAGTCCACGGTGCGGGCAAGGTCGCGCTGCAGGTCATCGTCGTAGACAGGCGTGAGCACCTCGACACGGTTAACGAGGTTACGCGGCATCCAGTCGGCACTGCCCATGAAATACTTGGGGCTGCCTCCGTTGGCGAAGATGAGTATGCGCGAATGCTCCAGGTAACGGTCGATGATGCCGACGACGTGCATATTCTCCACGCCCGAGGGCATGAGCGAGCAGTTGCCCCTCAGCACTATGCTCACCTTCACACCGGCGGCTGCGGCGTCGTAAAGTTTCTCCACCACGTCCTCGTCAGTTATATGGTTTATCTTCATCCTTATCCATGCGTCGATGCCCGCCTTGGCGTTCTTTATCTCGTTGTCGATGAGGCGCAGTATGCGCGGCTTCATGTCGTTAGGCGAGACGAGAAGTTCGCGGAACCTGACCGGCTTGAACGGCTTGCGGATGAAGTCGAACACCTTCTTCACCTCGCGCACCAGCGTGGGGCGTGCCGTCATCACCATGTAGTCGGTGTATGTCTTGGCGTTGCCCTCATGGAAGTTGCCCGTACCTATGCAGGCTATGTCGCCTCCCTTGCAGCCTATATATACAAGTTTTGAGTGGACTTTCAGTCCTTCGACGCCGAACACCACGTCGATGCCAGCCTCCTGCATCCGCTTGCTCCACTTGATGTTGCTCTCCTCGTCGAAACGGGCAAGCAATTCGATGACCACGGTAACCTTCTTTCCGTTGCGTGCGGCGCAGATGAGGGTGTTGACCACCTTCGAGTCCTTGGCCAGGCGGTAGAGCGTGGCGCGTATCTCGCTGACATCCGGGTTGAGCGCAGCCTCGCGCAGCAAGCGGATGAAACTGTTGAACGAGTGGTAAGGCACGTGCAGGAACCTGTCCTTCTGCCTTATGGTGTCGAGCACGCACTCCTCTGTCTCCATCTCAGGCTTTACGATGGGGGTCCACGCCGGGTATCGAAGCTCTTTCTTGCCGCAGTCGGGGAAGCCCATGAAGTCCTTGTGGTTCTGGTAGCGGCCACCGCTGACGATGGTGTCGAGCTGGTCGACGTTCAAGCGCGCCATTATCTTGCGGAGCAAATCCTTGGGCATCCGCTCGTCGTATATCACGCGGATAGGCTCACCGCGCTTGCGGCTCTTCACGCCCTTGGCCACTTTCTGCACTACGCCGTAGTTGAGGTCGTTGTCGATGTCCATCTCAGCATCCTTTGTGAACTTGAACGAATACGCCTCATACGTACACTTGCCCGCCCCGATGAAAATCAGCGGCAGGCAGAAACGTATCACGTCATCGAGGAACATGATGTTACAATAGCCGTCGGCAGGCGGAAGCACCACGAAGCGGCCCACCTCGCGGTCAGGCACCTTGATCAGCGCGTAGGTTACTTTGGCTTTCTTCTTGTCGGCCATCCACTGCGAACGCCTCACGGCCAGGTAGATGCTGTCGTCGTCAGTGCCGCCTATTTCCTTAATTTCCGACAGCCACACAGGGTTTGTTATGCCGTTGAGCCTGTCGAGGTAGAGCCGTTTGATGTACAGTTTCTGCTCCTCGTTGAGGTCGGTTTCATGGAGCAGGCGTATGCCGTGGCTTGACAGCTCGGCCGTGACCACGCCCACCGCGTGTTCAAACTCCTTGTTGTAGGCGGCATTCAGGCGGTTTATTTCCTTTATCGTCTTCTTGGCGCGCTCGCGTTCGGCCTTTGGTATGCGCTCTTTTGACTCCGCTATGCGGCTCAACGAGGCTACGCGGACACGGAAGAACTCGTCGAGGTTGTTGGAGTAGATGCCGAGGAACGACATCCGCTCCAGCACTGGCACCCCGGGTTTCTCTGCCTCTTGAAGTATCCTGCGGTTAAAGTACATCCAACTGAGGTCGCGCTCCACGTATCTACGCTCCTTGCTGCTCTTGTTGCTTTCCATATCCTTGCATTTTTGTTGACCGCAAAATTATTTAACCTGTGCTACAATTCGGTTTCAACAGCGTGAAATTCGCGTTACGGCGGCTGCTGCGGGCGGGCGTCACCACTTCACCCTGCCGTACTTCTCCTTGTACCATATCTGCCACGCGTTCACGAGGTTCTGCCATATCACGTAAGCGCCCGGTGCCAGGGCGGCCAGCGGGTCGAGGAACGTGAGTGCCAGCCAGATGCCCACGACGGTGTTCTTCTGCCCCAACGCCTGGCCTGCGCTGACACTGTCGCCGTATGCGTGGCCAACGGCCTTGCCCATGGTGAAGAGGGCGAGCGTTACGCCCAGCGGCGCGAGCAGCAGCAAGGCCATCGTCCACCCCGACACCGTGGCGTGTACGATGTTGCGCACCGTCAGCCCGGTGACTATCGACAGGTTGACACACCACATATAGAACGCCAGGTTGTGCACGCCTGCTATAGCTGACGTCATGCGCGGCAAAGCCTTGCGGCATGCCAGCGCGAGCAGCAGCGGGATTACGAGCACCGTGGCCACGTTGCGCAGCACCATGAGCGATGCCTGGGCAAAGGTCACGTCGACACCGCGCTCTATCAACGGCAAAAGGAGCGGCACGGCCACCGACGTTACCACATTGTCGATGATGGTGAATATTGTCATCGAGCCTATGCCGCCGCCCAGTTTCTCTGTCACCACGGCAGCGGCGGCTGCCGTGGGGCAGGCCACGCACACGAAAACGCCCGTAAGCACAAGGCGCGAATGGTCGCCCACGGCACTCACTATGGCCGCCACAAGCAGGCCGCATAGGGCCAGCCGCAACACTTCGAGCCACACGTGCCATGCACGGAGGCGCAGGTCGCGCACGTCAATCTTGCAGAACGTGACAAACAGCAGCGCAAAGAGTATCACCGGCAACACGCTCTCTGCCCATGGCTCAGCCGCCATGCCGAAAGGCACGAGCGCCGGCACATTGGCAAACAGCAAGTAGACCAGCGTGCCGAAGCATAACGACACCACCAGCGACCACCGCTTCATGAATGACAATACGTTCATATTCTCCTAATGCACATATATATTATAATGTACGCGTGAGCGCCGCCTCCACGCCACAAGCATTATTTTGCAAAGAGAGTGCTGCGCGCGTTATGCAAAGGTAAGTCTTTCTTCCCGCAAACGCAACAAAAGGCCATAAAAAATTTGATTTCCAAAACAAAAAGGCTGCGCACAGCCCATAACTGCGCGCAGCCCGTTTATGCATCTTTACCTTTTTACTTTTTTACTTTTTTACCTTTTTACCACCTTGGTGCTGTAAGTGCCACTGGCAGTGACAGCCTTGATGATGTATATGCCGTCGGCAAGATGTCCGAGCCCGGCTATGTCGATGCGCTGTGCGGCAGCCGCGTCGAAGTTGCCTCCAAACACTTGTGCTCCGGCTGCGTTGAACATTGCGACGGCTATGTTGCCGTCAACACCTTGAGCCACATTGAGCGTTATGCAGTCGGTGAACACGCTGTTTGCCACCGTCACGACCTCAGCCTTGCCTGCGGCAGGCACGCTGCTGATGCCCGCTGGGTCGTAGCAGTGTATGCGTATGGTGTCGTAGCGAGTGCTGTTGTCGATGATGTTCTTGCCGCTTACGATGATAAACTCATAGTCGCCGAGCTGCCCGGGCCTGCCCTTGAGGGTGAATGTCTTCTTCCTCAGCACGTCACGCGTGAAGGTGAAGCCTTCTGCCGCCCCGGCCGTTGTCACTGTACCGTCGGGGGCCACCGACTTCAGTATCTGCGGTGCGCCGCTGTTCACCCAGTGGCGGGTTATGTCCACGATGGTATCGCCCAGTGCCACGGTCTGCTCAAGCTCGCCGTCGGTAACCTTGGCGTAGCGCGTGGTGAAGTATCCGGGCAGGTAGTAGCCGAGGTGGGGCGGCTGGTTGTAGGCGGTGTTCTGCCATGCCACGCCCATGCGGTAAACGTGGTCGTGCATGAGCGTAGGCACGCGGTAGTCGCTCTCGGTGTTGGTGGTGAAGATGTTCAGGTGTGCTCCGTCGCTGCTGTCCCAGAGTATTATCTCCTCGCGCCAGTCGCCGAAGAGGTCTGCCTGCAGGTTTGGCGTGTGCTTGGTAGAGTTGCAGTCAGACGAGTTGTAGTAGTTGTACATGGTGAGCAGGCGGCTCGTGCCATTGCCGTTCCACTTGTCTATCTTCTTGTCGTCATACAGTTCGTCCTGCAGGTCGCCGTCCCAGTAAACGCGGAAGTTCACTGAGGTAGAGCCTGTCGGGTTGAGGTACTCGCCAGTCGTGGCGCTGCGCAGGTTGCGGTCGTTCGAAGAGCAGAACTCGAATCCGTAGTTATTGGCGTCGAGGTCGGCTGCCAGTCCGCGGCCGTTGTCGCTGCCGCCCTTCGCGCTGTATATTATCTCGCCCGTGCGTGCGTCGTGCAGGTTCCAGCCGTAACCCACGCTTCTGTCCTCATGCACGGTGAACACCTCCAGGCCTGGGCGGTCGGGGATGAGGTCGCTCACGTGCATGGCATCGCCGTGGCCGTAGCCCGTGGCATACATCAGGTAGCCGTCGTTGTCGATGGCGCAGCCGCCGTAGATTATCTCGTCGCTGCCGTCGCCGTCAACGTCGGCCACAGAGAGGTTATGGTTGCCGTTGCTGTATGCAGTCTTGCTGCCGCTGTTGCCTGCGGTGTTCTTGGTGTTCGTCTTGACGGTGGTCCTCCCTTCGGCATCTGTCACCTCATACTTCACATTGGTCGTAGAGGCGTGCATCCACTTCGTCTTGAGTTCCTTGCCGTCGAAGTCTACCGCCCAGAGGTATGCGCGGCTGTAATACCCGCGGCACATCACCGCACTGGGGTTCTTGTCAGGCCCGTCGAGGTAGGCCACGCACGCCAGGTAGCGCTCGCTGCGGTTGCCGTAGTCGTCGGCCCAGAACGACTTTGAAGGATACTTGCCTTCCTTGTTCATCTCGCCGGCGCGGTTGGGGTTGTACCACGTGGTGTGCACGGCCTTGCCCGTCTCGCCGTCGAACACGGTGAGCAGCTCGGGTCCGCTGAGTATGTGGCCGGCACTGTTGGCGTAGTACTTGCTGTTGTCTGTACCCTTAATCACGTCGTCGGTGGCCACCTCTGTTACATACTTGCCCTCGCTGTCGATGCTGCCTGCGGCGGTCTTGCATATAAGCTCGGCCTTGCCGTCGCCGTCGAAGTCATAAACGAGGAACTGCGTATAGTGCGCCCCGGCGCGAATGTTCCTTCCCAAATCGATGCGCCAGAGCTGGGTGCCGTCGAGCTTATAGCAGTCAAGCAGCACGTTGCCCGTGAACTGGTCTGCACCTGTGTTGCTGTGTCCGTTGTCCTGCGAGTTCGACGGGTCCCACTTGAGTATTATCTCATACTCGCCGTCGCCGTCAACATCGGCTGCGCTGCAGTCGTTGGGCGAATAGCTGTACTCATAGTTCTTTGAGTTGATGCCGTTGGCCGGCTTGTTCAGCGGCAGGCGCAGCACCTCGTCCGACCATGGGGTGACGGCCTCCGACGTGTCTACCGCCACGCCGTTCTGTATCGTCACCACCTGGTACTCGCATCCGCCGTAGCCGTTCTTGTCTACGTAGTTTGTCTCGTCGGTGAAGTTGCTCTTCACCACCTGGCCGTCGCGCAGCAGGTCGAACGTCGTCATGTCGTCATCGGTGCCCAGCAGGCGCCAACTTACGAACACACCTTGGTTGTCGGCAGCAGGCAGCGCTATCAAGCCTCGCGTCAGCTTCTCCATCTGGCTGACGGGCGTTGTCTGGCCATTTGCCGCTGCGGCTGATGCCAGCATCAAAGCGGCAGCCGCAAAAGAAGTAAATTTACCCATATGCCTTAGTTTATAATATCTATAAAGTTAAAGGAAAGTTTCGGTTTCAACTGCAAACTTACACATAATTATTTGAAAACGAACCCTAAAGTCAAAAAACAGGGGTATTTTTAACATAATTCACCGTTTGCGCCCATCTCCATGCCGCCGCGAAGGGATACCCGGTTGCCCCATCATGCAACACATTTGCATTTTTCGCCCGTTGCCACGGAGAAATGGCAAAGGGAATGTTCTCGATGATATGCAACACTTTTGCATTTTTTACCCTTTGCCACGGCGCAACAGCAGCTCCTTTTTGCTTTTTTACCTTTCATATACCTGCATACAGAAAGATTTCTGTTATCTTTGCATATTGAATGCGCACCCGGCCTGAAAACAAGGCATTAAGCCTTGGCTGCGGGCTTTCACCGTGCGTGATATCACTGAAGCAAACAAATGACACAAAGAAAAATAGAAATGAGAAAGTATCTTTACCTGCTTGCCATGCTTACGCTCTTTGCCGGGGCGGCACAGGCGGGCAAAATCACCGATGCGCAGGCTTACACCATAGCCAGCAAGTTCTTCAACGACAACTCCGCGATGCGCCGCTCACCCGCCTACAGCAGTGAGGCCACAGTGAGCCTTGCCCATGCCGCCAGCGGGTATTACGCCTTCAACCGCGGGCAGGGCGGCGGGTTCGTCATCGTGGCAGCCGACGACATGGCGCGCAACATGGTGCTGGGCTATGCCGACAGCGGCACGTTCGATGCCGACTCCATGCCCGCGGCCATGCGCTGGTGGCTCGGCGAGTACGGGCGAGAGCTGGCCCATGCCTCAGCTGCTGGCGACGGCACGCGGGTAAAGAGGCTGCTGCCCGTCTACGACGCAGTAAAGCCGCTGCTCACTTCGCTGTGGGGGCAAGACGAGCCTTACGACGCGCTTTGCCCCGAATACATGGGCGAGCAATGCCCCACAGGCTGCGTGGCCACTGCCATGGCACAGATAATGTATTACCACAAATGGCCCGAACGCGGCACGGGCTCGGCCTCATACACATGGGAAGTGAACGGCCAGACGCAGGGAACGCTCTCAGCCGACTTCAGCCAGAGCACATACAACTGGGCTGCAATGACTGACACATATTCTGCTGCAAGCACGCAAGAGGCAAAGGACGCCGTGGCCAAGCTTATGTACGACTTGGGCGTGGCCAGCAAAATGGCCTACCACCCCTCAGGCAGCGGTGCATCGTCGTACACGGCCGTCAAGGCCATGGCCGACTACTTCGGCTACGACCCCAGCGTGAACATGCTCGACCGCAACTGCTACGGACTGGAGGAGTGGCAGGAGATGCTCTACAACAGCATCGCCGCCGGCTACCCCGTATACTATTCCGGAACGACGGCCGCCAACGAGGGCCATGCCTTCGTGCTCGATGGCTACAGCGATGGCTACTTCCACGTAAACTGGGGATGGGACGGCATAAGCAACGGCTATTTCCTCGTGTCGGCGCTCGACCCAGAAACACAAGGCACCGGCGGCGGCTCCTCGGCATTCAGCTACGACCAGAATGCTGCCGTCAACTTAAGGCCGGCAGAGCAGGGCTCGGTGGCCACGCCGATGATGTACTGCACCGACGGCTTCGGCATAAAGCAAGAAAGGGCTACGCGGCTCGACCCCGTGACATTCACCGGAGGGTTCTTCAACCACGGGGCCGCCCCCTGCCAGATAACGCTGGGCATAAAGGTGGTCGACGCAGAAGGCAATGCCACATACCTGCGCTCTGACTATACCAACACACTGCGAATGCTGACCGGCTACAGTGAGTTCACCATGACGCTCAACGACTTCCCCCAGGAAGAGGGCGACTACACCATCTACCCGGCGTACTACGACGAGGAAGAAGGGGCATGGCACGACATGCGCACCAGCATCAGAGAAGGAAAGACGCACATCCTGGCCAATGCCACAAGCACCGAAATAACATTCGCCAGCCCGCAGGGATACGCTGACGGACTGCAGGCCACCGACGTCACGCTACTGTATACCGCCTATGCCGGGAAGACGTTCATGGCCAAGGCTACGATATCCAACAGCGGCAACGAGTTCTTCAGCGAGGTGTTCGCCGCCGTGGTTGGTCAAGGCGGGGTCGACATCATGGGAAACTCAAACCAAACACTCATCGACGTAACCAATGGCAGCTCAACGGAAGTGGAATTCAGCATAACCGCACCACAGAGCGCCGGCAACTACGAACTGGTGATTGCAACTGCCGACGGCACTATAATCAGCGACCGCTACGCCTTCACCGTCGAGGAGGCACCAGCAGGCGCTCTGAGCCTCAGCATAACGTCGCCGCTGAGGATAGCCGACGCCGACAACGTGACGGCCGACAACATTACAGCAACGGCAGACATAACCTGCAACTCCGGGTACTACGGCGGGACGCTTTACCTCTTCTTCTTCAACGAGACAGGAGGCTCAAGCATAAGCTCGCTGACCACCGACCTGTACATAGGCGCGGGCGAAACCAAGCAGGTAAAGTTCACCGGGATGATGGCAGGAGCTGAAGAGGGCGCAACCTACGTAGCCGCCATGTATTACATTGACGGCAACTACATCATGCCGGTAAGCAACAGCTACAACAACCAAGCCAGCTTCACCGTCGGCTCACTGACACCCATAGAGGGCATTGCCGAGGGCAACGCACAGCCGCAGGAGGTATGCGTATACACCCTGACCGGCGTATGCGTAATGCGCCGGCAGGCAACAGAGGCCGACCTGTCGGGCCTCGCACCCGGCACATACATCGTGAGAACCGGCGGAACGACAAAGAAAGTGACTGTAAACTAAAACACGGCAACCACACCACTGAGCCTGCCCCCTCTTCGCCGCACATCCACTGTGGCGAGAGGGGCGCAAGCCTTTCAGCAGAAAGATGGCTGAATGCCCGCCCACCCTGCTCTCCCAGTCCATCCCAGTCCTCCCAGTTCTCCCAAATCTCCCAGCCCTCCCAAATCTCCCAAATCTCCCAAATCTCCCAGAAAAAATGAAGCCTATCATCCCCATCTTGGCAGCCGGCATCATGGCCGCAGCCTGCTCGGGCAATACGCCAAAGCCTGCCCACCCCATCGACTCCATGCCTGCAGCGGCCATAGGGGCAAGACAGACCCGCCCACAGGCCATAATATACCGCACAAGTCGCGACTACAGCCACAACGTGCCTGTAACGCTCAACGCCACGCGCACGCGCATCACTGCCTACCCCGACCCTGCCGACTTGCGCAGGCAGGCAATGCTGCCGCTGCCACTCGGCGACGGTTTCATGCTCGACCGGCGCGGCATAGGCCCAAACACAGCGTTCACCAGCTACACCTATGAGGAATACGCCGCGCTGCCCGAAGCCCCCAAACCCGACTCGCTGATGGCCCGCATCATAGACAGCACGCCGTTCACCGAACTGTATGCCCTGCCCATAACCGCTGCCGAGGCGCAGGCCGACACCGACCGCTGCAAAAGGTACATAGCCGACGGGTTCAAGGGATGCACAGCCCTGAAGCCGACGGCAATGCGGCTGAAAGAGAAGAATGCCCCAAAGTGAGCTGGCTGCCCGGCCTGGCTTCAAGCTCCTACGCACACCACAGGCTACATGAACATTTGCAGCCAGAAAGCCATACGGCAAACCCAACAGCAACAATCGGGCAATACAACAAAGCGAAACGGGCCGTCCGGCAATGCCGGACGGCCCGTTTCGCAATTCAAGGCGGCCCATTTCTGAAGCCGACAAGTACCTCGGCTTAACTTTCTGACTGCCATGCTGTTACAAAACGCGGCCCGCACCAATCTGCTTTAACATAATTACGTTAAGCCCAAATTGGCAAGTTACGCATCTTCATTTTACCAAAAGTCATCAGGCTTCAGTCTGTTCATGTGTTCATAAGTAGCTGTTAAAAAATAACCGATACAATAATGCGACTTGGGCAAACTGCCATCACAAAGCTTTACCACAGCTCCCTGTGCTCACATCACTCCCGGTACACACAAAAAAGGGCATCAGCGCCATAGCGCAAATGCCCTTATCTTATTTACCATAAGCACCGCTCTCAGATGCCGACCTTGCCGATGCGCAGCGTTGCGCCGTTCCTCGTCACCTCTACCACAACCAGCCCCGAGGCACCGACTGCAAGGCGGAGCGACGTGAAGGCGGCCTCGGCCTGCGCCGCGAGCACTCCCGAGGCAGTGAACACGCGCACCTCGTCGCCCGCTTCAAGGCCGCTCACGGCAACAGTGGAGGGCGATGGCGACCAGATGCTTATGCCGTCGGCGGCGCGGTCGGCGGCCATCCGCCTGAAGCTGACGGTGAAGCGGCCCGCAACGTCGCCGCCCCCGGCCACGCTGAAGTCATAGTCTCCGGCCAGCAGGTCGGTTGTGCGCCCCGTGGCGGCATCAGTCAGCGTCACTGCCTCATAGCCCCCAGCGGCACAGTCCTCCGGCAGGCCGATGGTGTATGTGCCGGCCTCCGGCAGCGTGAGGCCCACGGCCACGCTGCCCTCGCGGCTCACAGCCGACAGCAGCGAGTAGCGGCACGGCCCTTGCGTGGCGTATATCTGCGGCACGGCCGCGCCGCCCATCCACTTCACGCCGTCGGCTGTCATGTCGAAGTCCGTGCGGGCCTCGGCCTCCGCCACTGCGTTCAGCTGCAGCACGTCGGCCGCGCCGTCCGCCCGCGTCTGCCCGGCGCGGGTCACGGCTATCTCAAGGCTCTCGGTGCCTGCGTATGCCGCGCCCTCGATGCGGCTGCCGGGTTCTACGCTGAATGTCTCGCTGTTGCCGAGCGTGGCCGTCTGCGTGAACACAGCGTCGCCCGCCGGGATGTGACCGTCAACATCATTGCCATCGTCGCCGTATGTCTTAATGGTGACATAGTTCCCGTCTGCTCCGCCTTGATAGCCGTATATCACGCGGCCATACTCCATGTCGGCGTAGTTCATGGCGCAGAGATAGGGCGACCCGAACAGGTTCCAGCCCATGTTCTCCTTGTGGGTGAAGCGGTTGCCCGCAGTGTTGCCACTCCACGCTTCGCTATGGTTATGTTGCTGCAGCGTGACGCTCTTCGTGCCGCCGTTCTCGATGTAAACGCTCTGGCCTTGGCCAACGAAACGCACCCGTGCAACGGCATCGCCTGCCGTGTTGTCGAGCAGCAGACCCGTGCCGGCTGTGTATGGCGTGCCGGCAAGTCGTTCCACGCCCCGTCAACGCTGTCGAAGGCATAGTCATGGGCCGCGCGGGCATCGCCATCGTATTCCTTTAGGGCCACGCCTCCATTCTTCTCTATCGCGGCATTGAACGGCACTGCCGCCATGTCAACGCCATGGGCAGGCACCTCGCGCTCCACTATCACGTGGCTGAGGGCAATGTTCGTGCCGCCGCCACGCAAGCCTGCGCGGTGCTCCAGCAGCAGCACTCCGGGGTTGAACGGCTCGTTGCTGCCGTAGTCTTTCTGCAACAGCAGCTCCGCGCCCTCCGTGATGCCGCTCGCATCGGGCTGAGTGCCTTTGCGCACATACACCACCGAGCGGCCTCTGGGATAGTCGGCAGCCGTCACCACGTTGTCTGTGGTCATGTCTGGCTCGATGTTCCACGTCTCAAAGCAGCCGTTGTCCACCTTGTTGCGGATGCGCTTGTTGCCCGCAATGTCGCGGCTGTGGCCAACAGCTTCGATGCAGGCCTCCGTCTCGCTTTGGTCATCGCCGCCGCCGTCTATGTCGGTGGATGTCTCCATCAGCTGATATCTCCAATATTTGTCGGTCACATAACTGTTGGTCTCGGTCACGCCCGCACGGTTGTTCGCGTTGCCTGCCACATCGCCTATGCTCCCCGTGGCCGTCACATTCACGGCCTTCACGCCGCTCACGCCGCCATCTACGAGAGTGTTGTACAATATTCCATCGGCACTGCCGGTGACATAGCCTGTGACTATCGACGTTGACAGGCAGCCGTCTGTCACCCGTGCGCCATCCGTCACCTCGAATCCATCGGCCACGGCATTCTCTGTCACCGTCACCGACAGGAGCACAGTGCGGTCATTGGCTTCAAGGAGGCCTTGGCGCTTGTTGAGCAGCGTCTCCACGACTGCAGCCACATTGGAGAAATCGTCGGCCAAAGGCTCTGCCGTCTCGTCTGCCATGCCGCCATATACCTTTACGCGGGGCAACGACAGGCGCAGCAACTGCCCGTCGGCATTGCCATGCACGAACACATAGCCGCTCTTTCCCTCGTTGTTGTGGGCGTAGATGCCGGCCAGGTCGGCCGCGCCCTGCAGGTCGGCGAGAGCTTTATCCCAGCTGCTGCCGTCAGGGTCGGTCACGGTGAGGTCGGCCTTCACATATACTATTGGGCGCAGCGGGGCCTCATACTCGTAAGCCCCGATGTCTATACTCCCGTCTGTCATGCGTCGGTTGTTGCCGAGGTCGCGCTCCGTGTCGGGGATATCTTGGTTCCCGTTGCCGAGCACGTACCGCGAGTAGTTGACGTTAGAGCCGTTGTTCAGCAACGTAAGGCTCGGGCGGATGTGGTAATCGCGGCTCTCCTTGTCGGTGTTCAGCGGATCAACGAAGTTCGGGCCGCCCTGAATGTCCTCGTTGTTTGCTGTGGCGGCATCAACATCTTCGCCATACCAAACGCCAAACACCTTGTTATTGTGGCCAGCTGTCTCGGTCATGTTTCGCCCCGCGTTGTTCCACGACACCGAGTTGTAAACCGCCGCGCAGCCTTCTAAGTCAACGTCGTTGTTGGCAAACGTGGTGTTGACGAGCGTGGTATGCGCGTCGCCGCCCGCCAGCCCCGTGCCGCCGTCGGCAAAGAGAGTGTTGTATATCAGCACCGAGCCGGCGTTTGAATTTGCTATGTCAACGCCTGCACCGGCATTCAGCCTGAAGGCGCAGTTCTTCAGCGTCAGCGTGCCGTCGGTGCCGGTGCTCGCGGTGATGCCCTTTCCGCCGGTATTTGTGTTTATGAAGGTGAAGCCCTCTATGGCCACGGTCTTGCTGTTAGCTGCCACATTCATAAGCTGCTGCGTGGTGGCATTCTGGTCGGAGGCTACACGCACCACGGTCTGCCTGCTGAAGTCCTGCTGGTCGCCGCTGCCCGTACACGAGCCGCGCAGCGTCAGGGAGTTGCTAAGCTTCGAACTGCTCATGTTGAGCAGATATGCAGAGCCTGCCGACAGCCTGCCCCACGAATATTCGCCGTCGCGCACATAGACCGTGCGCGCCCCTGGGTTGCTTGTGGGATTGGCCGCGCCCACTATTGCCCCGCGCAGGTCGTCGGTGGCGTTAATCCAACTGCTGCCCGAACCATCGCCGCGCGACAGTGTGTCAACATAGATTGCTGTCATTGTGGAGAAGTTGGACACATACTGATATTCGTACAGCCCGATGTCGATGTTTCGCGGCAATGGCTTATTTTCTCCATCAACCGAACCTGAATAACGCGCATACTCCTCTAACACAGTGCCTTCTCCATCCCCCGCTTTGTACATATACTGCTCGCGGTAATCCGTCAGGCCACTCTCGCCGCTGCCAAACCAAGAAGTATAAGCATCATTCTGATTGCCATTATCTTCCGGTATGATGCCGTCTCCCGCATCCGTCACCACCGATATTGCTGCGGGGTTCCACAGGTTGCGGGCATCATTGCCCCCGACTCCGGCTGTGGTGGCCGGGTTGGTGAAGCGCGGGCCGTTGGTGCCGAAGTTTGCCAGGTCGAGCAGTATGTTGCCGTTTTCGCCCTTAGAGAATATCTTGGCATAATCATAGTCGCTGGCCGAGTGGGATATTGTGAATTGAGCTGCGTCGGTCTGGTCGTTATACCCGCCGCTCTCGTTGCCCCAGATGAGCGTGTTGGTCAGCTTGCTCTTGCCGTTGTGGTTGTATATCACGGCGTTGGTCTTGGCCTTGTTGCGGGCGAAGGTGCAGTTCATTATGTCGAGCAGCGGGTCTACGTTTGTGACCACGCCCTCGGCATAGTTCGTGCCTATGGCACCGCCCTCGCCTGCCGTCTCGTTGTTCACAAAGAGCGAGTTCACGGCATATAGCGAGGTGTTATAGCTCTCGTGGCCCGAGAGGAATATGGCGCCGCCGCGCGGCTTCTGCACATCTTCCTCGGTCGTGGCATCGCTCACCGTGCCGTTGCCGGAAAAGACAGAGCCAATGACGTTGAGCCGGGCGTCGCGCACATAGACCGCACCGCCGCGCACGCCGAAGTTGTTCATGAAGCGACAGCGGCTGATGGTATAAGGCACACCGTCGGAGTAGAGGCCGCCGCCGCGTCCGCTCGCGTTCTTCACGCTGACGTCGGTGAGCACCTTCGATGTCTCGCCGTCCATCACGGTGAGGCCGTCGAGCACTATGCCCTTGGCTGTCATCGGGACAGCAACCTCTGAGTAGAGCACGTGGTAGGCGTTCCGCACCTCGGCCGAGACGTTGATGTTGCCCGAGAGGATGGTCTGGTTGGTCAGCTCCCATGGCTCATCGATGCCGTTGTTGTTGAAGTCGGAGAAGCCGCGGGCAGTGAGGATGCCATCAATATCACCGCCAGCCTCAACGTCTATATCGCCACCCTCGGCGGGGATGGCGTCAATTCCGCAAGAATAGTCCTCCGTTCCGCTGAATCCTCCGTAAATGCTCACATTGTCTGGAACCACAAACGAGTATAGCCGCTGGTTGTGGCCGCCCTCATTTATGTCGCGCGCATTCGCCGGCTTGTATGTGCCGCCGCCCATGAGGATCTCAAACTCCGCAGTCCTGCCCTCCGTGGTTTTGCGCATCTCGCTAATATATGCCAGCGCGTCGTCGAGCGTGGAGAAAGCCGTGTAGAACGAGCGGCCGAGATATTCGAGCATATCCGCATCGGCTCTCAGCTTCACGTTTGCCGTCTGCGACACGAAGAGGCGGGTGAACAGCTTCGTGGGCAGCACGCCGCCATCGTAGGCGAAGGCGCCGGCGTCGAGGCGGGCCATATTCACCTGGGCGCGGTCTATGCCCTGCATATCCTGCGCCGCAACGCCGAACACGGCCTGCAAATCATCTTGATAATCGGCCAGCGTGCCGTGCTTTATCAGCGGCGAGAACTCCTTCAGGCGGCGGTAGCTGTCGGTGAAATATATCGCGGAGTCGCTCTCCATGGACGAGTTGGTGAAGTCCGACGGCAGCTCGTGGCTCTCCACGAAGCAGTCATTAAAGGGGTAGTAGTCCCCGGCCTTCTCGCCGAACACGATGTTCCACATTGTGTCTGCAAATCGCTCGGTGGCCACTCCGCCCACGTTTTTGTCTTGCGGGGCTGTGTTGCCCCATATCACGGTGTTCAGGCTCATGGCCGCGCCATCCTCAAGGCGCAGTCCGCCGCCCTCGGTCGTGGCCTCGTTGTCGGCTATGGTGCATGATATGATGTGGGCGCGGAGGTCGGCTCCGGCTCCCTCGTTGTCGGCATATATGCCTCCGCCGCTCGCCGTGGCCGAGTTGCCTATAATGGCCGTGCCGCTCACAGTGCCGCCCGCCATAAGGTAGAGCCCGCCGCCGTTGACGGCCTCGCAGCCACTGACCACGCAGTTCCTCACGTGCGCCCCGGCCGGCACTATCGCTCCGCCGCCCATCGTCGCCGGGTTTCCAGTTCCAGTCATCGACGTGGCCGAGCCGTCCGTGAGCCACACGCCGTCTATCACTGCCTCCTTGTTGAGAGCATCCGTGCCGGGCCATGCGCCGAACGTCACGGCATGATAGCCCTGCACCTCCTGCGTCACCGTAGAGCCTTGCGCAGGCACGGCCACCGCGCTGAGCACCGTGCGGTAGACCATGGGGTCGCGCTTATGGTCATCGTCCGCATTATCCCAACCATCATTATTGTAATTTCCACCGGTGAACGTTCCCTCAAAATATCCGCCCATCAGTGTCACACCCTCAGGTATGACGTATGAATAACTCTGAGGATTAATCGTACTCGACAAAGTATTCGCATGATAAACGAAATCACCGTCTGTATAGCCCGCCACCTTGACGACAGCAGCATCAAGCGGTCCGTCCTCCACTTTATCACCGGCATCATCCAATATGTCTTGCAGCTTCATTGCGCAAGCCGCATTGGCGGCATTCTCACCGCTACGCACTCCCGCTCCGTTCTGCGAGACGTAATACGTTCCTACCTTCTGCCCGCCTGTCGTGGTGGAAAGGGTATAAGCTATATTCTCCTCATTGTCCAGCTCGTAAGCCCCGATGTCAACGGCACAGTCCTTTATGCGGTTGGTGTAGTCCATGTCTGTTGAAGGCAAGTCAACCGGTATTCCCTCGTTTTCCAATTCTTCAGACTGGCCTGCATTTACGCAAGGAGAGCCGGAGGTCAAAGAATAGTCTTCATTGTCAGCATCTGCGAACAACGGAGATGACGCAACCCTGCCATCTATTGTCAAATAATCCTGAGCGCTCTCTTCAGTGGTGTAAATTATTCTTTCGCCATCTACTGCCAATTTTATTCCTTCACTCGGAATGCAACAGTTTGTGATGCTCAATGGAGCGTAACCGCTCTGATTCAGCCTGACCACTTGGACTGAATTCGCGCTTACCCTATATCCGCTCCTGTCATATGCAGGATGGGCATTGCCATAAACAATACTATTTATAAGATTGAGCTGGCTTTCCTGAAAGTATTTGCCTATCGCCAACGCTATTGAACCCTCGTTGGCTGTAACCGTATTGTTAAAGAAGTTTCCACGTTCTATATATATAGCGCTGCCCAGTCCCATTCCATGCTGCAAAGCCCCGTCATCGAGTTTGTTGCCTGTATACACACAATTGAAAGTTGTGCCATATCGGAGATAGATTCCGCCGCCGAAAACAGCACGGCCACCACTCTTGTTGCTTCGCGCCAGCTCATTTTTCTCTATCCGGCAATTTATCAGTGTTCCGCCATTGCAGAAAATGCCACCACCTCGGCCTGAAGTTAACACAGTGTTGACATTGTTCCTAATGACACAATTCTCCAGCACGCCGTTTTGCCGCAATGCCACGCCGGCACCACCTTCACGCTGATGGCTTATCTGGGTTTTGCCGCCTTGAATGGTGAAGCCGTTCCATGTCGTAGTTGCCTTGAAGCCGTTGACCTCCTTGTTTGTCCTTTCTACATCAAGACCGTTTTCCCCATAATCATAATAAGGCATTGGCTGCGTCAGCACACGGCGTGTAGTATTCGCGTTATCATAATTTTGATTCAAGTCATAAAGGCTTCCACCGCTATCATCATCACCATGCAATTGAGGTCCCTGCACACCGCCTTGCAAAATTGTCTCATTTTCACCGACACGCGGGTTTCTCTCATTCACGCCCGGATACCCGGACGCAGGAAAGCCTCCAAGCACATCCACACCGTCACGCATGAACAAGCCTGCATTGCTAACGTAAGTGCCAGCTCCCACCCACACCTGGATACGCTCGCCATATTTTACAGCATCGTTCCAATAATCATCGTCAAGAACCGGATATCGAATAGTTTTACTGCTGCCCCCTCTCCTACTTTCAGGGACACTAGCTGTTTCATAAGCGATGTCACCATCAGCATCACGCTTTACCATTTGCAAATAAGCCTGGTTCACGGCATACTGCAAACCCGTTATATAGTAAGTGTCTGTATAAACGTTGTCATTATCTATATGGTCATTCTCAATACCATCATTACGGCCATAATTGGCACGGCCATTGATGGCTCTGTCCCACGAAGAGCCGTCACGCCCCTCAGTGGAAACATCACTCTCACCGTAATCTCTGACATAAATGACCATTCCCGCCCGTGGCAGGTCGGCCTCGTATGCTCCGAGGTCGGCGATGCCGCCGAGGTCACGCTCGTTGCCCATTATGTCGTTGTCGAAGCCTGTGGAGGCCGTCGCCTTGTTGATGATGAGCGAAGCGGCGGCTGCCGAGCTTGTCAACGGGCGGAACGAGGCGTAGCCGCCGAGGTAGGTGTCGAAGCCGAGGGTTGCGCCGCGCCCGTTGGTTGGGTTGGCAAAGTTGGCCGCGCCGTCTGCGCCGGTGGTGGCAAAACCATCACCCACAGTGTTGTTCATGCCCTCGGTCGTTCCCCCCTCTGCGGCGGTTGCGGCGGTCATGTTGCCTGCGGCAAACGACGAGGCATACATACCATTATTATTTGCCGGAGCCGCCCCCACATTATTTATTATGGTGACGTGCCGTAGGGTGAGGTTGGGGCAGTTGACGATGGCTTCGGCCGCGTTGTTGTTGGTGTTGTTGTTCACCACGCAGTTCTGCATGGTGAGCGTGGCGTTGCGCGCGTCGATGGCCGCGCCCGCGTCGGCGGTGTTGTTCTCGAATATGCAGTTGCTCACGGTCACCTCCGCGCCGGCATAGGCTATCATTCCCGCGCCGTAGTGGAGCGTGGCCGAGCCTGCGGCATATCCGTTGATGATGTGGAAGCCGTCGAGCGTGACATTGGCTCCGGCCTCCACGGTCACCACATGATAGATGCCGTCTTCAATGCTCGCGCCCCCGTTGTTGCCGTTGAGCTGCGAGCGGTATGTGAGCCAGTCGCGCTCCACGGGATTCGAGGCATCTCCCGTGCGGTGGTAGCCTCCACGTATGGTCAGTGGCTTATCGCTCGCCATGGCCATTATGTCCACGGTGGCCGTCTTGGGGTCGTCGTTCACAAAGGCATAGCGCGGCCAGAGGTTGCCCTCAAGGACGCGGATTTCGAGGGACGTGATGTTGTCGTTACCTTCGTTACCTATCGTTATATCACGAGAGATAACGCCAGATGACGTCACTTCTCTTACTGAGACATTGCTGCCGATGGTCAGCCCTGCGAAGAAGCTGATGGCATCGTTGAGCGAGCGGTAAGCCTTGTCCCACGACGAACCGTCGTGCTCGGGATCGGTGCACTCGGCGTCAATATAGAGCACAAGGTTGTTGCCTTCGAGTGCCGGCACTATTTCAGAGCCATTGACGTGGAACGCGCCCACGCCGGGTTTCTGGTTGAACAGCTCGCCCGCGATGTCTATCTCGGGTGCGAGCACCACCTCCTGCGGCAGCTGGCCTATGGCCATGCCCCTCGCCCAGAGGCCGGAGCCGCTCACGGGCTGCCAGAAGTAGTCAATGATGGCGTCCTTCCAGCCTTCCCGCACGCCGAGCGATGTTTCGAGGTCGAAGTTGGTGCCAGCATCCGGCTCGATGAAGCGCGGCCCTGTGCCCGCGCCGTCGCTGCCGATGTTGCTGTCTATGAGCTGCAGCGTCTGCTCCTGCAGGGTGTTGTTCCACACGGCGTTGCCCGTGCCGGAGATGGCGTTGTAGAGGAAGCGCACCGTCGTGGCCGACGGGTTGCGGGCATACATGGGTATGGCCGCGCTCCCGGGGGTAGTGCCCATACGGTTGTTCCAGAGCACGCTGTTGGCCACGAGGGCATATTCGTCCACGTATATTCCGCCGGTCTGCGAGGCGTTGGGGTCGGTGGCGTCGGTGGCGGTCACGCAGCTGTTGTTGGCCACGGTGTTCTGCAGCAGCACTCCGCCGCGCGAGCAGTACACGGCGGCGTTGCCCGAGGCGGTGTTGTTAGTCACCACGCAGGTGGAGAGCACCAGATATTCGGGATGGTCGTCGGCGCCGGCGGCAGGCTCGATGTTGTCGAGATAGATGCCTGCGCCGTTGCGCGCCGAGTTGTTGACAAGCATGGAGCGGTGCACGAGTCCGCGGTCCTCCACGTAGACGGCGCCGCCATTGGCATCGGAGTTGTTGTTGTATATGATTGACGACTGCACCCGGCCGCCGCGCAGCCACACTCCGCCGCCATTGCCCGTGGCGTAGTTCTCTTTCACGGTGCAGCCCACAAGGCGCGTGTTGTCGCCGTCCATGTAGACACCCGCTCCGCGGTCGGTCTTGAAGTCGCTGAGGCCTGTGTCGCCCTGGGCGTAGCCGCCCATGATGGTAACGCCGTCGAGCGTGGTGACGCTGCTGAAGGCCGGCTCGCCATCCATCGGCGCGAACCACACCACGTGGCGCGAGTCGCCCGTGAGCGTCCAGCGGTTGCCGCTGAATCTGAGGTTGGCGTGGTCGTAGTACGCGCCTTGGAGCACTGTCTCGTTCACATACTGCCACGGCATGCCGCCATCCTTCAGCTTGCGCTGGGCCTTTGTGCCCTCGGGAGAGTCATTGCTGAATCCGCCATAGACGCTGATGCCGTCGCGCATACGGAACGAGGCCGAATAGCCCGTGCCGCTGATGAGCTGCGACTGCGGCTCATACGTGCCTGCGGCCACCCACACCTCGCCGGGCAGCCCCTGCGGGTTGTTGTCGGCCAGGTAGTCTATCATGCGCTGCAGGTCGGCCGAGGCGTTGGCCCACGACGAGCCGTCGCCCGTGCCATGAGCCTCCGGGCGGACGTAGCGTATGCGCCCCGCCTGCACGGGCTGGAACTCGAACGCGCCTATGTCTATCGTTCCGGCCTGGCGGGCGTTCATGCCGAGGTCGTAAGAACCGAAATCGGAAGTGCTGTAAGAAGCGTCGCTGCCCGCGTCGACCAGCGGCGTGGCCTCCATGGGCTGCCACGTCCAGAGGGGATAGAGCGTGGTCAGGATGTTGAAGTCGGTGTCGAATCCCGTCTTTATTGACGGCGAGCTGAAGTGCGGGCCGTCGTCCTCGTTGTTCTTCTCGGCCAGATAGACGTTGCCTTCGGCGTCTGTCACGCCGGGGGTTGCCTCGGGATAGGCAGAATGGTTGAAGTCAGGACGTGCGTTGAGGTATAGGCTTGTGTTGCCCCACACCACGGTGTTGTCAACATTGCCCGGGCCGTCTATGCCCGCGCCGGTGTTCCGCGTCACGGTGCTGTTCACCACGCGGGCATCGGCGCCACCGAGCAGCACTCCGCCGTTCTCGTTGTTGAACACGGCTGTGTTGGCCACCGCGCCCGTTCCGCCAAGGTATATGGCACCGCCGCTGTTGCTCACCACGCCGCGCTCGCCGGCTGCGTTGTTGAAGAATCCGCAGAGGTTCACCCGGCCCTCCGCGCCGTCGGGCACGTAGAGCGCGCCGCCCTCAGTGGCATAGTTCTCTATGAAGAAGCACCGCTCTATGAGATAGTTGCCTCTGCCACTGACGATGATGCCACCGCCACGGCCTGCGTCACCGGTGCCGGTGGCGTGGCCACGGGCTATCGTAATGCCGTTGACGGTGGTCGTGGCGTTGCCCTGCCCGGGCATGAGCGTGATCACATGAGGGGCGTTGCCGCGGCGCGAGGTGTTGGCGGGGAAGATGAGGTTTGTGGCATCCAGCTCGTCGTCTGCTCCGGCATCGCCCGAAATCACCGTTCGGTACTCCATGCGGTAGGCCTTGCTCTCAACGATTCTGCGCTCGCCGGGCGATGTCTCCGTGCCTGCAAAGCCGCCATAGACGGCCACGCCGGCAGGGAGCGTCAGCCCCACGGTACGGTATATGCTGTCGCGGCTCGGTGTGGAGTAGCCGCGCATCCATATCTCGTCGCCCGACGTGGCTTTACCTATGGCCGCGTCGAGCGTGGTGGCGTTGGCCCACGACGAGCCGTCGCCGCCTTCTGTTCCCTGAAGTGATACGTAATAACGTGTGGCCTGCGCCGCCATGAACGGCAGGAGCAGCAGTGCCGCAATGAGATATATGTTACGATGTTTCATATACATAAAGAAGCCCCTCCGCAGCCCTCCCACGTGGGGAGGGTGCAGCTGCGCCTGGGCGGACAGGCGGCACAGGCTACGTAGACGGCCTCAGAGCCTCACGCCCATAGCGCAGCTTTGTTTATGTTTTATCTTATAACTTCACGAAGAGCCGCGCCCGTCGCGCTGCCCTGCGTTTCCTGCTTTTATCTATCATTCTTCATGCCTTGCCGGACAAGCGGCGATGCGCTGTGCCGCAGCCGGCCACCACGTGCCGCCGTTAACTTATTTATGTTAAAGGCAGAGGCTGCGGGCATTCCGCCCAACCACCTGACTGCCAACGGGTTGCGGCACGTGCCGCCCTGCATTGCGAAACGGCCTGTATTCTAAGACTTATGCAAGTATTCGGCGTTAAAATTCCGTTAATAAACATTAAGTCCGATGTTGCATTGTTTACTTTCCGCGCAGACGTTCCTGTATTGCCCAGCTCCGCTGATATATTTGCCTTTTCGCCTTATGACTGCGAACATCCTGCATATGAGCTTGAACTTGACGGCGTTGAGCACCGAGGATGGGTGCTTCCCCTGCCCAGTTTTTTCCTGCTGTAGTACTCAGCCATCTCGCTATCGTATGTTATTGCGGAGAGTGCGGCCTGCGTTATTTTGGCCTTTATGTCCGCCATGGCCAGCTTTGACACCCTTGTCCTCCCCCTGACGGATGTTCCGGATGTGTTTGGGAATGGTGCCACCCCGATATAGCAGGCGTACTGCCTTGGGTTGTCGAATGCTCTGAAGTTGTCCGTGGAGACAATCGCTGCGACGGCGTTGACGGGCCCTATGCCCTTTATGCTTGTCAGCAGTGAATAGTTTGTCATGACCTCCACGTCTGCCTTGACGGCCTCCTCCATGTCCTTTTCGACCCTGTCGATGAACGTCTGGATGAGTGCCGCCAGTTCCAACGCCCTGCCGACTTGCTCCCGCTCCCCTTCCGAGGACTTGTGGTCTGTGGCAAAAGCCTTGTTTGCGGCCAGTTGCCTTACCAGCCGCGCCCGTTCCGTGGCGAGGCTCTTAAGTTTGCGCACGGTCTCCCGGAGAGCCTGGAGTATCGCAGGCAGTCCCTGTGCTGGTAGGTGAAGCGGGCTATGCGGAAGGCGTCAACCCTGTCGTCCTTGCCGCGGACGAGCCCCAGGGACCTTTTCAAGGCCAAGGGGTTGAACACGCAGTAGTCCACACGCTCCCTTTCAAGGAAGCGGCACAGGGCGTAACCGTAAAGGCCAGTGTTCTCCATCCCCACGACCAAAGCCCCGGTCTTGAACCCGGTCTCCGATGTCAGCCATGACAGCAGGCCGGAGAACCCCTCGGCATCGTTGCTGAAGTGGCGGTATGAGGAAGCCGAGGCTTTTTGCCGTGCCTTGCTCATAAATAACCGCATCAAACGTCTTTTTTGCGATGTCAACTCCCACAAAACACTTTTTTTCATTATCTTTGTCTCCATATTTTTAACGTTGACCATGGCTGCGCCGTCGTCTAAAACCTTTATTGGCCTTGCCACGCCCATGTGAATGGCCGCGGACGGCTTGCATTCTAACTGGACCCTTGGCGCAGCAGGGAACGGAGGTCTGATACAGCCCATAGCACTGAAAGGCTCTGTTTCGCGAATAGTTCACCTCCGCTCCCATGGTTAACGTTTTTTTTATTATAACGCTCTTTCATTGCGTTTGTTTTCCAATGTGCAAAACTAAAGGTTTCGCGCGGCGAGACGGCCTGTTTGGCAGGGCAATATGTGCCGTATTGAAAGACGAAACGACGCACACGCCCGCCCGATACCGACACGGCCACTTCTTAGTTGCACCGTTGCAATTATGGGCAACAACGGCCATCAATGCCCGGTTCCTCATCCTCCCAGCGTGTTGTCGGGCATGAGGGTCGTCTCACCGCTTCTCGCCAGCCCTCGAATGGTGGCGTTAACCTTATACCATGTGGCGGGCTGCAGGCCGCCCACACCGCTGAACCTTATGGTATACCCCATCATGGTATACTCCATCGTGGTTTCGTTCTCGGCAGAGATGTTGAACGTTATGGTCTGCCCGGTGCTGCCGTCGGGGAACACATAGTGGTATTCCCTGCCGTTGCGCTGGCTTATCTCCGTTTCGTTGTAGAACGTAGAGGAGCCGCCGACAGGAGTTTTTTCTGCCGAGAGTGCCGGGAACAGCCGGCCGCTGCCCTTGCCGCCTGCGCCGAGGACGGTCGCCCCTCCGTTATATACGAAGTCCGTCACGCGGACATCGACGTAGCTGTGCGAATCGTTGTCGTAGGCCGCCTGCGCGTCCCACTGTATGTCTATCTTGGCCGCGAGGCGCACCAGGCGCACTATGGGGAAGTCCTGCCCCACCTCGCCCTCGGGGTTGCTGCGTATGCTGTAGGCAACCCTGTTGCCGCTGCCATCCTTGTAATAGCCCGTGGCCACGCTGAGAAACTTGGCCACGCTGTTCTCGCAGCCGTCGGCATAGCTGTTGGAGATGGTGAGCGAAGTCAGGTCGTTGCCATTGGTACTATCCCAATCGGAAAACTTCTCCGAAAGTCTTTCGTCATCGGGCAGATTCGTGTCTGCCTTGCTGCTGTAAGTCACACCATATATATAAACGTCGCCCTCGGGAATGTCGAGCGAGAGCACGCGCACGGCGGTGTCGCCCGACAGGCGCGGCATCATGTCGAACTCCTCCTTGCTTATCGTCTTGAGATAGTGGCCATCGACCGGCATAGCTATGCCGTCACTGTTTGTGGTATATTCTATCATCAGCGCCAGCTTGTCCCAGTCTATGCCCTCGCCCGTGGGACTGCCGGGGTCGCCTATGCGCGTGGCCGCGGCTCCAGGCACAGAGAGATAGAGCTGCACCGTGGCCGTAGGCTCCGGCGCGGCGGCAGGCTCCGGCGCATCGTCGGAAGAGCATGAGGCAAGGAGGGAAATCAGAATGCAGGAGTGCAGGAGTGCAGGAGTGCAGACAATAGCTTTGCGGAAAGGCATGAGCGCAAAATGCAAGAGTGCCGGCAACAGCCTTGTGCCATTGCCCCACAGTCCCGTCCCCGTTGAGCCTAAGTCCTTACTATATGTTCGCATAATCATCGCGCAGCCTTTTTTTACTTTTATCCTTTAACTTTTAACTTCCCTGCGCCCTTGCAAGGAGCAGGGGCATCGCGCAGCCCAATTCTTAATTCTTAATTTTTAATTCTTAATTCTTAATTCTTAATTTCCTACATTTCCACGTCGTGACTGCCGCCGGGCTTCCAGTCGAGCTTTACGCTCACACCCACCTCGGGAGCATCGGTGACCACCTGTCCGCCGTCGCCGATGCGCGCCTTTATCACCTTCAGGCTCCCGGCAGGCAGGGGCTCGCTCACGCTGAGCGTGCTCTCGGTGGTGCTGCCGTTCTCTGTTATGTAGACGCGCATGAGCCAGAGGGCGCTGCCCGGTTCAGAGCGCTGAGTTAAGAGTGTAGAGGTATGGCCACCTGCCTGCCCCGCCCGCAGGGCGACAGCTGAAGGAGTAGCAGCCCCCGCACTCTCCTGCGGAAAAGAGGTACTCGGGAACCCGGCGGCATAGAGAGCCACGCGCCCGGCTCCGTCGTCAAGGCGCGAGGCGCGCACCATGGTGCTGCGCGAGAAGTCGAACGTGCTGTCGGCAATGCTGAAAGCGCAGGCCATGCCCTCCACGTGGCCGCTGATGGCCGAGGGGTTGTGCCCGTTGAGGTCGATGACAAGGGCGGCGGCACAGTTCTGCATATAGAGGTCAACGTTGAATGTCCGGCTCGTGCCGTCGGCCACCGTCAGGCGGCGGCACGCCGTGAACAGGCCGGCCGTGTGGCCGTCGATGGTGTCGGCCTCTGCCTGTTCGAGGCGCAGCGTACCGTAACTTCCTGCGCCAGCGAGGGTCACCAGCGGTTCTGCCCCGTCGTTGGCCACCGCCGCGTGGTCGTAGTCGGCCACAGGCAGGTAGATGGTGTATGATGCCGACGAGGCGTCCATGGCGTGAGCCTCATGGTGCGAGAGCGCGCCACCGGTGTAGAACGACAGGTCTATGTCGGCGGCGCGGTCGGTGAATACCCCCGCCAGGGCGGTCTCAAGCCGCCCGGCTATGGCCTGCTCCTCCGGCAGACGCAACTCGTCGTCGAGCATGGCACGCAGGTTGGTGTGCAGCCGCAGCGTGTACGTTATGGCATAGTCGGCGCCACAGTCCGACAGGTCCTCGTTTATGCACGAGGCCAGAGACAGCGCGGCCAACGCTACCGCCATGCGGCACCCCATCCGCGGCACGTATGTTTCTATCTTCTTCTTTCTCATCATCATCGTCATACTCAGCGTATGGTTTCGTTAGTGAGCGGAGACCGAGCCAACGGCTCTCCGCCCGGACTCCCTGCCTCAGCCTGCAGGCTGAGGCAGGGAGTTAAAGGAAATAGCCCCTGTTCCCGTAAGTCCCTCCATCCTTCATTCCCCCAGTAGGGGGCACTAAGCCGGATGGAACAGGAGGGATAGGCATCATAGGCAACATAAGAAGCCTATTGCAAGCCTAAGAAGGGTGCCATTATAGCTGCTTATTCACCTATATTAACATCGAAGCTCATGCCGGTCTGCCAAGTAAGATCAACCGAGAGGCCAAGAGTCAATTCCGAAGCACGAAGATCAGGAATGGTCACATACGCATTCTCCAAAGAAGTAATGGTAAGATTTGCCGTTGTGGTATAATCCTGCTGGAACACATCGGTTACGCCACTGGGCTTAGTCACGCCTGTTGTTCCTGCAGGGTCAAGACGTGCAACAAGATAAAACTTAGCACCGTTAGCAATGATACCATCAACGCCATAGAAGTCTGTGCCGGTATTGTTCGTCAACTCTATTGCTATGTTCACTGCCTTAGGGGTTTCATCTGTATTGTCCAGCAACAATGTATAATTGGCAGAGCTCGGAGTATTATACTTTGCATAGATATCAGTTAAAGCGTTGTCATACACGGTCCGATCAAACTGTGCACCTGCCGGGGTCATATCCCATGAAGCTGTAGAGGGCTGGCCCCCAACCAGCAAACCGGTAACAGGAAAACCGTCTGAAGGAACAATTATGCTCTGGTTAGAAGGAAGTCCGGCCATTTCCTTAGCATTGTCTTCAAGCGTTGTTGTTTTACACTTAACCGTTGTCTTAAGATTGGCCACACCATATTGGATATTGTTTTGCAGAGCGATGGTGCGGGTTGTTGCCTGTACAGTACTACCCCAACCAGAGAAAGCGGTTCCTGCAATCCAATTCTCCGCACCGTTAGGCCATGTGACATTCGTCTCGGTTGTTGCCTTCAGCGGAGTGTTCACAAAGTAAGCAAGGGATGCCGGATAGCAAAGATTGTAAACATTCACAACATTATCACCTGTTCCAACAACAGCATTGGCATTAACATAAGCAAAGCCAGTGCCGTCGCTCCATGTCAACTGTGCAGTTCCCTCAGGGACATTGAGGTTTGTAGGATAATTTGCATCTACTCCACTAACATTCCAAGTCAAAGTGTACGGAGCATCCGCACTGACTGTAAATGATTTTGCTATCTTGGTTTGAATTGCCCCCGCTATTGTCTTTTCTGGTGAATCAGAGCCGGTTGCGATGGTGTTCACTGCGTTGTACAAGTCTTGCAAAGCCAAAAGAATGGAATGTGCCGATCCACCTTTGAGCTTGATATAAGCATCATAAAGATCCTTCAAAGGTGTGTCAGCTGTTTGAGTTGACCAGCCTGTAACATTTGCAATACCATTGAGAACGCCCAACAATGTTGACTGTGGTGCTTCAAAATCACTACCAGTAAGTATTTGCTCAAGAGCGAACTTTACATCTGCAGTTGAGGCAGTAGATGGCAATGTTGAGCTAAGAATGCCATTGGTGAATTTACCTGAAGCATCTAAAGGAATAGTAGTACCACCAATTCCATAGAACAAGAAATTGGTCGTTCCGACAGGAACATTTACGTCATTGTACAACTTGTAGTTACTGCTAGACCCATCAAAGACCGAAAAAGTTTTTAAAGGAATGACGTTAGTAAATGCTGAACTTTCTGAACCTGCTGCAGTCAGAGGAATGAGATAAATGTTTTGCATTCCGCGGAACGGCTTATTGTCCTGCACTGTTTCGTCGCTCATACGTGTGCTACCATTGCCATACGGAATGTTGATTGCGAACTGCGTCTTCACCACTTCCCCGGTGGGAGTTGTGCCGGTGTTGTCGCCGGCCAGCTCGTCGTCGGAAGAGCATGAAGAGAAAGCCACTGCGCCCGTGAGCAACGCTGCGCTCATAAGGGCGAAATAATTCTGATTTCTCATAAGATGATTAATTTATTGGTTTGTTAATGTTAGAATATTCGTGAAGATGCGAGCTTCTCTCTCTCGGTAAGGGGAGCTGCAGCGCCGGATTGGAGGCGGAGGAGAACCAAGAGGCGGAGGAGAACCAAGAGACAGAGGCGGCAGAGGCAGCCCAATCTCAATTCTCATCGCGCAGCTTTCTTAACCTTTAACTTTTAATTCTTCCCTCTCTTTTATCTGCCTCAGGTTCTCGGCGGCCTGCGGGTTGCCGTTAGCGGCGGCGCGGCGCAGGTGCTGCAGAGCCTCATCGCGGCGGCCTGTCATGTAGCAGGCCACGCCCAGAGCATTGTGCGACCGCTCATCGTGGCTGACAGTGCGCAACAGTGCCAAGGCCTCTTCGGCCTGCCCGCGGCGTATCATCTCCGTGGCGCGGTTGATGATGCGCGCGGCGGTGTCGGGCACATAGTCGTAATATATGCGCAGGTATCCCGAGTTGCGCTGGTCGGCCAGCACGCTGTCGCGCAGCCATCGCCATGCGCGGCGGCCGTCGAGCCGCTTTATCATCTGCTCCCGGCGGTCAGGGTCAGGCTCGTTGTCTATGATGCTGAGCAGGCGGTCGCGGTATGGCGAGCTGCACCCGGCAATCTGCGCCCGCAGCTCGCGCCATCCCTCGCCGCCGTTCACCACCTCGTAGAGCGAGTCGGGCGTGGCCACGCGACGCTGTATGTAGTCCTTGAGCGCACGGACGCGGTTGCCGGCCAGCTCAATGTTGTGGCGGCGCGGGCCGTCGATGGATGCCAGACCGACAATCTGTATGACCTTGACAGCCGACGTGGTGTCGGCCATGATGGCCCGTGTGATGTCTATTATGCGGTCGAGCGTGGCGGCGTTGTCGCGGAAGTCGTGACGCAGCACGTGCTTGTCGAGCGGGAAGTGGACGAAGAGCGCTCCCCGGCGAATCACGCCGTCATAGGGCTTGTATTGCGATATGTGCTGCAGCACGGGGTTGTCGCGCTGCAGTTCGCCGGCCTTGCCCGTATTGTCTGGCACAAGAGCCAGCGCGGGGCGGAACGGCGGCACGTATGCAAACCGGCCTATATGTGCGGCGGGCAGAGGCTCCACCTCGCAGCAACCCTCCTGCTCGCGGTCGGCATCGATGCTGATGCGCCCCTGCCACAGCCACGGCGCGTCGGCGCGGCTCAGCGTTATGTCATAGTCCACACGGCAGCCGGCAGGCACCTCGCGCCCTGCGGGAGCCTGCGGCACGGCCTCGCCGAAGTAGCGGGCGCGATCGGCCTTGCGGGCGTTGCGTTTGCCACGAAACACCGCCGGCTCAAGGCGCAGCGTGTCGCCCCGCCCGTTGGTGAGGCGCGGGGTGGCCCACACGGAGTAGTCGCTGCCCACGTGCCCTGCCTCGCCAATAGTGAAGGTGAGGCGCAGGCGGGCGCTGTCCTGAGAAGCCCCCTCAAAGCCTACAGCCCCTCCCCGTTCCTCCCCCGTGGGGAGGGAGACCTGCGGCAGCAACGGAGATGCCGCCACTACACTATTATAAAAGATGAGCAGGGCTATGGAGAGCACACCCCGGGCGGTGAGGTCCCTTTTTATATTTCTTCTATCCATACCTTTTTACTTTATATAATATACCACGGAGACGGCGAGCTTTGTGGGCATAAAGAGCCAGCGCGTGCGTTCGTCGACCTGCGAGCCGCATACCTCGCACATATACTTCTTATAATGGGTCACGCCCACGCCGATGCCTATCGCGGCCTCAAGGCTCCAACGGCGGCCCAACATCCAGCTGTAGCCGTAGAGCACGCCCACGGCTCCGATGTCTCCCTGGAAGCGATGGTCATCGAGCTCGGGGAAAATGCCGAAAGGCACATCGATGTTGCCCGCGTTGTAGTGCGAGTAGAGGGCATTCACGCCGACGAAGTGACCGGCGTATGTCGAACAGAGCCAGTAGCGAGCCTCCGGCTCAATGAGCACGTGCTTCAACTTGGCGTTCTCAGAAAAAGTAAACGGATTGTATCCTGCCGACAGGCCCAGCGTCCACTTGGGCGACACACGCGCCTCAAACCCGACGTTGGGCGTGGTGGTTGCCCAATAAAGAGCATTGGTCTTCAGCGCTATGCTTTGTGCCGAGACCCTTTGCGCCCCCATGAGCACTATCATGACAACCAATAACCACCATCCCGTTGTGTTGCTGCTATTACGGTTCATCTGATATTATTCAATCAATATAGTTTCCTGCAAGTCTTTATCATAACCATATTTTGAAAACCAATGCACGGACGAAACCACCGCTTTCCCTATTTAAAAACCTTCAGCCGCTACACTTTCCGCGACAGGAAACCTACTGCCTAAAAGCATCTGATGACAACTCAGCACTAAAGCAGAGGTACGCCACAACATGTACGGCCTTGATATCATTGGCGGAGCATACATAATAAAGTCGGATTTCTTATAGCCATCCGTCAACATATAGTTTCAGACCGCAAAGATAATAATTTATTTAAATTGGAAACAATATTTAAAGCACTTTTTACCCCCCCCGTTAAGATTTATTAATAAATAAAGCAAAAAGGGCGGATTCCATAAGCAAGTGCAAAATTACGGAAAATTTTTCTTCACCATGTCTATTGGCTTATTAAATTGATTCTTTTTCCTTGGCCTGTTGTTCAATTTCAGCATGACATGTGCAATGAAAGTATTGGATAAGCCTCTGAAGTCAGTCTTCTTTGGTATATATTGCCTGATGAGTCCATTCATGTTTTCTATCGCTCCCTTTTCCCATGAGGAGTATGGATGGGCAAAATACACAGTTGTGCCCAGTTCCCTTTCGATGAGTTCATGCGCGGCGAATTCACTTCCGTTGTCCGTTGTTATGGTCCTTACCGGCAGTCCGGCCTCCCTCAACAGCCTCACCACGGCATGCGCCAAAGGCAATGCCTGCTTGCCGGTTTCAAGTTTCTCCATGAGCATGTAACAGCTTTTCCGTTCTACAAGCGTCACAATGGTTCCTTTTCCGTCCTTTCCCACGAGGTGTCCATCTCCCAGTCCCCTATGCGCTGCCCATCTGCTTCAACGGGGCGGTTGTCTATGGAGATTCTGTTAGGTATCGTGCAGCCCCCAGACTTCCTCGATGCCTTACCCTTTCGTCCGCCATGGCGAAGGTGCCTGCGGATATTGTCCTTGTGGTGTGGTGAGCAGGAGGCTATCCAGTTGTAGATGGTGGACTTTGAGACTTTCATCCCTTCCTCCTTTCCAAGCCAGCCGGACACTTCCTCTGGTGACCACTGCTCGCTGCGGATAAGTTCAAACACCCGGCTGCGGACGCCAGCCACGATGGACCGGTTGCCTGGGTTACGCGACTTGCGGCGGCGGGCCTTGAGTGTCGCAACATGGCTGCTGTAGACGCCCTTCCCGTTTGAATTGCGCTTGAGCTCGCGGGAAACAGTGCTTGCGGACACACCAATGGCCGCAGCTATGAAACTTTGTGTCATTTTCTTTTGAAGTAACACACTTATTGTGTATCTTTGCGCCGAGGTTAATTGTTTATACATTGCAATACAAAAGTAATTAATCTTAGGGAGACAGGCGAAAGCCTTTCTCCTTTTTTGTATTGCTTAAGTCTGCCGCCATTGCTCTTTGGGGCTTCACGCCAACAGTCGAACGGCTAATCTCTGCGGTGTTTTCTTGTGCCTTTCCAACACAGACATTTTGCACTTCTATTTGGAATTAGCAAAAGATTTCCCTCCTATCTCACCCATGGTGGGCGACACATACAGAGGGAAAGGCTGTAAGGACTGAAAAGCATAGGCCGCTTAGGCACCATATGGGACCCAAGCGGCCTAAGAAACCGCACGGAGCATCGCACAGCCCAACTCTCGATTCTCAATTCTTAACTCTCAATCCTTGATTACCACCGCCGCCCCGGCAATGAACCAGAACCCGGGCTGCGGCACATTGCCATAGTCCACGTAGGAGATGCCGAAGATATTGTTGGCCTCAAGGTAGAGCCGGTAGCGCCCGGCGTTCCATGCCAGCCGGGCATCGGCCACGGCGTAGGGCGAGTAGGCACGTGTGGCACCGCCAGTGTCGGTATAGGCCCCCTTGCGGTCCTGGTAGCGGCAACTGACATCGAGCGAAAGGCGCGGCAACAGGTCGAGCCCGAGCCTGGCCACGAGCTTATGGCGCAGGTACTCAAGTGAATAGCGGCTCTCAAGCCCCTCCGTGCCGTCCATGTCCTGCGTTATGTAGTTGTAGTCAACAGCCAATGAGCGCAGCAGCCTCTGGCCGGGCAGCAGCCGGCATAAGTCGAGCCGCAGCGAAGACTCCACGCCGAGCGCATTGATGCGCGCGAAGTTGACCGACCGCCACGGAGCATCAGGGCCGTCGGCCACGGTGCGCACCCAGTCTATAAGGTTCTGGTAGCGATTGTGATATAACGACGCGGAGGCACTGAGACCGCCATAGCTGTAGCGCACGCCGCCCTCATAGGCCGTCAGCTCCTCGGGCTGCAGGTGGCTGTCGGCCTTGTGCCCACCCACTGAATAGTAAAGCTCAGTGGCAGAGGGCAGGCGCAGCGATGTGTTGCAAGAGGCATAGACCGTCCACACGCCACCGAGGGCAAGGCTGGCATCGATGCCGGGATAGACGCGCAAGGGCGCGTCGCTCCACGAGTTCTTGGCCGCCACGAGGCCTGCCGAGAGTGACAGCGGCCCGAGGGTGACGTTGTGTTCGAGCATGAGGTTGATGTTGGTTCGGTTCAGTCCGTAGCCGTAGCTGCGGTCTGTGCCGTGAATATGGTGCGGGCGAGAGAGAGCGGTTCGCCGAGCGTTGTGCTCACCAAGTCCTCGTTGCGAAGCTCGCCGCCGATGGCCGTGCGCCCCAAAGCCCAGTCGAAAAAGCCTGTGACATTGATGCCGAACACGTCGTAACGGTGGTAGTTGAACGGCACCTGCGCCTCCGAGCCGCGGTACAGCTCAAAGCGGTCGGCCCCGTGGTTCCAATAGAGAGCCGAGCGCAGGCGCAACGCCCCGGCGCGCGTCTCGGCGCGCAGGGCTGTGGTGGTCTTGAAGGTGCGCTCATACTGGTCGTCCCACGACGCGCCGTAGAAGGTGTTTGAGCCATATCCCTTGAGGCTCATGCCGGCGTGCCAGTCGGCCTTGAGCTGCCCTGAGGCATAGCCGCCACGCCAGAAAGCCTTGCCGCCGCTGTAGTCGGCGTTGAGCCCGCCTGCCCGGTTGCGGCTGTAGCCGTCGCTGCGCGAATAGCTGCCCGAGAGGCTGTTGCCCCACCGGCCTGAGGCCAAGGCCCCGCGGGCTGCGGCAGAGGCATAACCATGGCTGCCGCCCTCAATGCGCGCGCCCAGTGCCGTTTCGTCGGGGCGGCGTGTAACGATGTTGATAGCTCCTGACAGTGATGAAGTGCCGTAAACACGCCCGGCAGGTCCTTCGAGCACTTCTATGCGTTCGATTTCCGAGATGTCGACGGGGAAATCGAAGGCGTTATGACCTGACTGCGGGTCTCCGATGTTGATGCCATCCAAGAGAATGGCCACCTGCTCGTAGTTGCCGCCCCGGATGCTGACATCGGTCTGAGCTCCCATGGGGCCCCGCTGGCGCACGTCCACGCCGGCGGCGTACTTGAGCAAGTCGTTGACACTCTGCGCCGGCGCGGCGGCCATGTCGGCCCGCGTCAGCACACTAACCATTCTCACGGTGCGGCCCGAGGCCGGCGGCGCCATCGAACCCGTGACGCTGACCTCGCCGAGCGTTACCTCCCTGCCCGTTGCCATGGCCACGGTGTCGGCCGGCAGCGGCTTGATGCTGATGCCCTTGGCCGAAGCGTGGGCGAGGGTGAAGGCGCTGAGCACGCCGATGACCACCTCGCGGCCCAAGCAGGCAAAGAGCGAGTATCCCTTACGCTGGAAGCGCCGGAACACCAGGGGCTCACGCTTGATGAAAGAATTGTTTTTGCACATTTGGTTTTAAGTTTAATGAAGCCCCTCCCCTGCCCTCCCCGGCGGGGAGGGAGAAGCGAGAAGACTGTGAATGATGGGAGAACTGAGAGAATTGGGAGGAACTGATAGCCCCAGGAAGCCGCACAGAGCCCGCCACAGCGCAGCCCTGTCCTTAATTCCCGGCTCCTAATTCTTGATTTTAAAAGAGCTTTCTATGCTGCCCATTTCCTCGGCGAAAGCCTTGTCCACCTTGAGGCGCTGCTCTATGGTGGAGCAGCTGTGGATGACGGTGGAGTGGTCGCGGTTGCCTATGAGCTGGCCTATGCGCGAAGCGGGCATCTTTGTATATTTCTGCGCGAAGTACATGGAGACCTGCCGCGTGATGACATAGTCGCGCTTGCGGCTTCGGCTGAACACGTTCTGCGTCGTTACGTTGAAGTGGGCGCACACCTTCTCAAGTATGTCGTCGACGGTGAGCGGGCGGTTGTCTATCTTCACGGCGCGCTTGATGACGCGCTCGGCCAGCCTCATGTCGATGTTGCAGTTGTAGACCACCGAATAGGCCAGGAGCGAGTTGATGACTCCCTCAAGGTCGCGCACGCTGCCGTTGGCCGTGGTGGCGATGAAACGGATGACGTCGGCCGGTATCTTCAGCCCGTCGCGGCGGCACTTGGAGTTGAGTATGTCTACGCAGAGCTGCACGTTGGGCTTCTCCAGCTCGGCTATGAGCCCGCAGCTGAAGCGCGTGAGCAGGCGGTCCTTCATGCCCTGCAGGTCTACGGGCGGGCGGTCGCTGGCAAGGATTATCTGCTTGCCGTTGCGGAATAGGTGGTTGAATATGTGGAAGAACGTGTCGAGTGTCTTCGTGGCCGTGGCCCACTCCTGAATGTCATCGACAATGAGCATGTCGATTGTCTGGTAGAAGTTTATGAAGTCGTTGACACGGTTCTGGCGCACGGCGTCGGTGAACTGCACCTGGAAGAGCCTCGCGCTGACGTAGAGCACGCGCCGCTGCGGGTAAAGTTCCTTGCAGCGCACGCCGATGGCGTTGACGAGGTGGGTTTTGCCGCAGCCCGACGGCCCGTAGATGAAGAACGGGTTGAAAGTGGTCTTGCCAGGGTGCTCGGCTATGGAGAGACCCACGGTGCGCGGCAGCTTGTTGCTGTCGCCCTCAATGAAGTTGGCAAACGTGTGGCGTGGGTTGAGCTGCGGGTTCAGGCCCTGCGGCACGGCGGCGTCGAGCGTGGTGGGCGACTGGTTGGCCCTCATGGCGCGCGGCGGCTCGATGTCGGCGGGCGGCTCCGCGTCGATATCCTGCGTAAGGTGGTGCTCCTTGTCGGTCACTATGCGGTAGCGCAGCACCACGCCCTCGCCGAAGCAACGCGCCAGCACCTTGTTGAGCAGGCCCACGTAGTATTGTTCAAGGTACTCATAGGCGTAATGGCTCGGCACTTGGAGCAACAGTGTGCGCGTCGAGGCCGCAAAGGACTCGAACACTATCGGGGCGAACCACGTGTTGAACTGTTGCTCGGTGACGTTCTCCTTGATAAGTCCAAGGCACTTGTCCCAAAGCGCTTTGCTGTTGTTTACCATTATGAGTAATGCCGTTTCAAAATTGTGAATGGTACTGTTTTTGGTCTGCAAATATCGCACTTTTTTTTCAAACTTGCAAATGTGCGCCGTTAATTGCATACGGCACAAGCTAACGTAAAGTGCTTATTTACGGGCATTTAAACGATGGAGGCGCACGGGATGACCATGATGGTTGTTGCAGGATTGTAACATCTTGACTCACAACGCGTTGCCAGCAAAGACAGGATGGCGGGCACCTGACGCTGTTTTGCTCGGCGCCATGACCGAAATGGGCTTGTATCAAGCATTTGCGGCACGATGCGCGTGTATTACGGGGCAAGGCTTGTTATTTAGACAAAATCAAAATTACCGCAGCGGCGGCGTTTTGCCATGCCATCCCTAAGGCCGCAAACGTGCATGATGAGGGCCGACAGGCGGCGAGCGCGCCGCCTGACAGCCGGAACGGGCTGTTTCAAGCACCGGAACAGGCCGTTTCGCGCTGCAGAACGGGCCGTTTTGAAGCACAGAAAAGCCCTTCTCCGCAACACACTGAAAGCCAGCGCGTTGTGAAAAGGGCAAAAGGTGGTGCCAACGGGCGTCACGGAATATTGCATCCCGCTTCCCGCGTGAGGCTTACCTCATACAGAGATATGGGAAAAAGTCTGCCAGCGCCGTGCTACGCGGCAGCCGCTCAATCGCCCTTGCGCCCGAAGATGGAGAAGTGGACGTAGCGCTTGGGGTGCAACCTGAGGTCAATGAGCAGCGAGTCGGCGCTCATGGCCGTTGAGTTGAGGTTGTTGTAAAGCGACGAATCATTGATGAGCAGCCCCAAAGTACCCTCGGCGCGGTTCAGGCGGTCGGTCATCTGCCTTACGTTGTCGAGCGTCTGGTCAACGCGCGCCATGGTTGCCGCCGCGTCTATCTGGCTGAGGTTGCTTGTTATCTTGCCCGTGTTGTCGAGTATGCTGTCGGCCTTTGCCATCATGCCCGGCACATTGCGGTTGAGCCCGGCCACGAGTGTGTTGAGCTGTGCCGAGGTGGTGGCAAGGTTGGCGGTTATCCTGTCTACGTTGTGCAGGGTGTGGTCTACAGCCGGGTCGGCCAGCAGCACGTTGAGCCGCGCCATGATTGAGTCGAGCTTGGGCAGCATCCTCTCAAGCGTGGGGAGCATTCCCGCGGCCTTGTCGAGCATGCCCGACGACTTGCCGCCGCTGATGGTGTCGCCCACGGCCACGCGCTCCAGGGGGTTGGAAGCCAGGAGCAGGTTCACCTTCACGTTGCCGAGCATGTCGGTCTCTATCTCGGCGGTGGAGCCTTTCGGCAAGCGCAGGTTCTTGTCAAGGCCTATGGAAGCGACTATTTTCCCCTGGCTGCCATAGTCGTATGCTATGTCCTTGACCACGCCGACACGGTAGCCGTCGGCATAGACAGCGCTGGAGGCAGACAGCCCGCTGATGTCGTCGAAGGCAACGTAATATACATCCTCGTCGGAAAAGAGGCTAATGCCCTTGAGAAATTGCAGTCCGAAGAACAGCACGACCACCCCGACGATGGCCACAAGGGCTATCTGCACCTCACGGTTGAAGAATTTCATAAGCTAATTCTTATTTCTTGTTGTTTCTGTTTTGCTTGAACTCACGTATCGCGGCCACCACATCCGTGCGCCGCCCGTCCTTGAAGGCAACGATGAATGCCTCTGGAAACTTGTCGATGACCGACTTGCGCAGGCGGGATATCTCGTTATAGTCGGCCGACGAACCGTAAGTGAACTTGAAAAGGCCGCCGTCCTCGTAGCACTCAACGCCCTGCAGCCCCTTGAACTGCGGGCTGTCGGCAGGCAGGCGGCGGCTGCTTGCAAGCAGCTGCACCTTGAAAACAGGGGCAGAAGTGGCAACCGGGCTTTCCGTTTCCCCAGCCCCGTCGGCGCCATCGGCACCTACGGGCCTCTCAGCGCTGCCGCCATTAGCCTTGCTCTCCGCCTTCACAGCACCGGCAGCGGCCTCTGTGCCTCCGCCCATCCTTGCACTGGCAAGCTCGGCGGCAATGCCCTCGGCTGTCTGCACGGCCTCGGGCGCAGCCTTGGCCGTGGCTTCGCGGGCAGCTTCCTGCTCGGCCTCGCGGGCTTTCTCGGTGGCTTCGCGGGCCTCGCGCTCGGCCTTTTCACGCTGCCTGCGCTCGCGGCGGGTCTCACGCTTGGGCTTGTCGGCATCAGGCACCACGCCAGGCAGGCGCACCCCGGAATCCTTGTCGGCGGCAAAAGGCACGGTGATGTCGCGCCCATAACGTTTCTTGTAGTCAACGAATGCCTTGTAAATGCCGCGCGCCATGGCATCCACCCCCGACGAGGTGTTGAGGTACCGCTCCTCGTCGGCAGTGGTTATGAAGCCCAGTTCGATGAGGCAGCTGGGCATCGACGTCTCGCGCAGCACCAGGAAGCCGGCCTGCTTTACCCCTTTGTCGGCACGGCCCGTCTCGGCGCACGTGCGCCGCTGCACCAGGCGGGCAAGCTCCACGCTCTGCGCCATGTTGCGGTCTTGCAGGAACTCGAACATTATGTAGCTCTCGGATGAGTTGGGGTCGAAGCCTTCGTAGTGCTGCTTGTAGTCGCTCTCGAACAATATCACGGAGTTCTCGCGCTTTGCCACGTCGAGATTGTCGGCAGCACGGTGCATCCCAAGCGTATAAGTCTCCATGCCGCGGGCAACCTTTCCCCTGGGCAGGGCGTTGGTATGGATGGACACGAAGAGGTCGGCCTTGGCCCGGTTGGCTATGTTTGCCCGCTCGTGGAGCGGCACAAAGACATCCGTCTTGCGCGTGTAGACGACCTTTACGTCAGGGCAATTGCGCTCCACATAGCGCCCGAAGGCCAGCGCGACGCTCAGGTTGATGTTCTTCTCCTTGGATATCTTGCCCCTCGCACCGGCATCGTTGCCGCCGTGACCGGCATCTATCACGAGCGTAAAACGCCCGTCTGCCGCAACGACAGCTGCGGCAGACAGCAGCAAAAGCCACAGGAATGCAAAGAACCTCTTGCCCATAACGCTCTTAATCTGTGCAAAAGTAGCCATTAATCTACAAAAACTCGAACAATTCAATGAGTTTTATCATTTATTAAATGTATCTCCACGCCAGCCCCGGCGCAGTCGGCGCCCATGGGCGGATTGGCCTTGGCAATGCTCAAGTCGATTGTCGTCACTGCGGGAAACGCCGCCTGAA
>VOFD01000153.1_pt1 | contig 100000 bp, 109 predicted proteins | sample 5384101 | NCBI WGS metagenome assembly VOFD01 (sample SAMN12384723, study PRJNA508395) | human gut metagenome | isolation source: healthy gut C | host: Homo sapiens
GATGGCAAAGCGCTTCAGGGTCATCACATTGTCCACGCGCTCGGTAAAGATGGCGCGCTTGCCGGTCTGGCGGGCAAGCTCATAGGCATAGACGATACCGCCCATGGCAGGTCCCACGATGACGTCCACGTCCATCTCCTTGATCTTTTCCGCCACAGCTTTCATCGCCTCGGCGCAGCGGTCAGGGTACTGCTGCAGGTAAGCCATCTGGCAGTACGCACTGGAATGGCGGCCGGAGGAGAGCAGGAAATGGCCCTCCAGGAACGCGTCACAGCTCTTCAAGATCTCAATTGCTTCACTCATTGTACTTCTCCCTCTCTGTTTGTTCAATGTGTTGTATTCTACGGTATTGTACCACGCTTTTGGTCGAAACGCAAATTTATTCATCTTTTATTTTGCAAAGATGCATATTTACAGTTTGTATGCGTGTAGTTGGTGTTTTATTCAGCGTTGCGGGCGCAGCCGCGGATCTCCTCCAGCGTCTTCACGCCATGGGCATCCATCCAGGCGGCCATCTCTTCCGCAATGGTCTCCATGGCGCGGGGTTGGCAAAGTTTGCTGCACCCACCTGCACCGCCGTGGCACCTGCCATGATGAATTCCAGCGCGTCTTTGCCCGTGGCAATGCCGCCCAGGCCGACGACGGGGATGTTCACAGCCCCCACCGCCTGCCAGACCATCCGCAAAGCGATGGGGCGCACCGCCGGGCCGGACAAGCCCGCAAAGATGTTGTTGAAGACGGGCTTGCGCTTTTCCAGATCAATGGCGCAGGCCTGGAACGTATTGGTCAGGCTGATGGCGTCGGCACCGGCGGCCTCCACAGCCTTGCACATCTCGGGGATATTCTCGGCCTGCGGGCTGAGCTTGACCATCAGGGGCTTTTTGCAGGCGTCGCGGACCATCCGCACCACCTCACCGGCGGCTTCCGCCTTGACACCGTAGGCCATGCCGCCCACCTTGACGTTGGGGCAGGAGATGTTCAGCTCCACGATGTCCACGCCGCTCTCGCTGAGCATGGCCGCACCCTCGACGTACTCTTCCTCGCTGTGGCCGCCGAGGTTGGCGATGGCCACCGTGCCATACTTCTGCTTCAGCTCCAGCATCTCGCTCAGCTCCACATCAATGAAGTGCTGGACGCCGGGGTTCTGCAGACCGATGCTGTTGATGAGGCCGGAGGGGGTCTCCCACAGCCGCTCGCCCTTGTTGCCGTACTGACCGTAGAGGGTCAGGCCCTTGCCCGAGATGCCGCCGATCTTCGAGAAATCGGCCAGCTCTTCGTATTCCACGCCGTAGCCCACCGTGCCCGAGGCCCCGATGATGGGGCTGTTCATGGTGAAGCCCAGCAGGTTCGTTTTCAGATCTGCCATCAGAACACCTCCGCTGCATCAAACACAGGGCCATTCTTGCATACGCTCTTGCCCTCGCCGCTTCTGGTCTCGCAGGTGCAGCCGAGGCAGGCACCGATGCCGCAGGCCATCTTTTTCTCCAGGCTCACAAAGCAGGGGATGTGTTTCTCGGCGCAGAGGCGGGCGGCGTTTTTCATCATGACCGTGGGGCCGCAGACCAGCACCGCGTCATAATCCGCCGGGTCATACAGCTGGGTCACAAAGCCATGGAAGCCCACAGCGCCCGTGTCGGTCGAGACTTTGACGAGGTTTGCAATGGAGCGGTACTCCTCCATGCAGTAGGGCTTGTCCCGGAAACCGAAAAACACATCCGGTTTGCAGCCCGCCGCCGCCAGCTCCCGCGCCACCTGATACATGGGCGCGGTGCCGATGCCGCCGCCCACGACGGCGAATTTTTTGTAAGTTTTGGTCAGGCTTTCCACATCAAAGCCGTTGCCCATGGGGCCGGTGAGCTGGAAGCTGTCGCCCTCTTTCAGGGCTGCCAGCTTGCGGGTTCCCTCACCGACGACCTGGTACAGGAACTCCACCGTCTGGGTCTCGGCATCCCACTTGTGGACGCTGATGGGCCGGGAGAGGAACGGGGCCTCGTCGGCACCCCAGGCACGCAGGGTGAAGAACTGGCCCGCGTGGGGGGCATGGTCGCGGTCCGGCCAGAGGACGGTCAGCAGGCGGATGTCGTCCGCGATGACCTCATGGCGCAGGACAGTGGCCTCACAGCAGGCTGCACGCATGGGCAATGGCCTCCTTCATGTTCACACACTCGTTGTAAGCGGCCTCGTCGAAGGCAGTGCCGGGCTGCTTCTTGTAGGCCAGCAGGATGCCGCGGCTGGAGTTGACCACGCCGCCGTTGCCCTTGCTCAGATACTGGGCGATGTCCTCGGCCTTGCCGCCCTGCGCGCCGTAACCGGGGATGAGGAAGAAGCTGTCCTGATACTTGGCGCGGATCTCGGTGGCCTCCTCAATGTGGGTGCCGCCGATGACCAGACCGATGGAGGAGTAGCCATGCTCGCCCATGTAGTCCTTGCCCAGAGCGTTCAGCTTGTCACCCACCAGGTCATAAACGTGACGGCCATCGGCCAGCTTCTCGTACTCAAAGTCCTTCGCGCCGGGGTTGGAGGTGCGGCAGAGCACGAACATGCCCTTGCCCTGCTTCTCCGCGTAGGGCAGGTAGGGGCTGATGGAGTCCAGGCCCATATAGGGAGCCAGCGTGACGAAGTCGGCCTCAAAATCACCGGTAAAGTGGCCCATCGCGTACATTTCAGCGGTCTTGGCAATGTCGCCGCGCTTGATATCAGCGATGACGGGCACGCCTGCCTCACGGACGGCTTTCAGGGTGTCGGCGTAGGCTTTCAGGACCTCCAGACCCAGAGACTCATAGTATGCGATCTGCACCTTGTAGCAGCCTGCTACCGCCTTGGTGGCGTCGATGAGCTTTTTGTTGAAGCGGACGATGTTCTCGCCCTTGGACAGGGTGCTATCCACAAAATCAGCGGGCAGGTAGCTGAAATCGGTATCCAGACCCACGCAGACCGGGCCCCGGGCCTCTACTGCCTCGTACAGCTTATCCATGTTCGTCATAATTGGTTCCTCCATACTCTCTTATATATAAATGAATCTCCTAAACCGGGTCACTCCGCCTGATAGGTCAGCTTTCCGCCCTTGACGGTGGCGTACACCTTGCCGTACAGCTCGGCTCCATCAAACGGGGTGTTGTGGGATTTGGAGTGCAGCTTATCCTTGTCCACCGTATAGGGGTGCTCCAGATCCACCAGCACAAAGTCGCCGTCGTAGCCCGGCTCCAGCTGACCCTTGGCCAGGCCCAGAATTTCTGCCGGGCGGGTGCTCATCAGGTGGCTCAGCAGCTCAAGGGGCAGCCCCTCCTCTTTGCAGAGCTTGGTGTAGCAGACGCCGAACGCCGTCTCGCTGCCCACCATACCGGCCATGCCTTTCAGCTTGTCCTCCTCGGAGTGGGGCGCGTGATCGGTGGAAATGGCGTCCACCACACCGGCCCGGATGGCGTCCACCAGTGCCTGCACATCGTCCGCCGTCCGGATGGGCGGGTTGACGCGGTAATCGCAGACGTCGTTGGTGAACCAGAGATGGTGGGGCGTCACCTCGCAGGTGACAGGCGCGCCCCGCAGCTTTGCCATCTGGATGGCCTCGATGGCGCCCCGGGTGGAAACGTGGCACATGTGGAGCTTGGTCTGGTAATACTCGCTCAGCCAGCAGTTGCGGACGGTCTCCAGATCCTCGGCCAGGCGGTAGTCCCAGGGGCTGATCTCCATATCCTCGGCGTGGCTCATCACCGTGATATCCCGCTGGGTGCAGATGGCGAATGCCCGGGCCATGGTGGCGTTGTCCTGCACGCCGTGGCCGTCCTCGGTGATGAACTTCACGCTGGCGGGCAGGGTCTTGAGGTGGTCCAGCGTCTTGCCGTCAAAGTCCCTGGTGATGGAGACGGTCTGGTTCACGTCGCACAGACCGATTTCGGCGGCTTTCTGTTCCACCATCTCAGCCTGTGCCGCCGAGGAGCAGACGGGCTTGGTGTTGGGCATCAGGTTCACGAACGTGTAACCGCCTGCCGCAGCCGCCCGGCTGCCGGTCTCGATGTCCTCTTTGTACTCAAAGCCCGGGGTGCGCCAGTGACAGTGCAGATCTACAAAGGCGGGCAGAACCGTCAGGCCGCCTGCATCGAGGACGGTCTCGCCCTCACCGGCCAGTGCGCTCAGATCCTGGCCGACGGCAGCGATCTTGCCGTCCCGAATGTAGATTTCGAGGGGGTGCCCCTCGGTGTTCACAGCATTGATGAGCAGCATCTCAATTTACCTCCCTGTTTCAGTTTCAATGGGCGGACTGCCCGCGGACGGGCAAAAAAAAGAACTTTTCCACAGCGGAAAAGTTCAAAATGCGAAAAAAGGAAACAACGAACCCACAGCAAAAACGGCTGCAAACTGCTTTTTCAGTTTTGCGCGCATCATTTTAGCCTGCATCGTGTTTTCTCCTTTTAAGTTTGCGATTTATTTCGATATATTTTATCATAGAAACGCAAAATGTGTCAATGCTTCTGCGCTTTTTTCCTGTAAAAAGGTTTGCCGCTCATTGCCCGGATTTTTAGCTACTCTACCGAAAATCCACCACGCTCCCCCGCCGGGCAGGCAAACCGCAAAAAATCCGGTCTAATTCCTACCGTTTCACTGTACATTAAAGTTCACCTGTGCTATTATAAAGGAGCACAAAAGAGAGGACCGCCAAGAGATGGCCGGCGTTGCATTGGGAACATTGTATATAAAGGAGGGCTCTTCCATGAGCTTATTGGAGGACGCACGCAACATCCAGCGCAAAGACCCCGCCGCGCGCAACGTGCTGGAGGTCATTCTGCTCTACCCCGGTTTCCATATTCTGGTGTATCACCGGGTAGCGCACTGGCTGTATGAGCACAAGCACTTTTTCCTGGCCCGGTGGGTCAGCCAGCATGGCCGCCACAAAACAGGCATTGAGATCCACCCTGGTGCCAAGATCGGCAAGTGCCTGTTCATCGACCACGGTATGGGCATCGTCTTTGGCGAGACCACCGAGATCGGCGACAACTGCACCATCTACCAGGGGGTGACCCTGGGCGGCACCGGCAAGGACACCGGCAAGCGTCACCCCACCCTGGGTAACAATGTCCTCATCGGCGCGGGCACCAAGGTGCTGGGCCCCGTCTTCATCGGCGATAACGCCCGTGTGGGTGCCGGCAGCGTGGTGCTGCGCAACCTGCCCGCCAACTGCACCGCCGTGGGCGTCCCCGCCGAGGTGGTCCGCATCAACAACAAGGCCATCGTCCCCTCGGACGACCTCGACCAGCAGGACCTGCCCGATGTCACCGCCCAGCGCCTCACCGAGCTGGACCGCCGCATCAGCGCCATCGAGCGCGCCGCCCAGGGCGACACTCCCCCTACCGCCGAGCAGCTGGCCAAACGCCGGAAGAATTGACCCTTATTTTAAGATGCAAAAAGCAGGTACGTCTGAGTTTCCTCAAACGTACCTGCTTTTGTTATTTCCGCTTATTTACAGCCTGTGGTGCACAGCTCTTTTACTTTTTGAGCCGCAGTCTGCACCAGCTGGCTGACGGGCCCCTCCGGCACGCCGACCACGAAGTTCTCGCAGTGGTTCACCGGGATGAGCACCCGCTTGGCGTCCGCCTGGCAGATGGCCGCCGCCATGGCGGGAGTGATCTCGCCCAGCAGGGCATCCGCAATGACGATACCGATGGGCCCCACGATGATGTCCGCGCGGCGGGCGTTGACCACCACGGCATTCTCGCCGGTAGCCGCCCGGGCGGCACCCGCCTTGAGCATGGCCGAAGCGGCCATACTGTTGGTGCCCACGGCGGTCAGTTCCACCTCCGGGCAGAGGGCCGTGATGGCCGTCACCAGCTGACGACCCAGCCCGCCGCCCTGTCCATCAATGACCAGCACCCGCATGGCTTAGAAGTCGATCTCTTCCAGCCGCAGCAGGGCCAGAATGTAGATCTTCAGGGCCTCCAGCAGCTTGTCGATGGGAGCGGACTCATTGGCACCGTGCATCGGGCCGCCGAATTCGGGGATGGGCAGCTCCGCGTGCTCCGGGCCAAAGCTGACGGCATAGGGGAAGTGGCGTGCATAGGTGCCGCCGCCCATGGTAAACGGGGTGGCGTGGTCGCCCGTCACCTCATTGTAGGTGTCGATGCAGGCCTTGATGGCGGGGGTGTCCGCCTCGATGTAGAACGGCTTGTTCACGCCGATGTCGGTCAGCTCGGCACCGCTGCCAATGGCAGCCTTGATCTGCTTCTCGATGGTCTCGCCGTCGGTACAGGTGGGGAAACGGCTGTCCAGCGTCTGGACGATGCGGCCATTCTCCATATAAACACGCCCGCCAATGATGGTCAGGGGGCCAAAGGGGCCATCAGCGCACTGGATGCCCAGGCCCTCACCGGCCGTGGAGCTGTGCAGCTTTTGGATGGCTTTCAGGTACTCGCGCTCGGCGTCATTGCAGAGGTTATTGTCCAGCAGGTAGTTGACCACCAGACCAATGGCGTTCACGGTACCCTCCGGCATGGCGGCGTGGCCGCTCTTGCCCCAGCCGCGGATGCGGACGCCGTTGCCCTCCGGCTCCAGCGTGATGTTGGGGGCATTGCTCAGTTTGGTGATATCGGTCTCCACCAGAGCGCTGGCACGGTCCGGCACCGCGTTGTTGGCGACGCCGCCCACAAACTCCTTGATCTCGCCATTGCACACCGGGCTGACCAGCTTGCCGTTGAACTGGCCTTTCTCACCGTTGCAGACGGGGAACTCCGCGTCCGGGGTAAAGCAGAAGACGGGAGCTTTGTAGTGCTCCAGATAGTAGTCCACATCGCGCATGTGGGTCTCTTCGTTGTCGCCGACGAGGGCGCGGATGGGATAGCGCAGGGAGACACCCTCCTCCTTGAGGAACTTCAGGGCATACAGGGTCGCCACCATAGGGCCCTTATCGTCTGCCACGCCGCGGCCGATCATGTAGTTGTCCTTGATCTGCATGGTAAGGGGGTCTGCCGTCCAGCCATTGCCCTCAGGCACCACGTCCACATGGCAGATGGTTGCCAGATACTTTTCCGGGTCCGCGCCCGCCAGCTCGGCATAGCCGATGTGATTTTCACAGTTGCGGGTGGCAAAGCCCATGCCTGCCGCCAGCTCCAGGGTCTTATCCAGGGCTGCACGGGGGGCCCACGCCGTAGGGAGCGCCCTCCGCGGGCTCCCCCCTCCACGCTGTTGATGGCAACGAGGGCTGCAATGTCCTGCAAGATCTGTTCTTTGTTCGCCGCAATAAACGCGTCGATCTTCTGGTTCAATGCCTGATCCATGTTGGTTCGTCCTTTCTTTGTCGTAAGCGACACATCGTACTCATTCTAGCATATTTCATAGCAGATTGCCAGTCATTTCACTGCAAAAAGCGTGCTCACAGCTCCCAGCAGCCGGCGCTGGCCAGACCCATGATGATCCCGGCCAGCAACACGCCACCCATGCAGGCCACCAGCACATCTTTGAACTTCATATCCAGGATGGACCCCGCCAGCGTGCCGGTCCAGGCTCCGGTGCCCGGCAGCGGGATGCCCACAAACAGCAGCAGCGCCACCACCAGGCCACGCCCGGCCTTGGCTTCCAGCGCGCGGCCGCCTTTTTCGCCCTTGTTGATGCAGAAGCGGCAGAACGGCCCGATGACCGGCTTGTGATAGCCCCAAATGAGGAACTTGCGGGCAAACAGGTAGATGAATGGCACCGGGATCATGTTGCCCAGCACGCAGACGAGGTAGGTGGGCAGGATGGGCAGGCCCAGCCCCAGTCCCACCGGGATGGCACCGCGCAGCTCGGCGAGGGGGAACATCGAGATCAGGAAGACCAGAATATAATTCTTTATCATAAAAATACTCCTTGTTTACAGGTCAATGACCAGCTCCACCGGGCAGTGATCCGAGCCAAACACCTCGTTGTGGATCTCCGCCACTTTGATCTTATCGGCAACGCGGTTGGAGACAATAAAATAGTCGATCCGCCAGCCCGCGTTCTTCTCCCGGGCATGGAAACGGTAGCTCCACCAGCTGTACTTTACCTCGTCCGGGTGGAGGGCACGGAAACTGTCCGTAAAGCCAGCCGCCAACAGCTCGGTCATCTTGGCCCGCTCCTGGTCGGTAAAGCCGGCGCTCATCCGGTTGGTCTTGGCGTTCTTGATATCCATTTCGGTGTGGGCTACGTTCAGGTCGCCGCACAGGATGACCGGCTTTTTTGCGTCCAGCCCCAACAGGTAGGCCCGGAAATCGTCTTCCCACTGCATCCGGTAATCCAGCCGCTTGAGGCCGTCCTGGCTGTTGGGGGTGTAGCAGTTGACAAGATAGAACTCCGGATATTCCAGCGTCAGCACCCGGCCCTCGTGGTCATGCTGGTCGATGCCAATGCCCGTCGTCACGGCCAGCGGCTGGTCCTGCACCAGCAGGCCGTGCCGCTGTAGCCCTTTTTTCTCGGCCGAGTATGTATATTCTGTGTAGCCCTCCGGGGCAAAATCCGCCTGACCGGGCTGCATCTTGGTCTCCTGTACCGAGAAAATATCGGCGTCCAGCGCGGCAAAGCTTGCGGCGAAATCGTGGGTCAGGCAGGCCCGCAGGCCATTGACGTTCCAGCTGATGAGTTTCATGTCCGTTGCTCCAATCTGTAATTTTTCACGTTGTGGTTACGCAATGTATTTCGTTTTCCAGACGCCGCTGCGGAACCGCAGCACAAAGCAGACCACGCGGCAGACCCAGTCCACCACCATGGCGATCCAAACACCAATGGCACCCAGCCCCATATGCACGCCGATGAGGTAGCTGAAACCCAGCCGCCAGATGGCCATGCTGAGGATGGAGGTCACCATGGTAAATTTCACGTCGTTGGCGGCACGCAGGGCGTTGGGCAGCACAAATGAGGCCGGCCAGAGCAGGATCGCAAACCCGGCGTGGATCTGCACCAGCAGGATGGCCAGCTGCATCGTTGCACCGGACAGCGCATAGATGCTTACGATCTGCGGCAGGAACAGCAGAATGGCCCCGTTGAACACGCCCATGGCGATGTAGGCCCAGACCAGCAGCTTTTTGGTGTAGTACACGGCCTGCTCACTGTCGCCCGCACCGATGCAGCGGCCCACCACCGTGATCATGGCAAGGCCCAGCGCCTTGCCCGGGATGGTGCCCATGCCGTCAAGGTTGTTGGCCACGGCATTGGCCGCGATCTGCACCGTGCCAAAGGTGGAGATCATGCTCACCACCAGAATGCGCCCGGCCTCGAACAGGCTGTTCTCAAAGGCAGACGGGATGCCGATGCCCAGGATGCGCTTTGCCATCTTGCCATCCAGCTTGATGGTCTTGGGCACGGTGAGGGCGTGGCCTTTCTGGTAGCAGCGGGCCAGAATGAGGGCCGCCGCCACCACGCGGGAAATGACGCTGGGCCAGGCAACACCGTCCACTCCCATTTTCAGGCCAAAGATGCAGACCGCGTTGCCCACGATGTTGATGATGTTCATGAGCACACTGATCTGCATGGAAATTTTGGAGTTGCCCATACTGCGGAAGAGGGCCGCGCCCGCATTGTACAGCGCCAAAAAGGGGTAGCTCAGGGCCGTGATCTTTAAGTACAGCACGCCCGCGTCCAACACGTCAGCTTCAATGGACCCATAGCAGAGCCGGAGCATGGGCCGGGCCAGCACAAAGCAGAACAGCGCCACACCCGCGCCCAGCAGTGCGCTGAGCAGGATGAGCTGGCCGGAGCTTGCGTCGGCCTTTTTCTGTTCCCGTGCTCCCAGATACTGGCTCACCACCACCGCGCCGCCGGTGGCCAGTGCCGCAAACAGCACGATGATGAGGTTGTTGATCATATCCACCAGGCTGACACCCGAGATGGCCGCCTCGCCGCAGCGGGACACCATCATGGTATCCGCCATGCCCACTGTCACTTCCAGCAGCTGCTCCACCAGCAGCGGCCCCACCAGCAGCAACAACTCCCGCTGGCTGAATAAAAGCTCTCGCCCGCCAAAGAGCGGCGCTTTTGTACTTTGTTTCGTTTTTTCTCCCATGGGTTTTGTTCCCTCTAAAATATGCTCTCTGATTTTATGCAATACAGGTTTATCTTAGCACAGCGCCCGGTGCTTGTAAAGCGCTGGATGCATCTTCCCACTGCAAAGCCCGCCCGGCTTTTGAGGTACATGGCTCCCCGCCGGGAGTGCTGTTCCCCACGCGCCGCTTTCCCCGGTCACTCTTTGCAACATTTTATGGAAAAGTGTGATTTTTCTACTTCTGTAAGAAAAATTTTTCAAAAACCTCTTGCATTTTTCCGTCAAGCGTGCTATTGTTGTATCCAACAGGACGGGCTGTTGAACACAACGTTCCATCCCTGTTTCTGTGTTCTTTCTTCTTCTTTATTCTATATTGCTATTTTCTTCATTTACCTTATCATTTACCCTGTTGTCCCCCCGTAGGGACAAAAGAAAAGCGATGGCCTACCTGCAAGGGCCATCGCTTTTTCTTTTTGCGCGTTTAGTTGAGAGCGTTGAATGCCGTGCGCACGTCGCCGGAGAAGTAGAGGGTTCCCAGTGCACACACCGGGCCATCCCCGCCCAACGCCACGGCCCGGGCCACGCCTGCTTCAATGCTGGGAGCCGCCTCGGCTTTGCAGCCCCGGGCACGGATATGCCCGGCCAGCGTCTCGGCGGGCATCGCGCGGGGAGTGTGGGCCGCTACCGTTACAAACCGCTTTGCCAGCGGTGCCAGCAGGCTGAGCATCTGGTCCACATCCTTGTCTGCCATGATGCTGACCAGAAAAACGAACTCTGCCCGGGGAAGCGGTCTCTCAGGCTCTGCACCGTGGCCCGCATCCCGTGGGCGTTGTGGCTGCCGTCCAGCAAAAACGGCGGGGTATGCCGCAGCAGCTCAAAGCGGCCCGGCCAGCTCACCGTTTCCAGACCCCTGCGGATGGCCTCTTCCGGGATATTCCATCCTCTGCCCCGCAGCACCCGCAAGGCCGTGATGGCCACGGCCGCGTTGCGCGGCTGGTAGCTGCCGATGAGGGGCAGGTGCACCCCGTCCAGCCCGTCAAAATCAAAGGTCACGGCATCCAGATCACCGCCCTCGAATTTCAGCTTGTCAAAATCCACCACAGTCAGCGGGGCGTTCCGCTCTTTTGCCACCCGGACGATGACGGCATCCGCCTCCGGCACGCCGCCGTAGCTCACCACCGGGCACTCTTCCTTGATGATGCCCGCCTTGGCGGCGGCAATGTCCGCAAGAGTGGGGCCAAGCTCCTTCACATGATCCATACCCAGTGCCGTGATGACTGCGCACTCCGGGGCATCAATGACGTTGGTGGAATCCAGCGTGCCGCCAAGGCCCACCTCCAGCACCACGATCTCACAGTGCCGCTCGGCAAAGTAGAGCATCCCCAGCGCCGTGATGATCTCAAACTCGGTGGGCACATCTTCCATGGCATCGGCGGCGGGCTTTACCCGCTCCACCAGCTGCACCAGTTCCTCGTCCGGGATCTGCTGGCCGTTGATCTGGATGCGCTCGTTGAAGCGGTTGATGAAGGGCGAGGTGTACAGGCCCACCCGGTACCCGGCCGCCTGCAAACAGGACGCCAGCATGGAGGCGGTGCTGCCCTTGCCGTTGGTGCCTGCAACATGCACGAATCTGAGCTGTTTGTGCGGGTCGCCCAGTGCGGCCAGCAGGGTGCGGGTGCGCCTCAGGCCCGGCTTGTGGCCGGCCCACTGGACTGCGTGGATGTATTCCAAAGCGGATTCGTAATTCATACCATAAGCCTTCTTTACTTTTTCACTGCTGCCATCACAGCCTTATTCTCCATCAGCAGCCGGAGCAGCACGGTGTTCACCGCCGTCAGAATCAGCGCGTTGGGGACACGGGCTGCCAGCACGCTCCAGGCGTAGCCATAAAAAATGTGGAGCGCCAGCGAGTTGATGATGATAGAGCCCACCACATGGGCCGCCACCACACTGAGCAGGAGCCGCTGGCCCAGCCGCAGGGTGTGAGGCAGAGTCTGCCAGAGCCAGCCGCCTACCAGGCCGATGGAGGCCGCCCCCAGCGTGATGAGCGGGTTGATGGCGTAGCCCGCCAGGATACCGCCGATTATATCCGCCAGCGCACCCACGGCAAAACCTGCCCCGGGCCCGAACACGATGCCCGCCAGCAGCACGGGCAGGCTGCCCAGGTTGAACCGGACAAAGCCCGTGGAGATGCTCAGCACCCAGCTGAACACGATGCTCATAGCAATGAGCAGGGCCAGCACTGGTCAGGGTGCGGGTTGAATTTTTTGTGTTTTTCATATCAATTGTCCTCCCTTAGGAAAAAGGAATCTTTCCGGAGAGGACGTTCAAAATAAAGCGCCCTCCCGTGTGACAAACCGCACAAAGGAGGGCGTGAATCCAACAAGTTTCACTTCCAGGCACTGAGCCGCAAGCGGCCCGCGCCTGCACCCAAGTCCATGCAGCAGCGGGATGCAGGCCATGCACCGCGGGTCGCCCTTCGTCCACAGCACAACTCCCCGTTGATGCGGCACTTAACGCACATGGCCTTACTCTGTTGATACTGTTATTATATTGCCTTTTTCCGTGGCTTTTCAACCACACGGTGCATCACATTTGCTAAAATGTATCGCACATTTTTAGCAGATGTGCGGGTTTTAGTGGTCTTTCTTTTTTCCCGCCAAACGTGATAAGATGGGACTAACATGTGATAAGAAAGGACGTTCTCTATGAAATTCAATGAGATGACCTATACCCGCCCCGACATCGACGCTTTGCTGGCCGAGTGCAAGCAGCTGGCCGCCAAGGCTGCTGCCGCTGACAGCGACGAAGCCATTGTCGAGACCTACTATGAGCAGAGCCGCGCCTTTGCCGATTACACCACGGCCTCCAACCTGGCCAACATCCACTACACCTGCGACACCCGTGACGCCTACTGGAAAGCCGAGCAGGATTTCTTTGACGCCAACGGTCCTGCTGTCTCCAACGCCAGCGTGGAGATCAGCCGCGCGTTCCTCTCCAACCCCCATGTGGACGCCCTGACCAAAGCTCTGGGCACCACCTGCGTGGCCGGCATGAAGAACGCCGTGCTGGGCATGGACGAGCGGACGCTGGACCTGCAGAAAGAGTACAACGCCCTCGTCAGCCAGTACCAGCAGATCTACGGCGGCGCACTGGTGGAGCTGGACGGCAAACAGCTCACCATTCCGCAGCTGGGCCCTTACAAAGAGGATCTGGACGCCGTGACCCGCCGTGCCGCTTATGAGGCCGAGGCCGGGTATTTCGACGCCCACCGTGCCGAGCTGGATGAGCTGTACACCAAGATCGTCAAAAACCTCAACGCTCAGGCCAAGCTCATGGGCTACCACGATTACAGTGAGCTCTCCTATGTGCGCATGAACCGCATTGGCTACGGCCCCGAGGAGATCCAGCGCTTCCGCGACCAGGTGGCCCACGATGTGGTCCCTGAGCTGCAGAAAGTGATTGCCCTCAAGGCCAAGCGGACGGGCATCGAGCACCCCACGTTCTGTGATCTGCCCGTCTCGTTCAAGGACGGCAACCCCAAGCCCATCGAGGGCTATGATGCCCGGATGGCCGCTGCCCGCACCATGTACCATGAGTTGAGCCCCGAGACGGCCGAGTTCATCGACTTCATGCAGGACAATGAGCTGTTTGACGTGGAGAGCCGCCCCGGCAAGATGAACGGCGGCTATATGACCAGCCTGCCCAGCTACAAGGCCCCCTTTATCTTTGCCAACTGGAACGGCACCTCCGCGGATGTGGACGTGCTGACCCATGAGTGCGGCCACGCTTTTGAGGGCTACGTGGCCGAGCGGGACCCCCATGTCCCCGCCGACCTCGAGTGCCCCGGCATGGAGAGTGCTGAGATCCACTCCATGGCCATGGAGTTCTCACCGCGCCCTGGCACAAGCTGCTGTTTGGCAAGGACGTGGATAAATACGCCCTGCAGCACGCCGAGGACAGCTTCCTCTTCCTGGCATACGGCTGCATCGTGGACGAGTTCCAGCACAAGATGTACCAGAACCCGGACCTGACCCCCGACGAGCGGAACGCCGTCTGGCTGGAGCTGGAGCACAAATACCGCCCCTGGGTGGATTTTGACAACCTGCCGTTCTATGGCCGTGGTGCCGGCTGGCAGCGTCAGCTCCACATCTATGAGTGCCCGTTCTATTATATCGACTACTGCCTGTCCACCATGGCTGCCCTGCAGTTCTTCTTGCTCAGCCTCAAGGACCACAAGGATGCATGGCAGCGCTATCTCAAGCTGGTGCGCCGGGCCGGTCTGGCCAGCTACACCGAGCTGTGCGAGACTGCCGGCCTGAAAGTGCCGTTCACGGATGGCTCCATCAAGGCCATTGCCCAGGAGATGGGCCAGTGGATCGCCGCCATCAGGTCTGATGTTGACGCTCCGCTCCAAATCCGTTATTATAATAGGTAGAAAATCAGCCCACCAGGCGTAAAAGGAGCGGTATTGCTATGGCAGAAAAAAGAAATCAAAGGCATCAAAAAGTTTCTGGAAGAATTCAAAGCCTTTGCCATGCGCGGCAACGTGCTGGACATGGCAGTTGGTGTGGTCATCGGCTCGGCGTTCACCGCCATCGTGAACTCTCTGGTCAATGATATCATCAACCCCGCCATCGGCCTGTTCTTCAATGCGGACTTCTCGAATGTCGGCATCCACATTGGCGATGTAACCATCGGCGTCGGCTCGTTCATCAACGCCATCATCAATTTCCTCATCGTGGCATTTGTGCTGTTCATGGTCATCAAGACCGTCAACGCCCTGCACAAAAAGCCCGCCGAGCCCGAGGCTCCGGCAGAACCCACCACCAAGGTGTGCCCCTACTGCCAGAGCGAAATCGCCATCAAGGCAGTCCGCTGCCCCCACTGCACCACCAAGCTCGAGGGCTTCCCGGAGATCAACGACTAAGTTTCAGACACAAAAAGTCCGCTGTGTTTTCCACAGCGGACTTTTTGCGTCGTGTGCAGTTACTGCACCTTGGTCAGTTCTGCCAGCTTGTAATAGATTTCGGTGTTATCAAACACCCCGCGGAACTTCTCGGCACCCACGCCCTTGGCGTAGATGTTGACCGGAGCGCCGGTGTGGGCATAGGTGGTATGATCCATGCCGGACTTGTGGTTGATGGTGTGGCAGACGGCCATGGAGAACGGGATGTAAGTGCCGTACAGCTCATAGTCCTCCTGGCTCATGTTCTTCTGGGCATCGGCCCCCACATTCAGGGTGCGCTCATAAGCCTTGCGCAGGTTCTCCACCTCGTAATCCGTCAGCAGCAGCTTGCCCGCGCTGGCGGCATCCGGGTCCGTGGGCAGGGTCAGGCCAAAGTTTGCTTTCACGTCGGCCATGGCTGTCTCAAAGGGGGTCTTGTTGGCGATGTAGCCCTCCACATAGGTGGAATCAAACTTGGCGTAGGACATCTTCTGGTGGGTCAGGTTGGTGAGGAATGTGTCGTAGTTGGTGGTCTTGTAGCCAATGCCCATACCGCCCGTCTCGTGGTCGGCAGTAACGAGGATCAGCGTCTCGTTCGGGTGCATGTTGTAGAACTCCACCGCGGCCTGCACGGCGTTGCTCATCTCCAGCACATCGTGGATGGAAGCGGCAGCATCGTTGGCATGGCAGGCCCAGTCGATCTTTCCGGACTCGGTCATCAGGAAGAAGCCCTTTTTGTTGTCCAGCAGCTCAATGCCCTTGCGGACATAGTCCGTCAGCTGCCACTCACCCGGGGCAGCATCCATGGCGTAATTCATGGCTTTGCCGTCGGCCAGGTTCTCCGCAATGATGAGGGTCTTGCCCGCACCGGCGGTCAGGGCAGCCGCACCCGCCTGGGTGGTAACGACATTGTAGCCTGCCTGGGCAGCCACCTCATGGTTGTTGGGCACAGTGCCGTCGCCATTCACTTTCTGGAACTCGCCGCCTGCAAAGTATTCGAAGCCGGAGTTTGCCAGCTCCACGCCGATGTCGTAGTAATTTTTGCGGCTTTTCTGGTGGGCATAGAACGCTGCCGGGGTAGCGTGGTCGATGTTGACAGAGGAAATGACGCCGACTTTGTAACCTCTCTGCTTGTGCAGCTTCTCGGCAATGGTCTCATAGGGCACATCACGGGTCCAGGGGCACATGTTGATGACGCCGCTCTCGGTCTTGTGGCCGGTGGCGATGGAAGTCGCGGTGGAAGCCGAATCCGGGCAGAACGAAGTACTGTCGTAGGTGGTCACGCTGCCCACTTCAGGGAACTGGGTGAAGCTCAGCTCCGCCTCGGTGACTGCACCGTTGTTGGTCGCGGTGCCCTGATAGAACCGGGCAGACTGGATCTGAGCCGTGCCCATGCCGTCGCCGATGAACAGGAACACATACTTGGGCTTTTTGCCAAAAACGTCCAGCATCCCATTTTCCTCATCCTCTGCCTGCACAGCCGTGGGAGCCGCAGCATTGGCGGCCACCGGAGCGGCGGCCATCATGCCGACAGCAGAAGCCAGCGCACCGGCCTTGAGGAAATTGCGGCGGTACATTTTACTCTCTTTCATAACACGAAACCTCTCTTTTCCAGAGCCGACCCCGGCTCTCTGTTCAAATTCACTCACTTGGGACGCCTTTATTCTATCGCCCCGCCCGCCGCCGCGAAACCATGCCCGCGCAAAGCTTTTGGTAAAACTGGCGCGGCATTTTGCGGCCCAGTGTAAAGAACAGGAAAGGTGTGTAAAAAACAACCCCGGAAACCAAACTGGTTCCCGGGGGTTGTCACTTTATCTTATGATTTTACGCGTTGTACTTTTCTTCGTCGAGCATGCCCTCGCTCTTGGCCACGCAGATGCAGGAAGTCGCGTCACCCACCACGTTCAGGGAGGTGACCAGCATCTCGATGGGGCGGTTGATGGCCAGGATCAGGGAGTAGGCCAGCAGGGCCTTGTCATTGACGAAGCCCACACCGGACAGGATGGTAAAGAGGATGACAGCCCCCGCGCCGGGAGCGGCAGGCGTGCCCACCGAGGCCAGCAGGGCCAGCAGAGCGATGACCACCAGCTCCATGGGCGTGAGGTCGTAGCCCGCGCAGCCCGCGATGAAGACCGTGGCGATCACCTGCATGATGGCGGTGCCATCCATGTTGATGGTCATGCCCAGGGGCAGGACAAAGGAAGCAATGGAATCATCCACGCCCATGTCCTCGGTGCAGACTTTGATGCTCAGGGGCAGGGTGGCTGCACTGGAAGAAGTGGAGAAACCGAAGACCGCCACATTCGCGATCTTCTTGATGAACGTGAACGGGTTCAGCTTTGCGCCCACCGCCACGATGATAGGGTAGCCCACCAGCAGGAACACGAACAGCAGGATCACGGTGGTCACCACATAGACCAGCGCCGGCTTGAGGTAATCCACGCCGTAGATGGCAAAGGTACGGGTCAGCAGCACAAAGACTGCAAACGGTGCAAACTTGGTGACGACGAAGTTCAGGAAAACGACCACCACGTCGTTCACTTCCCCCATCAGGCGGCGCATGGTGGCGGTGCGGCTCTCGCCCAGCACATTCATGCTCAGGCCGGTGGCTATCGCCAGGAAAACGGAAGAAAGCACCGCGCCGTTGCTGCCAAAGGCCGTGATGATGTTGGAAGGAATGATGTTCAGCACCACATTCAGAGGGTTGGAGCCGGTAGAACCGGAAGCCTCGGCCAGGCCCTCGATGTGTGCATTGAACAGGCCCATAGAGAACGTGGTATAGCCCACAACGCCTGCCAGCAGCAGTGCCAGAAAAGAACTCAGCAGGAACCAGAAGAGGGTCTTGGAAGCAATCCGTCCCATGGTACGGGTATCCGAGATGCTGCCAATGGCCAGCGAGATGGAGGTGAACACCATCGGGATGATGACCAGCTGCAGCGCCTTGATGAACAGCTGCCCGATGATATAGAAGATGCCGAACGCCTGCTCGGCTCCCTCTGCCGTGATATCCTGGAACAGCAGATCGTTGATGGTCTTCCAGAGTGCACTGTTGCCGGAAGCATTCAGCTTCTCGCGCAGCATCATGAACGCAAAGCCCGCGACAAGGCCGCAAACCAGCGACACTGCCATTTTCTTTGCCAGTGCCGCGCCGCTGTTATTCTTATTATTTTCCATACGTCTCCTCACTTGTTTCCTCATAAAATCGTGTGTTTCGTACGCATTCGACCTATGATACCACACGCCTTTGTTGGATGCAAGGCTGCAACGCAGGTTTTTGTTAAACTTTTCGAAATAGTATTACTTTTGCGTTTTCTTTCGTTCCGCTCTTTCCCCGAGATACTTTATCTTTTTCGCGCGGGTCCTCGCAAAAAGTAATTGACAGCCTGCCCGGAATCCGGTACACTGAGAACAGAATAGCGTCGTTTTGTGTCAAAGAGCGTCGTTTTGCGTCGAAGTCGCCCCGTTCCCGTCTTGATCAAGGAGTGTGCCGCTTATGAAGTCCCGCTCGTTCGTTCTGCAAGCCTGTGCCGTGGGTGTTGTCACGGCCGCCCTCCTTCTGACCGCCTGCGGCGGCCTGGGCAGCGGGTATTCTTACCCGTATTATCCGCCATACCAGCCCTCCCACTCTTCCGGCAGTGCTTCGGACAGCAGCGGCAGTTCCAGCAGCACGCCCGAGAGCTCCAGCTCGGAAAGCAGTTCTGAGGAGCCCAGCTCCCCGGCATCTTCGGAGCCGCCCGCGCCCTCGGAACCGGAGCTGACACCGGAACAGCGGCTGGCCCTTTACCGGAGCGAGGTACTGCAATTGCTCAACACTGGGCGCACCGTTCCATTTTCCGCACCGGCTTCCGCCCTGTCCGACGCCGCGCAAACCCGTGCAGAGGAGCTGCAGCAGACAGGCAGGCTCTCCCACAAACGCCCCAATGGCGAAGATTATACTTCTCTCCTGCCCGGAAGCAATCTTCCCGGCTTTGTTTCCAAGGAATTATACGCATCCGGCCAGGCCACCCCTGCCGAGTTCGTTTCACACTTGAAGACCCGCCGCAGCGGTGTTGACTGGGAAACGATCCTCGATACGCAGTACACACAGATCGGCATCGGCTACGCCGTGGATGCCGACGGCGTGCCCTATTGGGAGCTGCTGCTCCTCAATGGCTGATCAGCGCAAAAACTCCCCTCTGCTTCCTGCGAGAAGATTTGATATGCTACCCCTGGAGTAGACAGAGTAAAAACAAAACTCTGAATACTCTGGGGGTATTTTCATGTCAAGAAAGAACAATCACTACCCCTACAAACAAAAAACATACAAAAAAGCCGCTTACCTTCTCAGGTAAACGGCCTTACGTTTGGTGAAACGGCACTCTGGCAAGCACTGTGTCCCCGGTAGACATTCCTACTGGTCTAGGACCCGCGGGCTAAGCAATAGCGACGAGTTGCGTTAGCTGATTTTTCCGCAGCCCCTTGGCGGGGCTTTGAAAAATCAGAACGCGGCCCCAACAACTCCTCCCTGTTTCTGCCGCAGGCAGTGGTCGTCGTCGTTGCACTGGGCTGATTGCTTACGGTGCTTCGCACCGCCGCCCTGTTCGAGTCCCTAATTCTCCACGCACAGACTTACGAACGAGAATACAACAAAAAAGAGCCACCAACCAAAGTTGGTGACTCACGTTTGGTGGAGCATTGTCCACGGCACTCGAACCCAACACTTCCTCACGGGTGACCGTTTTGGCATCATCCGTGAAGTTGAAATTGAGCACGACCCGGTCGTCAAAGACGTAGACCGAGTTGACAAAGGTATCAATGATCTGCCGCTGGTGTTCCATGTCCCTCATGTCACCCTTGCGGAATTTTTTCAAGCCAGAACCGAATCCACTCACGGGTCAAGACGGGCTTTTTCAGCTCTTCTTCCAGAATGCTGGTGTTCAGGGCTTCTTTCCGGGCTTCCAGCTCGTCCAACCGCTGCTTGGTGGTCGAGGTCAGGATGCCCTGTTCAATGGCTTCCAGAAGGTTTGCGAGCCGTTTCTCCGTATCCCGGAGCTGCTCTTTCAGAACGGGCAGGCGGGTGTTCTCTTTCTGCTGGGCTTCCATAATCAAATCTATCAGCCGTTCGATGATTTCATCGCTGAAAATCACCTTGATGGCAGTCTCCACCACGAACCGTTCCAGCGGCTCCTTGCGGATGGCTTTCAGGTCGCAGTGCGCCTTGCCGTGGCGTTTGGCGTTGCCGCACTTGTAATAATAGTAGGTGTTCCCCATGTGGCTGGTGCCGCTTTCGCCGCCCATCAGGGTGCCGCACTTGCCACAGAACAGCTTAGTGGTCAGCAGATAGCTCACATCCTCTTTTGCAGGCCGACCGTGGGCGATCCTGTTCTGCTCGAAACGCTGCTGCACCCGGTCGAACAAATCCTGGTCAACAATAGCCGGGATGCCGCCCGGCGTCACAATGTCCTTGTAGCGGTATTCGCCGATGTAGCGGCGGTTGCGGAAGATCTGGAAGAAGCTGTTCTTCACGAACGGCTTCCCGGTGCGGGTACGCAGACCGCGCTCGTTCAGGGATGCTGCAATCTTCTCGGCCGGTTCGCCGTCGGCATACCGTCTGAAGATCTCCTGCACGATGGGAGCCGTCTCCGGGTCGATATGGTACAGCCTGTCCTCCTTGCCAATGGTGAAGCCCAGCGGCACCATACCGCCGTTGTACTTGCACTGGAGGGCGTTTTCGCGCTCACCGCGCGCCACTTTCAGGGCGAGCTCGGCGGAATAGTATTCCGCCATGCCAATCAGCATACTTTCCACCATAATTCCTTCAGGTCCCTGCGAGATGGGTTCCATGGCAGACACCAGATGGACACCGTTCTTTTCCAGCTGGTACTTGTAGTTCACGGCATCGTAGCGGTTCCGGGCAAAGCGGTCCAGTTTCCAGACCAGAACCACATCGAAGATTTTCTTCCGCTGTCCTTGATCATCCGCTGAAAGTCCGGGCGATCATCCGTTTTGGCAGAGTAGGCACGGTCAATGTAGGTGCCGACCACGGTGATGCCGTTCTTCTCGGCGTAGTCCTTACAGTCGCGCAGCTGTCCCTCAATGGACGCTTCGCGCTGGCTGTCGGATGAATAGCGGGCGTAGATTACGGCGGTCATGGTTGCACCTCCTTGGCAGCGTGTTCGGGTTGCCTTTATAGTATCGGGTCAAGCGCATATTGTCAACAATCTGCGAGCAGATTGAAATGTGCAAATTGCGAAACGCAGTGAAAAAGCTGAGAGCAAGAATCGTCCCGTGGCCACAAATTTTCAATTCTTGAAAATTCTTGCCCCTTTGGGACAGCTTCTTGTTGGGGCGTGCCTGCCCCAAACCCTGCTTCTTACTATTTGGAAATCACACAATTATGCACCACTGGGTCCACGAGAACTGACGCTCATCGGAGGTATAGAACTATAAAAAGATTGGCCAACAGTGTTTTGAGTCAACCCAATCAAATCAATCAACTGGCTCTCGTTATAGCTCTCTTGACAGTTATCCAGCACAGCACATTGGCAGCTATATACACCACTATCGTTAGAGACAACTCCCCACCATTCAAGGTCTGCCAAAAGTTTTCCAATCTTCTTGCGGTCAAAGCGTATTTCTTTTTCCAAAAGGGACGAGTAAATTTGTGGAGCAGACATCGGTTTTTGCTTTAATAGGAGAGCTAATGCCAATTCCTGTCCATGCAAACGGTGAAGCAAAAGACCTCTGCGAACCCAAATGTTCGACGTTTTTTTCATAGCAAATACCTCCTTTTTTAGATAGCTCGTTCACTTAAAATACGATTGATGTCCATTTGAAATTGCGCTCGTTCACAATTGTTATGTTGACTTGAGTATATCATATTACACAATAAAAGACTACTGTTATATATCAGACCCTGCCCTTTTTTTCCTTTCCTGCGTACGTGCGTACCGAGCATGTACGGACGTACGCAGCGATTAGTCCGAAAAGCGCAATATAGGGAAATACAAAGCAAAAAGGCAGGGCACCACCGCCATGGTGATACCCTGCCTTTACTTGCTCCTGCTTACCGTTCTACGTACTCCCTCCGCAGAACTTCCTGTAAACAAAAAACGTACCCGAACCCTTTTTTTCATAAAGAATCGGGTTCGAGTACGAACTGTATGGTGGAGAATTAGGGACTCGAACCCCAGACCCCCTGCGTGTGATGCAGGTGCTCTAACCAGCTGAGCTAATCCTCCGAATCGGAACGTGATTATTATAGCATGGGCCATGCCAAATTGCAAGCCCTAATTTGTAATTTTTCCAAGTTTTTTTGTTTATAAAGCAAAACGCACTAAGCCACGCACTTTCTTTTTAGTTCTTTCCGGGAATGGTGCGCTTTTCCGGTGGATAACTTTGGGCAGATATGGTATCCTTAGGGCAGTCTAACAGCAAAGAAATCTTTCCCGGCGGTGGGCGTCTTTATGCCGCTGGTTTTAATAGCTCTGTTTTTGAAAGGATGTGCCGAGAACGGACCAGTTTATCGGCCAACTGCAGCAGAAAATGCAGGAGTTCAGGATCGGTGTGCTCCGCGTTGAAGATGTGGACGAAGCCAACGGCAAGATCATCCTCACCGTCTCGGAGGCCGATGCCGCCATGTACCAGCAGCAAAAAAAATGCATCAGGGCAGCACTGCGTTTTGACTCAGACAACAAAAACCTCTCCCGGTTTCCTGTTGATTTTACAGGAACATCGGGAGAGGTTTTTCTGTTATTTCTCAGCGGGAAGCCGATGCTTCTCTGTCAACGGAATTGCTCGGGGATTCCATTACGGCAACCTCCTCCGATGCGGCCGTCGAAGCTGACTCTGACGTCGCGGAACTGCTGCTTACTGTACTACTGGCCGAACTGCTGCCACCACCGCCAGGTTCATGCGAGGGTAAATCTTTTCCATAACTGAGATAGCACTGGTGCACCCCCTGATACAGGATATCCAGCGTTGTCTCATTGTTGGGCGCAATGGCGTAGAACCAGACCTTTGCGCTCTCACCCGGCTTCAACGTTTTGGAAGAAGCAGGGTCCAGCACGGCAATGGACGTCACTGCGCCTGCAGATGTTTTGGCTGTAATCGTTTTGGAGGAGCCAGCCAGTGCCCGGATCGCTTCCTCGACACCAACTTCACGCTCTTTCTTGTCGTAGGTCTCAAAATCCAGAAGACCATCCAGCGTGATATCCGATGCAGACAGATTTTTCACCTGAAATCCCTGGCACAGAACATAACCATTCGGTGTTTCGGCCTGGTCATAGAAATTATCCATTGCAACAAAAGCCAGCTTTACCGGCGTCCCATTCCCACCGCCGCAGGCCACCAGCAAACCGGAAGCCGTCACAACCGCCATGCCCTTTAGAAAATCCCGACGGGAAAATTCTTTTTGCATTTTTATCCCTCCACCCAAATGTTTAAACTTAGAAGACGTTTTTGTCTTTTAGCTTATCCAAGTTTAGCACACTATGCATTTTAAAACAAGCCGTTTTTTGTATTTTGTATTCTTTTTAGTCCGCACAATTTATATAAAGCTGGCATTTTCGTCTATACAATTAAGTATAATATAAACTGTATGGACGGAGTGAACGACATGGATTACGTTGGCATCGGAAAGCGAATCCGCGCACAGCGCTATAAACTGGATCTATCTCAGGAAGAGCTTGCTGAAATGGCAGGTATTTCCCTTGTCCACATGAGTCACATCGAAACCGCCAATACCAAGCTCAGCCTCCCCGTCCTTGTGGATCTTGCCTGTGCACTGGGCGTCCGGACGGATGATTTGATTTTTGACAAAGATACCCTCGGCAAGGATGAGCTGCTGGAAGAGATCACTCTGGAGCTGGACGGCTGCTCCAAAGAGCAGCTGCTGACCCTGCGGCAGATTTTGTCCTCGTCTAAAGAAGCGATTCAGAAATATCTGGAACGGTAAAATAATCTCCGAAGACGCTGAACATTCCCGAGATTCGTTTCCCTCATTCTTTCACGCACAAGAAAAGCCGCCAGGCTCTCACCTGGCGGCTTTTCCTTATGATAGGAGGATCAAAAATGATCTTTTCCAAAAGTGCTGATCAGTTCAGGATGGTCTGCTCGGTCTCAATGTCGAACAGGTGGACCTTGTGCGGGTCGAATGCGACGCGGACGGTGTCTCCGTTGCGGGCCTTGGAAGTGGGAGCGACACGGGCGGTCATCTTGTTGCCCTTGTACTCCAGGTACAGGTAGATCTCAGCGCCCATCATCTCAGAGACATCGACCTGCGTATCCAGCTGGCAGTCGGTGTGCTTTGCCATAAACTCGGGCTCGTCGTCGATATCCTCGGGACGAATGCCCATCTTGATCTTCTTGCCGACGTAGGAATCCAGCTTGCCGTCCGCGGTCTTCTCCTTGGGCAGGGGGATCACGTCGCCGCCCAGGTCAATCCCGTACAGATCGCCCTTCTGATGAGGGTGCCGTCCAGGAAGTTCATCTGGGGGCTGCCGATGAAGCCTGCAACGAACATGTTGCAAGGCATATCGTACAGGTTCTGCGGGGTATCGACCTGCTGGATGATACCATCTTTCATGACGACGATGCGGTCGCCCATGGTCATAGCCTCGGTCTGGTCGTGGGTAACATAGATAAAGGTGGTAGCCAGTTTCTTGTGCAGCTTGATGATCTCGGTGCGCATGGAAGTACGCAGCTTTGCATCCAGGTTGGACAGAGGCTCGTCCAGCAGGAAGACAGCCGGGTTACGAACCATTGCACGGCCCAGAGCAACACGCTGGCGCTGGCCGCCGGACAGAGCCTTGGGCTTGCGGTCCAGCAGGTGCTCGATCTCCAGGATCTTGGCAGCCTCGTGGACGCGGCGGTCGATCTCGTCTTTCGGGGTCTTGCGCAGCTCCAGACCGAATGCGATGTTCTTGTAAACGGTCATGTGGGGGTACAGAGCGTAGCTCTGGAAGACCATGGCGATATCACGGTCTTTCGGGGGGACGTCGTTGATCAGACGGCCGCCGATGTACATTTCGCCCTTGGAGATCTCCTCCAGGCCGGCGATCATACGCAGGGTGGTGGACTTGCCGCAGCCAGAGGGGCCGACGAAGATGATGAATTCCTTATCCTGGATCTCCAGGTTGAAGTCGGTGACAGAGGGAGCCGTAGCGCCCGGATAGATCTGGTAGATATGCTGGCAGCTGATCGAAGCCATAAGTCATTTGCCTCCATTTATTCTTCAGGTTCGCCCGCACTTGACGGCAGGCGGTTTCGTTGTTATTATAATAACAGATTATTTTGTGATATAAAATAGCATTTTATTGATTTGAGGTGTCAGATATTGATTTTCAATTGGAGCGCCACCGCCGCCCTTGCCGCCGTGCAGAATACCCAGCCGGAAGCCCCTCTCACCCTGAGCGGTGAGGGGCTCTGGGTCTGTCTGGTCTCCAGCGGCACCTGCACTTCCCTCGATGATATCGGCCCCAGCCCGGCGGGCAGTGCCCTGATCCTGCCGCCCCAGAACGCCCCCGCCGGGCACCTCATCCTGAGCCGTTCGCCCTTGACCCTGACCCCTGCCGGGGCCTGTCACCTGCTCTGCTTACAGCTCACCGGGCAGGCGGCGCTGCAGTTTCTGGCCGGGCTGCCGGAGCTGCCGTTCCTCGCCCGGGGCGAGACCTGCCCGGCCGCTGCCGAGCTGATGGGCCAGCTTGCCGCCGAGACAGACGACACGCCCCACAGCCGGGCCCGCAGCCAACTGGCCTTTGCCCTGCTCTGTGAGCTTTCCGGGGCCGACAGCGCCGCCCCCGCCCTGCCCCCGCTGGTGCAGGAGGCCATGGAGGACATCCGGGCAAACTATGCCGGCCTTTACGGCGTGGAAGAACTCAGTGAGCGGCTGGGTGTCTCCAAAAGCCATCTGGTACGGATGTTCACCGCCGCGCTGGGGATACCGCCGGGCCGCTACCTGACCAAGGTACGGGTGGAAGCCGCCATGCGCCTGCTCCTCCACCGGGAGTATACACTGGACGTGATTGCCAGCCTCTGCGGCTTTTCCGGGGCCAACTACCTCTGCCGGGTGTTCAAAAAAGAAACCGGCCACTCCCCCGCGCAGTGGCGGGCTATGGCCGGTCAGTCCCTCCGCCCCGGCCTCTCCCCGGAGGAGAGCCAGCGCGAGCAGGAGCTCTACATTTAAATCAATTCTTTCTCAGCGGGTCTGCGGTTTCGCGGGCCCGTTTCTTTGCGGTGTACATCTTGTCATCCGCCTCTTTCACGGCGTCGTTGATATTTTTAAGAGCCGTGTCAAACTCCGTGCAGCCGACGGACACCCGGGGCAGGATGGGCATTCCGGCACGGAAGTGCCCGTAAAATCCCTGTAAAGTGGACAAAGAACTCAGTCCGCCGCCCGTTTTCCCCGCAGCAGGAACAGCGTCAGCGCCACAGTCATGGCCTCCGAAGCCGGGAACGCCGCCCAGACGCCGTTCATCCCAAACAGTGCACTCAACACCAGCGAGCAGGCGACGATGGCCACCACACCCCGGCTGATGGAGGTGATGGAAGCCTCCGTCGGGCGGTTCACGGCGCTCAGGTAACCGGAGGACACAATATTAAAACCGGCAAACAGGTAGCCGATAAAATAGATGCGCATTCCGGTAAAAGCATACCGGGCCATCAGGGCGGAGTTTTCGCTGTTGAAGATGGCCACCAGCGCATCCGTAAAGCCGAACACGACCAGATACAGAGCCGCTGCCAGCGCCAGCGCCGTGCCGCTGCCCAGGCCCAGCAGCTTCCTGACACCAGCCCGGTCTCGCTTGCCGTAGCACTGGCTCACCAGCGGCTGCGCGCCCTGGGAGACGCCGTTGAAGATGGCCGTTGCCACCAGTGCAAAGTTTGCCACCACGCCATAGGCTGCCACAGCCACATTGCCTGCCAGCCGCAGGAGCAGCAGGTTGAAAACCGTCGTGGTCACGGCAGAGGACATCTCCCCCACAAAGCCGGAGATGCCCAGCTGGCAGCTCTGGAGCAGCAGCCGCGCCGAAGGCCGCTGGCGCACGAACTGAACACCATTGGTCGGTTTGCGGAAATGCAGGCTGCAGATGGAAATGCTGATGACGGGCGAAATGGCCGTTGCCAGCGCCGCGCCGGGCAGGCCCCAGCCCATGGGGAAGATGAAGATATAGTCAAACACCACATTGAACAGGCTGCCGCTCAGGGTGGCCACCATGGCCAGCGAGGGGTCGCCGTCGTTCCGGGTAAAGGCCGAAACGATGTAGTTGCACATGAAGAACGGCGTGAACAGCAGGAAGATGCGGGTATACTGCAGGCCCAGCGCCACAATGGCTGCATCGCCGCCCATCAACCGGAGCACCGCATCCGGACAGAACGCCCCTACCAGCATAAACGGCACTGCAATCAAGATCGCGCACATCAGGCCGTTGGAAAAATAGCGGTGGGCCCGCTCATCGTTCTGCGCCTTGAGGATGGCATAGCGGGTGGCCGAGCCCAGGCCGATCATGGAGCCAAACGCAAAAATAAAATTATAAATGGGCAGGCAGAGGTTGAGCATCGCCACGCCGTCGGTGCCGGCGGCCTGCGCAATAAAATAGGTATCGGCCAGAATGTAGCAGGACGTACCGATCAACCCGAAGATGTTCTGCGAGACATATCTAAAGTACTGCTTGGTGACGTTCATCGAATTTCCTTTCTGCGTGATAATAAAAAGAGAACGCCAGATGCCCCCCTCCGCTCAAAGGCCTACGGAGGGAACACACCGCGTTCTTTTTTTGCTTTCCACACGCCGCTGCCTCTCCCCGGCTGTAGCCGCAGCGGTTCAAATCCGGGGTATTCTATCACAGTTTTTGTCGTTTTGTCAAGCAGTTTTCCGGATTTTATCGGATGGGTTTACACAAACGCCCCGATGGGTGTATACTGTTTCTCGATTTGTTTTTCAAAAACCGGGAACGACCAGAAAGGAGGAGTCCCATGTCTCCAAAGCATACCATCTACTGCCTGGGTGAGGTTTTGCTGGCACTGGACGCGGACGCCCCGCTGGCTCACGCGGAAAGCTTTCGGCCTCGCCTCGGCGGGGATGCCGCCGTGCTGGCGCAGGCCTGTGCCGCGCAGGGCGGGTGCTCCTCTCTTCTGGCCCAGCTGGGAGCGGACCCATTCGGACACCGGGCCGCCTCCACGCTCGCCGCCGCGGGCGTGGATACCACACACATGCGCTTTTCCCGCACACTGCCCACCGCTTTGCTGTTTGAGGCCGGCGGCGAGGCGCTCTCTTACCGCGTGCGCACCGCCGGGCTGCAGTTTGCCCCGGAGCAGCTGGAGCCGGGGCTCTTCCAGCCCGGGGACGCCCTGCTCTTTGCCTCCTCCGGCCTATGCGACAGCCCGCTGCGGTACACCCATTTAGCGGCCCTCACCGCCGCCCGGGATGCCGGGGCCCTGACCTGCTTTGTGCCCTGCCTGGAGCCTGCCCTCTGGCCCCAGCCGGAAGGGGAAGCGGCCCCGCGGGAGGTCACCCGGCAGCTGCTCCCCCGGGCAGACATTGTCCTTCTCACCACGGAAGAGCTGGAATTTTTGTTCGGCACAGCGGAGATGCGGGTGGCGCTTTTCCCTCTCTTGCGGGGGCACACCCAGCTGGTGCTTTTGGCCTGCGCCGAGGGCATCCACGCCTTTACCCGCACGAACCATGCATTCTGGCCGGGGCTCTCCCTCCCCGCCCCGCGGCTGGCCGCCAAGGCGCTCTGTTGTTTGCTGCAAAAAAACAGCACGCCGGAAAAACTGCCCCGCCTCACCACCAGGCAGTTACAAACGATCTTATAAGAAACGCACAAAGCCCCCGCCGACCGGCGGGGGCTTTGCTTCGCAAGGTTTCCAATTCGGAGAAGATTGTGGGTTGTTTGGTTAGTGGATGAACACCGGACCCAGCGGGTTGGTGATGGGGCTGACGTAGCCGCCCAGCAGCTTGGGGATCGCCAGGCTGATGTCAGGCACAAAGGTCAGCAGCAGCAGTGCAATGAACATGCACAGATAGAACGGCAGGGTCGCCTTGACGACCTTCTCCATGGGCCGCTTTGCAACGGCAGAGCCGATGAACAGAACCGCGCCGACAGGGGGAGTCAGCAGACCGATGCCGCAGTTCAGGACCACGATGATACCGAACTGGATGGGGTCGATGCCGATGGAGGGTGCAATGGGCAGCAGGATGGGGGTAGCGATCAGGATGATGGGAGCCATATCCATGATGCAGCCCAGCACCAGGATGATCAGGTCGATCAGCAGTGCGATGATGTAGGGGTTTTCGGTCACGCTGGTGATGGCATTGGCAGCCAGATCCGGCACATGCAGCATGGTCAGGCAGTTGCCGAAGACAGCGGAGGTAGCGATCAGGATCAGGACGATGGACAGGGTATTGACGCACTCGTCCAGAGCGTGCCAGACGCCTTTCCAATCCAGGCCCTTGTAGATAAACACGGACACGAACAGGGAGTAGATAACGGCGATAGCCGCGGACTCGGTTGCAGTGAACACGCCGCCGACCACGCCGAACACGACGATCACAACGGCTGCCAGTGCCCAGATGGAGGTGCCCAGCTGTTTGATAAAGCCCTTGATGCTGAACGGAGAGCCCTTGGGGTAATTCTCCTTAACCGAGATGATGTAGGAGCCGATCATCAGGACGATGGCCAGCAGAGCGCCGGGCAGGTAGCCAGCCAGGAACAGGCTGCCCACGCAGATACCACCGGCGGAGGTGGCGTAGATGACCATGTTGTGGCTGGGGGGCACCAGCAGGCCCTCGCAGGAGGAAGTAATGGTAACAGCGGTGGAGAAGTCGGCATCGTAGCCCTGATCGACCATCATGGGGATCATGATGGAGCCGATGGAAGCGGTATCAGCCGAAGCGGAACCGGAAATACCGCCGAAGAAGTAGGAAGCCACGATGTTGACCATGGCCATGCCGCCGCGCATCCAGCCGACGCAGGCATCCGCCAGCGCGATCAGCTTTTCAGAGATGCCGCCGGATCCCATGAGCACGCCCATGGTGATGAAGAACGGCACAGCCATCAGGCTGAACGAGGAAATGCCTTTGACCATCAGGCGGCAGACATCCGTCAGGGCCTGGCCCTGCACCAACATACAGAACACGCTGGACAGACCAACGGCGTATGCAATGGGGAAACGCAGGAAGATCATTACAAAGAAGCTGACAAGAAGGACAATGATTGCCAGTGTCTGGGCTGTCATATTACACTTCCTCCTTTACAAAAATGCTCTTGATGTGGTTGTAGATGGCCTCGATCTCAAAGATGATCATCGCCACACCGGCCAGAGGCACGGGGAAATACATCCAGAAACGGCTCAGCCAGGGCATGGAGACATAGAAGCCGCGGCCGCCCAGGGTGGTGGCGTAGTTCCAGCCCACCACCAGCATGATGATGCCCAGGACACAGACAGCCAGATCGGCCAGAATGTCCAGCACCTTGACCACCATCTTGGGCAGGTAGACATCAAACGCGGTCATACGGATGTGCGCGCCGCGGCGGATGGCCAGAGCCGCGCTCAGAACGGCCATATAGCTCATGCAGGTCAGCACGACCTCCTCGGACCAGGCGGGGTCCGGGATGAACGGGACGTAACGACCAATGACCGACATGGTGGTAATGATGATATCCGCGATCAGCAGCAGCTTGCAGATAAACAGAACCACTTTGTAGGTGATGTCGTACGCCGGTTTGATCTTATCCAATGTGGTAAAGATTTTCGGCATAGTCTTTCCTCCATATAAAAACCCGGCAGGTCTGCGGGCGTATTCCCGTAGTCCCCCGCCGGGCTCATGTACGATTTCAGAACAAGAGGCTTACTTTACAAGCTTAGCCTTTCATGTCCAGCAGCTGCTGATACAGCTCCGCCTGGTCAGAGGTGTTCTCGCTGATGACCTTAGCGCAGGCCTCCTGCCAGGGTGCCTTATCGGGCACATCCACAACATTGCAGCCGGAAGCTTTCAGCTCGTCCAGAACCTTGTTCTCAGCGGTCTCAGACAGCTCCGCGTTGAATGCCTGGGTATCCGCACCGGCCTCCATGATGGCAGCCTGCTGGTTCTCGGTCAGCTTGCCCCAAGCGTTGTCGGTGATGACAGCCTGGATAGCGCCCAGAGTGTGGCCGTCGAGGATCAGGTTGTTTGCAACCTCGGGGAACGCGTTGGACTTGTAGTTTGCGATGGGCTGCTCAGCGCCATCCACAACGCCGGTCTGCAGCGCGCTGTACAGCTCACCGAACGAAACGACGGTGGGGTTCGCGCCCAGGCCCTCGACCATGCCGTTCATGACGGGGTCGTTGGACACGCGCAGCTTCAGGCCCTTGAAGTCCTCAATGCCAGCCACGGGCTTGACCGTGAAGAAGTGACGGAAGCCCTCCTCGCCGTAGAAGATGCCACGGACGGGCAGGCCCAGCTCCTGGGGCTCGCTCAGGAACTCAGGTGCCAGATCGCTGTTGGCAAAGTTCCAGAAATGTGCGCGGTTCTCAAAGGTAAAGGGGATGGACAGCAGCTTGGACTTGTTGCAGCCGTAGCTGGTCAGTGCGAAAGCGGAGATACGGCTCATATCAATGGAAGTGGAGCCGCCCAGGATCGCGTCCAGAACGTCGTTCTCAGAGCCCAGAACACCGGAAGCCTGCACGTCGATGACGACGGAACCGCCAGTCAGTTCCTCGACCTTCTCCTTGAAGTGGGTAGCGGTCTGGCCAACGATGGTGTCCAGCGGGTTGACTTCAGCGTAGACCAGAGTCACCTTGGGATCGTTTGCAGCGGCGGCTGCATCACCAGCGGCAGCGGAAGCAGCGGTGGAAGAAGCCGGAGCAGTGGAAGCAGCGGTGCTCTTGGAAGAACCGCCACATGCGGTCAGTGCCAGAGCCGCGGCGGAAACGCCAGCAGCGGCCAGGAAGCTACGACGAGAAATCTTCTTCATGATAAGTTATCCTCCTAAGTATTTCCTTCTATTCCGGCGGTGCACACTGCACGGGTGGCGCGCCACCGTTCATTCACTGTTCACACTTTAGCAAATTTTCTAAGCCGAAACAAGGGCTTCTGAAAAATGTCCTGTTTTTCCAAAGAATGTGAAAATTTCTTTTGTGCAACATGTCCAAGTTCTTGTCTTTCAGTTAAGCACAGTGCACAATCGCATGGATCCCAGCAGCCAAAAAGCTCCCTTTGAGAGGGAGCTTTTGGGGAACGCGGGACTGGTGGAGTCACGCTTCCTGTATTTGCCGGATGAGCTCTGCCTGTTCGGCAAACCGCTCATACATCGGGCGGACCGCCGCCCGGAATTTCTGCATCTCGGCCTCGGAAAGGGTGGTCACTTCCACACCCCAGGCCCTCATATCTTCTTCGGCCTGAGCTTCCCGCTCGGCCCAGAGGCGGCGCTCCACATTGGCGCTGTCCCGGGCGCAGCCCCGGACGATGCCCGGGAACGAGCTGTCCAGCCCGGCCAGCTTTTCCAGCGCGGCCCGGCTGGCGATCTGAATCTCCGGCACACGGGTATGCTCATTTTTCAAAAAGTAGGGCGCCACCTCATAGTGGCCCATGGCCTCGTAACTGGGCCAGTTGTTCTCTGCCCCGTCGATGCGGCCATTGTGCAGGGCCGCGTACACCTGGCTGTAGACCACCTGCACCGGCACCGCGCCCATATCCGACACCATCTCACTCATCATGTCCGATTCCTGCACCCGGATGACCTTACCCTGCAGATCGACCAGTGTCGCGGCCTTTTCCCGGGTGTAAAAGCTGCGGACACCGGCATCGAACCACGAAAGCCCCACCAGATCCACATTTTCCAGCGTGGAAAGGAACCCATCCCCGATGCTGCCGTCCAGCACCCGCCACATCTGCTTGGCATCCTCGTAAAGGTAAGGCAGCTGCAGCACGCTCAGGTTCTCCAGCAGACCGGCCAGCTGGCTGAGGGAGACACGGGCAAAATCAATGCCGCCAAACTGCATCTGCTCAATGACGCTCAGCTCTCCCCCCAGCTCTCCGCCGCTGTACACCACCACTTTTACCCGGCCATCCGTCCGCTGGGCCACCATCTCGGCAAAAGCCAGCGCAGCCTTGGTGGTGGGGTAATCCTCCGGCTGGTTCTCCGCATAGCGGAGGATGAGCTCCGGCTGCGGCTCTGCCGCCGTGGGCTCCGGTGCCGTGCAGCCGGTCAGGGCCCCCAGTGCCGCACAGGCCGTGCCCACCAGCAGGCTGCGGCGGGAGATGCTTGTTTCCCGCTTCATAAATGGGCCTCCGCAGACTTTTTGCCCGCCTGCCGCCGGTACTGGGTGGGAGTCATCCCAGTGCGCTTTTTAAAGGCCCGGGCAAAATAGCTGGCGTCCTCGTAGCCTACCATGGAGGCCACCTCCGCCGAGGAACGGAACGGATCGGCCAGCAGCTCCTTGGCCGCGTTGATCCGCAGCTCCGTCAGGCAGTCCAAGAAGTTCATCTTTTGGTATTTTTTGAATTGGGCCGAGAGGTACGCCGGACTGATGTGCAAAATTTCGCCCACGCTGTCCAGCGAGAGATCGAACATATAGTTATCTTCGAGATACCGCCGCACCTGCGTCATGACCATAGCGGTCTGGCTGTTTTCGCCCTCAGGGGACTCTGCCTCCGGAGCGTCTTCTTCCTGGTTTCCCGGGACTTCAGGCGTTTCCGGCTCCGGGGACAGCTCGGTCGTTCGGGCCAGTTCTTCCAGTTTCCGCTCCGCCTCGATCTGCCGCATGGCCCGCCGGATGGAGGCTTCCAGCTCGTCGGGGTCCACAGGCTTGAGGAGGTAATCGCAGGCTCCCAGATGCACAGCCTCGTGGGCGTACTGGAACAGGCTGTAGGCCGTGACAAAGATGACCCGGCAGGCGGGCCGCTGGGCCAGCACGGCCCGGGCCGCGTCCAGCCCACTCATGCCCGGCATCTCAATGTCCATCAGGATGAGGTCGGCTCCCCAGAGCACGGCCGTGTCCGCTGCCTTGCGGCCGTTCTCCGCCAGCTCCAGCACCACCTCATGCTCAAAGCGGCGGCTCACCATATCGGCCAGCGCTTCCCGCTCCAGCTTCTCGTCGTCAGCAATCAACAGTCGGATCATCGTCCAAGTCCTCCTCTTCCGGCTCGATCAGGGGCAGGTACAGCCGGATGGCCGTGCCCCGCCCGGGGTGCGAGCAGATTTTCAGATGGCTGCGCTCGTCCAGCAGCCGCAGCCGGGCTGCGACATTGTACACCCCAATATGTTCCCAGCGCTCCCCGGGCTTTGCCAGCGCGTTTTTCAGCTGTTCCAGCCGGGCCCGCTCAATGCCCACGCCGTTGTCACACACGCTGATGTAAAGCAGCCCTTTCTCCCGCAAAGGATTGACCCGGATACGGACCACGCCGCCCTCCTCCTTGGGGGAGATGCCGTGCTTGAACGCGTTTTCCACAATGGGCTGCAAAATAAACGAGGGTACCATGGTCTCCGTCAGGTCCAGCGAATCCGAGATGCGCCATTCCATCCGGATGCGGTCGCCAAATCGGACATGGTAGATCGAGTAATATTCATCCACGATCCGCACCGCCCGGGAGAGGGGCACCTGCTCGTCGTTGCTCATGAGGCTGTACCGCAGCAGATGGGCCAGTGCCGTGATGAGGGCCTGGGTGTGGTAGGCCTTTTCCATGCCTGCCGTCTGCAAAATGACGTTGAGGGTGTTGAAAAGGAAATGCGGGTCGATCTGGCTGCGCAGCTGCTGCAGGCGGCTCCGCTCCATCCGGTTCTGCATCTCGAGTGCTTCGGTCTTCTGGCGGTGGAGCTCCCGCTCGATCTCATTTTTCTCCCGCAGGGTATTCACCTGCTCGGCCATGGAGTGTTTCATCCGGTTGAATGCATCGGCCAGCTGGCCCATCTCATCCTGCCGGGGCACCGGCACATCCGGCGTGTCATAGCTGCCCTGGCTGATGTCTCTGGAGGCGCCGATCATCTGCTGCACCGGGGTCAGCAGATGCATAACCTCCCGGGCCATCAGGCTGCCCAGCGCCAGGCAGAGCGCCACCACGATGGTCTGCGCCCACTTGACCCGGTCGCTCAGGGCCGAAACGGTGGTATAGTCCCCCTGCCCGTCGGTGATGGCCTTGTTGAGCAGCTGCTGGGTATACTGGCGCAGATACCCGCCGCAGGGCGAAACTTTGTCATAATAGAGCTGGGCAGCGGCCGCGTCGCGCCCCATACTGACCTCTTCTTCCAGTTGGCCCAGCAGCTCCTTATAGCTGTCGTAGGTGGTGCAGACGGCGCTGTAAATCAGATACTGCTCCTCGCTCACGGTACCAAGGTCGCCCTCGATCCGCCAGAGCCAGGCACTCATCACCGAACTGGAGGAATGCAGCTGATCCAGCAGCTCCCCCGCGTCGCCATACTCTCAGCGGTAACTTTCCAGCGCGTTCAGGCTCTGCTGCACGCCGTTCTGGAACCGGCTGATGGCGTTGAAGTTGCCCATCTGGTCGTCCAGTTCCCGCAGCACGGTGCCGGACTGGTAAAAGCTCAGAAAGATCTGGGCCGCCAGCGCCATGAAAAAGGCCGCCAGACACAGGCCGATCCGCTGTTTCAGGGTCATCTCTCGGTGCATGGCGTTTCCTCCTCTGGCCGTGGGCCATTTTTCGCTTTGAATCGCTTTATTCTACCACAGTTTATGGCAATTGCGCAAGTTTTTGCTTGCTTCTTCCGAAATAATATGTTACTATGCCTAAAAAGGAGTGTGTTTGCATGTCACAGCCCATTACCGTCTCGGTCACCATGGACGCGGCATCGTTCCGCCGTTTCCGCTGGTTCGATCTGCTTCAGCATAACCGCATCTGGAAACGTCCGCTGGTCTTTACGGCCATTCTGTTGGTCTTTGCCGGGGTCTGCCTCACCCAGCTGAACACCCGGCATGAGGCCGGACTGCTGGCCGGTGTGCTGGCCCTCGTGGCGCTGGGTCTGCCCGCCGTCTATTTCTGGAACTGTGCCCACGGCATCAAAATCTTTATCCGGAAGCTTGGCCTCGATAAAGCCGCCAAGCCGTTCTACCGGCTCCAGCTGGATGAAGCCGGCCTTTCCATCTGGATGGCCGGTGAGCAGGACAAAGCTGCCCCCTCCCGCCAGTGCGACTGGCACCACATCCACCTGGCCTACCGGACAGAGAATGCCATCTACCTCTACGTCCATCAGACGCAGGCTTACTTATGGAACGACAGCCTCGACGCCGGGTGGGAAGCCCTGAAAGCCCATCTTCCCGCCGACCGCCTGCGCGACCTGCGCTGACCTTTTCCCAAAAACACCAAAAGGCACGGAGCAAAATGTTCCGTGCCTTTTTTTGCGCTTTGTTTCAATAACGGGAAAACAAAAAAGACAGGCAGCCACCGTGGAAAGGAGGAGAAAGCGGTGCTGCCTGTCTGTATGGTGAACTCCTAAACATTTGCGGCTGTCAGGAGGGGTTTGGTAGTCTGTCCGCCGCCTCTGGCTATTGCCTCGCATGGGTGGGGGACAGTATTTTTAAAGGGGCCGCGTTTGCGGCGATCATTCTTGCCTGCGTTTGCAGGTCTTTGAGAGGAGCTCTCTCGGAGCGGTCCTCCCTGACTGCACCCTTATTGTACCGGATAAAAATGGAGTTTCTTTGTGTGGATTTTGAACAAATTGCAAATAAAAAATAAGCTTTTTCTTTCAAATGATAAAAGGTTTGTTTGTGGTGGAGCATTGTCAGCAGCAGTCGAACCTTTAAATCGTTTGCAGCACAGCGATACAGAGTTCCAGCGCTTTCCGCAAAGAACCCTTTCCCCAATCTCTCTCATCATGAGCATAAATATTCGCAAGAGAGTCGGCAGTGTAGAGAATCTGCCCGAAAGAAGCACCTCGCTTCCGGGCGCAAGCAGCCAATGCGGCACACTCCATCTCAACGGTTGTACATCCTTCTGCTCCGCGATACCGCACCATATCCTGTGTTTCCCGGAAGAACCCGTCCGTTGTCCATGTAACACACTCCTGGAACGGAATGTTCTGCACAAGAAGAGTATGCTCGATGGCATCCCGGATATTTTTGTTAAGCTCTATATAGCGGGATGCCGGAAGATAATGATAAGAGGTTCCCTCGTCTCGTAGCGCCTTTACCGGAATGAGAAATTCGTTTTCGGCCAAATCGGTCAGAACACCGCAAGAACCAGTCGAAATGATTTTCTTACAACCGCAGGAGATGAGGAAGTCCATCACTTGTGCTGCCGCAGGTGCGCCCAGCAGGGGGGCAGCGCAAAGGCAAAATTCCATGCCATCCTGCTTTACGATGTAAACAGGATAGTTCCGGGTTATGGTTTCAAAAGTTTCAGCAACGGTGGCTTCTGCCTCGAAAGCATAATCATCAACCGCTTCTCCAAGAAAGGCATAGACGCATTTTTCAGTAAGTTTCAGCTGTTCTGCACCATGATTTGGCCTTATGACTTCTTCCGAGTTGGAATCGTACTCAACTGGAATTTTCAAATTAGTCTTTGCAAATAACCTTTGAACCCTCACCATCAATTACAATTCCCTGACGGTTGTTAATTGGGCATAGATTCAAATCCGAAAACTCAGTCATTATTTTCTCGGTAACTTTCTTAAATGGTGCTGTAAGATAATGCGGAAGAACATAGAAATCAATCAAATCAAGCCCTGCATCATCTTCTTGTGAGTAGTCCTCCGGCTTTTCATCCATTTGCTCGATATATTGGATGCTTGGAGCGCATATAATCGCACCTGCCGATTCACCAATCATCAGTTTTCCCCTTTGCCAATTCTTTCTTCAACAGCATCCATCCGTTCCCGTTTTACGGAGCTGGTCTATAAGGAAAAAAGAATTTCCGCCGGTAAAATATATCACATCCGCATCTTCAAAAACAGACTGTATCGTTGAATAAGCCTCCGCTGAAATATCAATTTCAGTTACGATTGCTCCCAACTTTTTGAATAATTTTCGAGCCGAGCCGACATAACCGGTGTAGCCTTCACGCAGCGAAGCTGTTGGAATAAATGCGACTTTTTTATTTTCAATTTCTTCCTTTATCAGACTTCCTACACTTGAAAAATGCGAACAAAAAAAACAGTTTCATCAATATTCTCCTTTATATGAACCGCAGTCATCCCGGTAGACGTTCCTGGACCCCACCAACCACGCACTAAAAAACAGTCCACCGGACTGTTTTTTGCCCCGCCTGCGGCGCCGCCGCCCTGTTCGAGTCCTGTACCGTCCACCACAAACAAAAAATCCTCAGACGAATGTCTGAGGATTTTTTTGTGGTGGAGCATTGTCCACAGCACTCGAACCCAACACTTCCTCACGGGTGACCGTTTTGGCATCATCCGTGAAGTTGAAATTGAGTACGACCCGGTCATCAAAGACGTAGACCGAGTTGACAAAGGTATCAATGATCTGCCGTTGGTGTTCTGTGCTGCCCACGTCACCCTTGCGGAATTTTTCAAGCCAGAACCGAATCCACTCACGGGTCAGGACGGGCTTTTTCAGCTCTTCTTCCAGAATGCTGGTGTTCAGGGCTTCTTTCCGGGCTTCCAGCTCGTCCAACCGCTGCTTGGTGGTCGAGGTCAGGATGCCCTGTTCAATGGCTTCCAGAAGGTTTGCGAGTCGTTTCTCCGTATCCCGGAGTTGCTCTTTCAGAACAGGCAGCCGGGTGTTCTCCTGCTGCTGGGCTTCCATGACCAAATCTATCAGCCGTTCGATGATTTCATCGCTGAAAATCACCTTAATAGCAGTTTCCACCACGAACCGTTCAAGAGGCTCTTTGCGGATGGCTTTCAGGTCGCAGTGCGCCTTGCCGTGGCGTTTGGCGTTGCCGCACTTGTAGTAATAGTAGGTGTTTCCCATGTGGCTGGTGCCGCTTTCGCCGCCCATCAGGGTGCCGCACTTGCCGCAGAACAGCTTAGTGGTCAGCAGATAGCTCACATCCTCTTTTGCAGGCCGACCATGGGCGATCCTGTTTTGCTCGAAACGCTGCTGCACCCGGTCGAACAAATCCTGGTCAACAATAGCCGGAATGCCGCCCGGCGTCACAATGTCCTTGTAGCGGTATTCGCCGATGTAGCGGCGGTTGCGGAAGATCTGGAAGAAGCTGTTCTTTACGAACGGCTTCCCGGTGCGGGTACGCAGGCCGCGCTCGTTCAGGGATGCGGCAATCTTCTCAGCCGGTTCGCCGTCGGCGTACCGGCTGAAGATCTCCTGCACAATAGGAGCCGTTTCCGGGTCGATATGGTACAGCCTGTCCTCCTTGCCGATGGTGAAGCCCAGCGGCACCACACCGCCGTTGTACTTGCACTGGAGGGCATTTTCGCGCTCACCGCGCGCCACTTTCAGGGCGAGTTCGGCGGAATAGTATTCCGCCATGCCAATCAGCATACTCTCCACCATAATGCCTTCAGGCCCCTGCGAGATGGGTTCCATAGCGGACACCAGATGGACACCGTTCTTTTCCAGCTGGTACTTGTAGTTCACGGCATCGAATCGGTTCCGGGCAAAGCGGTCCAGCTTCCAGACCAGAACTACGTCGAAGATTTTCTTCGCGCTGTCCTTTATCAGCCGCTGGAAGTCCGGGCGGTCATCCGTCTTGGCAGAATAGGCACGGTCAATGTAGGTGCCGACCACGGTGATGCCGTTCTTCTCGGCGTAGTCCTTGCAGTCGCGCAGCTGTCCTTCAATGGACGCTTCTCGCTGGCTGTCAGATGAATAGCGGGCGTAGATCACGGCGGTCATGGTTGCACCTCCTTGGCGTGTATTCGACTTGCCTTTATAGTATCGGGTCAAGCGCAGCTTGTCAACAATCTGCGAGCAGATTGAAATGTGCAAATTGCGAAACGCAGGAAAAAGCTGAGCAAGAACCGTCCCGTGGCCACAAATTTTCAATTCTTGAAAATTCTTGCCCCTTTGGGACAGCTTCTTGTTGGGGCGTGCCTGCCCCAAACCCTGCTGGAACGAGTACGGCAAACTGGAATTTGACTAATCCTACATGTGCATCATATTACACTGATGTAATTATCCTCTACATAAACAGCTTTTCCATAAGCAAGCTTAATCTCATCTTTGCCGTTCGGTAATACTGTTGTTTCAGAACCTTCCAATGGGGGATAATAGGATTGTCAATAATATGTAATCCATCTGTTAAATTTCCCGCCGCATACATACTTCCTGCACTGATTCCGACATATATAAGTCCGTTTTTAATTGCATTATTAAGTATTCTATCAAAACCAGTTCTAGACATTTCACGACAAAGCACAGATACATCACCACCACTGACAAAAACAGCATCAAATTGGTTTAATTCTTCAAAAGTTAATAGCCTTGTAAGCATAAACGGGGTTGTAACATACGAAGAATAGGTTCTTTGATAGTCTTTTGAAAGAATTAATTCCAGATTGTACACTAATATATTTTCGTACTGAATTCCCATTAGAAAGAGTTCATGAAAACATATTGCAAGCGACTCTCTTGCACCATCTGTTTCAATGCCAGCTGTTGGAATATAAAGCACTTTCACATCCTTCGGACACTTTCCAATAATATCAAAGAATTTCTCTTTCATCTTATCGGTCAACCCTGCAGATGTAAGAAATAGATGTTTTCCATTCATATTCTTTTACCTCGTCAAACTCCGATTTACTGGGCTAAGCCGAGTATACCACACTCCACCATGAAAGAACACCCCGATATAGTGAAATTTTGCCATTTTTCTGCGTACGTGCGTACACGCTCCGCAGGGATTCTAAGGGGCTTGATCCCTTGGCACACAGACTTTGGAACAAAGTCTAGTGTGTTACACCTTGCCAGAGGTGTACAGGCTCTCCCGGTACGCACGTACGCAGCGATTGCTCCCAAATGCGCCATATAAGGGGGCGACCAAGTTCGCACAAAGCGAACTTGATTCCGCAAAGCAAAAGGCAGGATACCACTATCATGGTGATACCCTGCCTTTGCTCGTTTACCGTTCCGAGTAGTCCTTCCGCAGAACTTCCGATAAACAAAAAACGTACCCAAACCCTTTTTCATAAAGAATCGGGTTCGAGTACGAACTGTATGGTGGACGGTACAGGACTCGAACCTGTGACCTCCTGCACGTCAAGCAGATGCTCTACCAGCTGAGCTAACCGTCCAGATGTCGTAGCAGGACATCGACGCCATCCCAGGCGTATTGCAGACGTTCTGGCTCAGCGACGTGGTAGACCCGGCCATCCCGGTGGAGATGCTGCCCGCCGATGTGCAGAAATTCTTGTTTGGCAAGAACGACTCCACCATCCTCATCGTCCAGCTGGGCGGCTCCAGCGTCAGCGAAGAGACGATGCAGGCCGTGGCGCAGATCAAAAAGGTGCTGCGGCGGGACTGCTTCTTTGGCGGCATCAGCGTCATTTTCTACGATACCAAGGCGCTGGTCACCCAGGAAATGCCCCTCTACTTACTGTTTGGCGGCGGTGCCTGCCTGCTCATTCTGTTCCTGGCGTTGGAGAGCGCCATCACCCCCTTCTGTTTATGCTGGGGCTGCTCTTCCCGCTGGTGTATAACTTTGGCACCAACTTCTTCCTCAAGGATGTCTGCTTCATCACCGAGGCGCTGGCGGCAGTTTTGCAGCTGGGCGTGACGATGGATTTTTCCATCTTCCTGCTCCACCGCTACGAGGAGGAAAAAGAGCTGGCCTCCTCCAACGAGGAAGCCATGGTCAACGCCATCTGCAAGACCATGAGCTCCATCGCGGCGTCCAGCCTCACCACCATCGCGGGCTTTCTGGCCCTCTGTGCCATGCAGCTGACGCTGGGCGCAGACCTTGGCATCGTCATGGCGAAGGGCGTGGCGCTGGGCGTTCTCTGCACCATCGTCATCCTGCCCTCGCTCATTCTCTTCTTCGATCGGTGGGTGGAAAAATACCGCCATCGCACGTTTATGCCCAAGCTCACCCGCCTGAGCCACTTTGTTTCGGGCCACCCGGTGGGGGGGTGCTGATCGCGTCCATTGCCATTATTATTCCCTTTGCGCTGGCCCAGGGCAGGACTTCTGTCTACTACGCCCTGTTTGATGCCCTGCCGCAGGATATGCCCGGCATCGTGGGCGTGAGCAAGCTGGGCGAGGATTTCGGCATGGTGACCAACCACTTCATCCTTGTCCACGACGACCTGCCCGCCTCCAAGGTCAGCGCCCTGTGCGATGACATCGGCGAGCTGGACGGCATCACCCAGGTGGTCAGTCTGGACGCCATCACCGGTCCGGGCTTCCCCACCGAGATTCTGCCGGACGGCATTCTGGAAATTTTGCAGAACGCCGGTTACAAGCTGATCCTGGCCAACGGTGCCTACAAGGCCGGCTCCGACGCCGTGAACGCGCAGGTGGAGCAGATGATCGCCCTCGTCAAAGCGGCGGACCCGGAGGGCCTTGTCACCGGCGAGAGCGCCATGACGAAAGACCTGGTGGAAATCGCGGACAACGATTTTGCCAATGTCAATGTCTGGTCCATCCTGGCCGTGCTTGTCATCATCCTCATCTCGTTCCGCAGCCTGTCCATCCCGGTCGTTCTGGTGGCCAGCATTGAGGCCGCCATTGCCATCAATCTTGGCATCCCCTACTTTACCGGGGCTTCGCTGCCGTTCATCGCCAGCATCATCCTGGGCACCGTCCAGCTGGGCGCGACGGTGGACTACTCCATCCTCATGACCACCCGTTACCGGGAGGAGCGCGCCCTGGGCCGCACCCCGCGGGAGGCCGCCCAGCAGGCACTGGAACACTGCAGCCAGAGCATCCTCACCAGCGGCCTGACGTTCTTTGCCGCCACATTCGGCGTGGCTGTCATCAGCCAGATCGAGCTGATGCGGAGCATCTGCCTGCTCATCTCCCGGGGCGCCCTCATCAGTATGGTGGTCATCCTGCTGGTGCTGCCCGCCGGCCTGATGCTGCTGGACGGCCTCATCTGCCGCACCACCCTGGGCTGGCTCCCGTCCGCTGCCCCTCAGATGTCTGAAAAGGAGTAAACCTGCCATGAAAAAAACACTTCGCTTTACCAGCGCGGCCCTGACGCTGGCGCTGGCTGCCGGGATGGCCCTGCCCGCCTTTGCCGCCGCCAAGCCCAGCTTCTCCAAAGACGAGACGGTGTACGCCGTCATGGCCCCGGACGGCTCTGTCACCAGCACCACGGTCAGCGCCCACCTCTACAACGCGGCCGGCCTCTCCGGCGTCACCGACCGTTCCACCCTGACCGATATCGTCAATACCGAGAGCGACGCCGCCTTCACCCAGAACGGCGACAGCCTGACCTGGGACACCACCGACACCGATGTCTACTATAAGGGCAATACCAACCGTGCCCTGCCTGTTTCCGCCGCCGTGACCTACACCCTGGACGGTGAAACCGCCCCGCTGGAAAACCTGCTGGGCAAGAGCGGCCACCTGACCATCCGCATCGACCTGACCAACAACGAAACCGGCACCGTGACTGTCAACGGGGCCGAGCGCACCATTGTCACGCCGTTTATCACCGCCTTGGGTGTGGTGCTGGGGAAGACGCCTCCAATGTGACGCTGGAGCACGGCCTGCTGGAAAGTGCCGCCAAATCCACGGTCGCCGCCTTTGTCACCCTGCCCGGCGTCCGTAGTGCCCTGAGCGGCCTGCTGCCGGACAGCTTCTCCGCCGCAGAGGACTACTTGCAGGACAGCGTGACCGTGGAAGCCGATGTGGAAAACCTGTCCGCCCCGCAGATTTTGCTGGCCAGTGCCGCCAGTGCTGAGGCGCTGGGGCAGGACAACGTGTTTGACCTGAGCAGCCTGACCGACGGCATCAGCCAGCTCAACGACGCCATGCAGCAGCTGCTGAGCGGTGCTTCCCAGCTGGTGGACGGCGTGGCCCAGCTGGACAGTGGCGCGGTGGCACTGCTGGATGGTGCCAGCCAGCTGAACAGTGGTCTGGACCAGCTGACCGAGGGCCTGGATACCCTGACTTCCAACAACGCGGCCCTGACCGCCGGCGCCCAGCAGGTGGCCGACGGGGTTCTGGATTCCGCCAGCAAGACCCTGATGGAGGGCGGCCTCATCGACACGCCCCTCACCTGGGACAATTACGCCGCTGTCATTGATGAAATTCTGACCCTGAACGATAAAACGCTGGCGGCAGGCCGCAAAAAGATGGTGCGCACCATCTGGGAGCAGGCTCCTCAGTTCAAGGCCAGCCAGCTGGACATCGCCCTCTACCTCGCGGCCACCAAAACGGACAGTGATCTGGAAGCCGCGCTCCGGCTGATGCAGAGCTACAGCCCCTCCATGTTCGTGGCCATGTTCCAGAAAGCCACCGACCCGGACGCCCGGCAGGTCATCCACGACGAGCTGGTGCTCCAGACCGCCCAGAGCCAGGACATTGCCGATGTCCGCGCCCTGAAAGAGAATCTGGGACAGATCCAGTTCTTCGTGTCCAGCGTCGGCCAGTACGCCGACGGCGTGGCCGCCGCGGCGGATGGTGCCCACGCCGCCAAGGACGGCAGCACCCAGCTGGTTGCCGGGGCACAGGCCCTGCTCAACGGTGCCAACCGGCTGGTGGACGGCACCCACCAGCTCCACAGCGGCCTGAACCAGTTCAACGAGGAGGGCATCTCCCAGCTGACCGGCGCGCTGGACACCGACCAGCTCCACGCCCTGAAAACAGTGCTGGATGCCATGATGGGCCGCATGGAGGAGTACACCAGTTTCTCCGGCGCTCCGGAGGGCGCTGTTTCCAGCATGAAGTTCCTCTACAAGACTGCCGAGAACGTGGAACCCGCAGCCTCTGTGGTCCAGCAGGCTGCCCCTGCCGAGGCCGACAACTTCTTCGTCCGGCTCTGGAAAAAGTTTATCGCTCTGTTCCAGTTCTGATTTTCCCCAATCTTTCTCAACATGCAAAAATGCCCCGTGCAGTGCACGAGGCGTTTTTTGATTCCTCCCAAAGGTTTGAAACAGATCGTTTGATCATAAACTATCCTGCCTGAAAAATTCCCTCAGCGCGGACGCGCTGGGGGAATTTTTGCAGCTTGTGCTATCCAGCGGGGCGTCTCAGCCGCCCAGGTATGCGCTGCGGACCCGCTCGTTGGTCAGCAGCTCGGCACCGGTGCCGTCCATGACGACACGGCCCGTCTCCAGAACATAGGCACGGTCGGCCACGGAAAGAGCCATCTGTGCGTTCTGCTCCACCAGCAGGATGGTCATGCCCTCCTTGTGGATGTTCTGGATGATATCGAAGATCTCCTGCACCAGCAGGGGTGAAAGACCCATGGAGGGCTCGTCCAGCATCAGCATGCAGGCATTGCTCATCAGGGCGCGGCCCATGGCCAGCATCTGCTGCTCGCCGCCGGACATGGTACCGGCCAGCTGCTTCCGGCGCTCTTTCAGGCGGGGGAACAGCTCAAAGACTTTCTCTTTGTTGGGGCCGATGGTGGAGGCGGGCTGCGTATAGCCGCCCATCTGCAGGTTCTCCTCCACGGTCATGTGCAGGAACACATGGCGGCCTTCCGGCACATGGGCCAGGCCCTGCTCCACGATCTTGTGCGCGCGGACGCCCTTGATGCTCTTGCCCTTGTACAGCACATCACCCGTTTTGGGGTGCAGCAGGCCGGAGATGGTCTTCAGGGTGGTGGATTTTCCTGCACCGTTGGCACCGATCAGGGTGACGATCTCGCCCTCGTTGACCTCGAACGAGACGTTCTTCACGGCGTGGATGTTGCCGTAATACACATTGATATTGTCTACTTTCAGCATCGTCTGTGCCATTGTTCAGCCCTCCTTTTTTGCCCAGGTAGGCCTCAATGACCTGCGGGTTGTTGCGGATCTCGTCCGGGGTACCCTTGGCGATGACGCGGCCAAAGTTCAGCACGGCGATGCCCTCGCAGATGCCCATGACCAGGCTCATGTCGTGCTCGATCAGCAGCACGGCAATGTTGAACTCGTCGCGGATGCGGCGGATGGTCTCGGTCAGCTCGGCCGTCTCAGAGGGGTTCATACCGGCAGCGGGCTCATCCAGCAGCAGCAGCTTCGGGCTGGTAGCCAGTGCACGCATGATCTCCAACCGGCGCTGCGCGCCGTAGGGCAGGCTGCCGGCCAGGGTATCGGCCAGGTCTGCCATGTGGAAGATATCCAGCAGCTCAAAGGCACGCTCGGTGCAGTGCTTTTCCTCCTTCCAGTAGTTGGGCAGGCGGATGAGGGAGGAAGCCAGATCGTACTTCATGGACTCATGCAGGCCCACCTTGATGTTGTCGATGACCGACAGCTCTTTGAACAGGCGGATGTTCTGGAACGTGCGGGCCACGCCCATCCGGTTGACCTGATAGGTCTTTTTGCCGGCCGTGGGCATTCCATCGATCAGGATGGAGCCGCGGGTGGGCTGGTAAACGTTGGTGAGCAGGTTGAAAACGGTGGTCTTGCCCGCGCCGTTGGGGCCGATCAGGCCGGTGATCTCGTTGCGGCCGATCATCAGGTTGAAGCCGTCCACGGCGGTCAGGCCGCCAAAATCGATGCCCAGCTCACGGACGTCCAGAATGGGTTTTTTGTCCTTATCGCGGTCGGTCAGGAAGCCGCCGGAGGGCACACTGTGTAACTTGGTCTGGAACTCATTCATGGTCTGCACCCTCCTTTTCTTTCTTGCGGAACAGCTCGCCGTTCATTGCTTCTCCACAACGCGGCTCATGGAGAAATCGTAGCTGCCCAGCAGGCCGCCCGGACGGAAGATCATCATAAGGATCAGCACCAGAGAGTAGACCACCATGCGGTAGCTCTCAAAGCTGCGGGTCGCCTCGGGCAGGATGGTCAGCACGGTAGCGGAGAGGATGGAGCCCAGCATGGAGCCCATGCCGCCCAGAACCACCATGACCAGGATCTCGATGGATTTCATAAAGCCGAACGTGGAGGGGTCCAGAACGCCCAGATAGCAGGCGTACAGGCCGCCCGCCATGCCTGCAAAAGCGGCGGAGAACGCAAAGGCCATGACCTTGTAATAGGTGGTCTGGATGCCGCAGCTCTCAGCGGCGATCTCGTTATCGCGGATGGCGAGGACCGCGCGGCCGTGGCGGGACTTCATCATCGCATGGATGAGGAAGCAGGTGATGACCACGCAGAGGAAGACATTCGTGAAATTGGAGTACTTGGGGATGTTTTTCAGGCCCTTGGCACCGTAGAACAGCTTGAATCCCAGCACATCGTCAATGTTGTTCAGGGTGATGCGGATGATCTCACCAAAGCCCAGTGTCAGGATCGCCAGATAGTCGCCGGTCAAGCGCAGAGCCGGGATGCCGATGAGGACACCGAACAGGCCAGCCATCACGCAGGCCAGCACCAGGCCCAGCACAAAGGAGACGGGGCCGGGCAGCGGGCAGTACTTGGTGAACAGGGCGCAGGTGTAAGCACCCACGGCCATAAAACCGGCATGGCCCAGCGGCAGCTGGCCCAGGTAACCGGTGGCAACGTTCAGGGACACGGCCAGAATGATGTTGATGCCCACGGTCATCAGCACTTTGTTCTGGTAGGTAGAGAGCATGTTCCCGGTCATGTAGGAGAGGGCCAGGAACAAGAGCACCACCAGCACGGCGTTCATGAGGTAACGCACGGGCATTTTGAGGGTTTTGCGATTCTTATTCATCTTTCCATTCCCTCCTTACACCTTTTCCTGCACTGACGGCCGAGGAAGCCGGTGGGCTTGACCAGCAGCACAACGATCAGGATGGCAAACGTGACGGCGTCTTTCCAGGCAGAGAGGCCGATGGCGGAGACGAAGCATTCACACAGGCCGATGGCGATACCACCGATCATGGCGCCAGGGATGGAGCCGATGCCGCCCAACACGGCGGCGACGAATGCTTTCAGGCCCAGCATGGAACCCATGGTGGGAGTAGCCTGCGGGTAGGAGCAGCAGTACAGCACCGCACCGATGCCGGCCAGCGCGGAGCCGACGGCAAACGTGAACGAGATGGTGCTGTTGACGTTGATGCCCATGAGGCGGGCAGCATCCATATCCTCAGAGACGGCGCGCATGGCCTTGCCAAGCTTGGTCTTCTGGACCAGGAACGTCAGGACCAGCATGGACAGCACGGTGACCACCAGCGTGATGATGGAGGTCAGGCCCAGCGGCACCTTGCCGATCATAAAGGTCTTGGCGGCGTAGTAAGACGGGATGACCTTTGCGCCGGAGCCCATGATCAGTTCCGCGGTGTACTCCAGGAAAAAGGAGACGCCGATGGCGGTGATCAGCAGCGAGATGCGGGGCGCGCCGCGCAGCGGGGTGTAGGCAACTTTCTCGATCACGACGCCCAGCAGCGTGCAGGTGACGATGGTGGCGCACACGGCGGTGACAGGGCCGAGGCCCAGCTGGTTCATGACGAACCAGGACATGTAAGCGCCCACCATAATGACATCGCCATGGGCAAAGTTCAGCAGCAGGATGATGCCGTACACCATGCTGTAGCCCAGTGCGATCAGTGCATAGATGCTGCCCAGGGAAAGACCGTTGATCAGCTGACTAAAAAACACTGTCATGGTTTGATTCCTTCCTTTCTTGATCCGGATAGAAATAATACAAAAATGCGGAGACGGCCGAAGCAAACCTCTACCGACGGTCTCCGCAAGTGGATCATTGAAAACTTTGCAGCTTTCCGGGCCGCGGCCCGAAGCAGCTTAGAACATCTCTTTCAGAACCGGCGCGCCATCGACATAGGTCAGGATCGCGGTGCTCTTGACGGGGTTGTTGTGCTCATCAAAGGTAAAGGTACCGGTGATGCCCTCGATGGTGCCATTCTTGATGCCATCAATCACAGCCTGCTTGTACTCATCGGTGCCTGCTTCCAGACCAGCGTCCTCAGCAGCCTGAATGCCGTAGCACAGGGTAACGGCCGCATCGTAGCCCAGAGGAGAGAAGCCGTTGGGGTAGTCCTCGCCGTACTTCTCCTTGTACGCGTTCTCAAAGTCGGGGTTGGAGCCCTTTGCGTAGTTGGCGCAGAAGTAGGTATCCTTCAGCTGGTCGTTGGTGGCGTAGCCCTCCAGGCCGTCCCAGCCGTCGCCGCCCAGGAACGGAACGGTCAGGCCGACGCTCTCGGCCTGAGACAGGATCTGGCCCACTTCCTCGTAGTAGTTGGGGCAGAAGACGGTCTCGGGGTCCTTGCCCAGAATGGTGGTCAGCTGCGTCTTGAAGTCCACGTCGCCCTCAGAGTAGCTCTCCTGATCGACGATGGTGCCGCCCAGAGACTCGAACTCGTTGACGAAGTTCTCAGCCAGGCCCTCGTTGTAGTCAGCGCCTTTCTTGTAGATGACGGCTGCCTTGGTGTAGCCCAGCTTCTGGTAAGCGTAGTCCGCCATCTTGATGCCCTGGAACGGGTCGGTAAAGGTGGCACGGAAGACATTCTCATACACGGTGTCGGTCTCAGCATCGTAGGTAACAGCCTCAGCGGTAGCGGAAGCAGTGACCATGGGCATGTTGTAGTCCTGGCTCTCAGCGGCAACGGCCAGAGTCGGGGTGGTGGTCACGTCGCCGATCAGACCAACGATCCCCTCATCCACCATCTTGGTGAAGCACTGGACAGCCTGAGTCGCGTCGCCCTGCTCGTCCATGGTGATGGACTCGATCATCTTGCCATTGATGCCGCCGTTGGCGTTGACCTGATCCAGATACAGGTTCGCGCCGTTGGTAACAGCCAGACCGTAAACGGAAACATCGCCGGTCATGGGGCCCATAACGCCAACCTTGATGGTATCACCGGAAGCAGCGGCAGTGGAGCCAGCAGTGCTTGCAGCGGTGGAAGCAGCGGTGCTGCTGGAAGAGCCGCCGCAGGCGGTCAGGGCCAAAGCAGCAGCGGAAACACCAGCGGCAGCCAGAAAGCTGCGGCGAGAGATCATCTTTTTCATAATCGTATATCCTCCTTGGATTGGAAGTTTTTCGTGTAAAAGTATGAAGCAGAGTGGCTTCCCTCAAAGCTCCTCTGCCTCGATAGGCTTATTATAGACCCTCGCCGCAGAGTGTGCAATTCACAAACCGTCCATAGTTTTTGGGGCATTTTCGGGCATTTTCTTCTATTTTAAACAAAACGAATGCATTGTTTTTGTTTACTTTTTTCAAGTTATTCATCTCGTACAAGCACGAAATGAAAGCGCTTCACCCATAACAAAAAGTTACACAGCTCCCGCAGGCTCGTTAAGTTTCTATCAACTAACATCTTCTCAGCCCCTTGCATACAGGCCGGAAACGTGATAGGATAAAGGCGGTTAGTTAGCGTATACTATCCAATAATGCTGAGAACGTATTCAGGAGGGCAACTCTTATGAACTATCTGGAAATTGAATCCGTCATCGGCCGCGAGATCCTGGACTCCCGCGGAAACCCCACCGTTGAGGCTGAGATCACTCTGGCCGACGGCACTGTTGCACGCGGCTGCGCCCCATCCGGTGCTTCCACCGGCGAGTTTGAGGCGCTGGAGCTCCGCGACGGCGACAAGAGCCGCTACCTGGGCAAGGGCGTGACCAAGGCTGTGGAGAACATCAATACCGTCATTGCGGACGCCGTGGTGGGCCTGGACGCTTCCGACATCTACGCGGTGGACGCCGCCATGCTGAAAGCCGACGGCACCAAGGATAAATCCAACCTGGGCGCAAACGCCATCCTGGCTGTTTCCATTGCAGCCTGCCGCGCCGCCACCTCGCTGGACATGCCCCTGTACCGCTTCCTGGGCGGCGTGAACGGCAACCGCCTGCCCGTCCCCATGATGAACATTCTGAACGGCGGCGCGCACGCCACCAACACCGTGGATACTCAGGAGTTCATGATCATGCCCGTGGGTGCTCCCTCCTTTCAAGAGGGCCTGCGCTGGTGCGCTGAGGTCTTCCATGCTCTGGCTTCCATCCTGAAAGCCAAGGGTCTGGCTACCTCCGTCGGCGATGAGGGCGGCTTTGCGCCCAACCTGTCCAGCGATGAGGAGACCATCGAGACCATTCTGGCCGCCATTGAGAAAGCCGGCTATGTGCCCGGCAAGGACTTCATGCTGGCCATGGACGCCGCTTCCTCCGAGTGGAAGAGCCCCAAGGGCAAGGGCTTCTACAAGCTGCCTAAGGCTGGCACCGAGTACACTTCCAGCGAGCTGATCGCGCACTGGAAGAAGCTGGTTGAGAAGTACCCCATCATCTCCATCGAGGACGGCCTGGATGAAGAGGACTGGGAGGGCTGGCAGGAGATGACCCGCGAGCTGGGCGGCAAGGTCCAGCTGGTGGGCGACGACCTGTTCGTCACCAACACCGAGCGTCTGGCCAAGGGCATCCAGCTGGGTGCCGGCAACGCCATCCTCATCAAGCTGAACCAGATCGGCTCCGTATCTGAGACTCTGGAAGCCATCAAGATGGCCCACAAGGCCGGTTACACCGCCATCGTCTCTCACCGCTCCGGCGAGACCGAGGACGCCACCATCGCCGACATCGCCGTGGCCCTGAACGCCGGCCAGATCAAGACCGGCGCTCCCAGCCGCACCGACCGTGTGGCCAAGTACAACCAGCTGCTCCGCATTGAAGAGCACCTGGGTGCCAGCGCTGTTTACCCCGGCATGGGCGCGTTCAACGTCAAGCGCTGAAACACAAGCCATCCATTTTCTTTCCTTTCTTTCCCAGTGAAACCCATAAATCCAACCCCTGGCAAAACACCGCAGTTCACGGTGCCGGGTGTTTTTGATGCATTCAGGTACTGAACAGGAAACGCTTCCCGCAAAGCTTACAGAGCGAAGTAACGCTTTGCGTTGTCGAAGCAGATGCCCTTGACGATCTTCTCCAGAGCTTTCTCGTCGTTGGGATACTCGCCCTCCTCGACCCACTCGCCGATCAGGTTGCACAGGATGCGGCGGAAGTAGTCGTGGCGGGTGTAGCTCAGGAAGCTGCGGCTGTCGGTGAGCATGCCCACGAAGTTGCCCAGCAGGCCCAGGTTGGCCAGGCTCTTCATCTGGTTCTCCATGCCGATCTTCTGGTCGTTGAACCACCAGGCGGAACCGTGCTGGATCTTGCCGGGGATCTCATCGTTCTGGAAGCAGCCCAGAATGGTGCCGATCTGCTCGTTGTCGTACGGGTTCAGGCTGTAGATGATGGTCTTGGGGCACTCGTCGGTGTCGTTCAGAGCGCTCAGCAGAGAAGCGATCTGGCCGCCGCAGGTGGCGGTGTTGATCATATCAAAGCCGGTGTCGGGTCCCAGCAGGGTGTTCATCTTGCGGTTGACGCCGCGCAGGCAGTTGTAGTGGATCTGCATGGCAATGCTGAGGCGGTGATACTGCTTGCCCAGGTGGATGAGGATGTAGGTCTGATACTTCTCAGCCTCTTCCGCCGTGCAGGCCTCGCCAGCCATGACTTTCTGGTAGATGGCGTTGACCTCTTCCTTGGAAGCTTCACGGTAAGGCACATAGTCCAGGCCGTGGTCAGAAGCGCGGCAGCCCATCTCCACGAAGAACTCGATGCGCTTGGTCAGAGCGTCGGTCACGCAGTTGATGCAGGCCAGCTTCTCCTTGCCCACAACAGCAGCCAGCTGTGCCATGTACTCTGCAAAGCCGGGCTTCTGGATGTTGAGGGCCTTGTCGGGGCGGAAGGAAGGAGCCACGGTGAACTTGATGGTGGGGTCTTCCTTGATCTTCTTGTGCCACTCAAGGCTGTCGATGGGGTCATCGGTGGTGCCGATGAAAGCCACGTTGCTCTGCTCGATGAGGCCGCGGACGGTCAGCTTGGGGTCGTGCTGGAGCTTGTCGTTGCACAGGTTCCAGACTTCCTCGGCGGTGTCGCCGTTCAGCACGCCGTCGTAGCCGAAGAAGGTGTGCAGCTCCAGGTTGCACCAGTGGTACATCGGGTTGCCGATGGCCATGGGCAGAGCCTCAGCAAACTTCTGGAAGCGCTCGCGGTCGGGCTTATTGCCGGTAATGTACTCCTCAGGCACGCCGTTGGAGCGCATCACGCGCCACTTATAGTGGTCGCCAAAGTAGCTGCCGTCCGGGTTGCGGCCGCCCAGCCACACCTGAGTGATATTCTCAAAGCGGCGGTTCTCATAGATCTCGCGGGGAGGGATATGGCAGTGGTAATCGCAGATGGGCATATCCTCAGCATAAGTATGGTACAGGTGCTGTGCGGTGGGCGACTGGAGCATGAACTCCTTATCCATAAATGCTTTCATGATCGAGTTCTCCTTTTCTTGTATTCAAGGTGAAATCATACAAAAAAAATATGCTTTCCTGCCCCCACAGAATCCCAGTGGGAGCGGATACATCCTTAGTATACCGAAAATCGCGCATGTATACAACTGAAAATTTGACGAATTTTTAAAGCATTCCTTGTGAAAACCGCTGGAATTTATGAAAATGGCCTATTTTGGGGCAAAAATCCATCCTTACCCCCTTGACTTATTTGTATACAACAGCATAAAATAGGGGTAGTCGGGGGCCGCACCGCGGCGGCTCCGGTTTTGAGCAAAGCAACATAAAAAGGAGAACAGCAAAATGGAAACTTTGAATTACAAGGTTTTGGCAGAGACTGGTTACAACGGCTACGTCCTCAAGGATGCCCCGGTCAAGGTGATGCAGTTCGGTGAGGGCAACTTCCTCCGCGCGTTCGTGGATTACTTTATTGATATCGCCAACGAGAAAGCTGGCTTCAACGGCAAGGTCAAGCTGGTGCAGCCCATCGCCAACTTCCCCCAGATGGCTGACTGGATGAACGAGCAGGAGGGCCTGTACACCCTGTACCTGCGCGGCAGTGAGAAAGGCCAGAAAGTGGACGCCAAGCGCGTGATCTCCTGCGTGTCCGACTGTGTCTGCCCTTATCAGGAGGGCAAGTGGGCTGAGGTGCTGGAGCTGGCTCGCTCCGAGGATCTGGAGATCATCGTCTCCAACACCACCGAGGCCGGCATCGCCTATACGCAGGGCGACAGCCCGTTCGATCAGGTTCCCCCCAACAGCTTCCCTGCAAAGCTGACCCGTGTGCTGTACGAGCGCTACACCGCCTTCAAGGGCGCTGCCGATAAGGGCCTGATCATCCTGTCCTGCGAACTGATCGACAACAACGGCAAGGAGCTGCAGAAGTGCTGCAACAACTACGCCAAGGACTGGAACCTCGACGCTGCCTTCATCGACTGGATGAACAACGCCAACACCTTCTGCTCCACTCTGGTGGACCGCATCGTCCCGGGCCGCATCCGTGACCCGCAGGAGCTGGCTACCCTGGAAGAGGCCAACGGCTACCACGATCAGGTGCTGGATGTCGGCGAAGTGTTCGGCGTCTGGGTCATCGAGGGCCCCGAGGGCCTGGAGGACAAGCTCCCGTTCAAGAAGGCCGGCGTCAACGTCATGGTCGTGCCCGATGTCACTCCTTATAAAAAGCGCAAGGTACGCATCCTGAACGGTGCCCACACCGGCTTTGTGCTGGGCGCTTATCTGGCTGGCTTTGATATCGTCCGTGACTGCATGCACAACGACACCGTCCGCGGCTTCATGAACAAGATGCTGCACGAGGAGATCATTCCCACCCTGCCTCTGGACAAGAAAGACCTGGAAGACTTTGCTTCCGCTGTGGAAGACCGCTTCAACAACCCGTTCGTCAACCACGAGCTGATGAGCATTTCCCTGAACTCCACCTCCAAGTGGAAAGCCCGCAACATGCCCTCTTTCCTGGCTTATATCGAGGAGCAGAAGCAGCTGCCCAAGTGCCTGACCATGTCTCTGGCAGCCTATATCGCATTCTATTCCAACGACATCCAGGAGCGCGCCGCCGACGGCCTGATCTGCAAGCGCCCGGCCGGCAACACCTATAAGATCCAGGATGACGCATGGGCTCTGGACTTCTACTATGCACACAAGGACGACACCGCTGCCCAGCTGGTGCACGCTGTCCTGTCCAACACCCAGATGTGGGATCAGGATCTGACCAAGATCGAGGGCCTCGAGGCCGCTGTCCTGGCTGATCTGGAGTTGATCCGCTCTCAGGGCGCTGAGGCTGCTTACAAGAGCTGCCTGTGATCCGACAGAATAATTTTCCCGCACAAAAGAGGGCTGCTGCTTTGGGCAGCAGCCCCCTTTTGTGTTATGAGAGAGTAGGAGAAAAACTATGCCGCAGGCGATCCATATCAGCCCCATCGACAACGTCGTTGTCGCTCTGCATCCCATTGCCAAGGGTACCCTCGTCGAGGTGGACGGCCTTGCCGTCACCGCGCTGGAGGATATTCCCCAGGGCCATAAAATGGCCGTCAAGCCCATCCGGAACGGCGAGAACGTCATCAAGTACGGCTTCCCCATCGGCCACGCCACCGCTGACGCCGAGCCGGGTACTTGGATGCACACCCACAATGTCCACACCAACCTCTCCGGCGAGGTGGAGTACAGCTATAACCCCGCCCCCGAGCTGGCCCCGCTGCCCAAGGTGGAGCCCGAGACCTTCATGGGCTTCCGCCGCAAGGATGGCCGCGCCGCCATCCGCAACGAGATCTGGATCATCCCCACCGTCGGCTGTGTCAACGACATCGCCAAGAAGATGGTGGCCGACAATCAGGACCTCGTCACCGGCACCATCGAGGGCCTCTACACCTTCACCCATCCCTTTGGCTGCAGCCAGACCGGCCATGACCACGCACAGACCCGCAAGCTGCTGGCCGCTCTCGTCCGCCACCCCAATGCCGCCGCCGTTCTGGTGCTGTCTCTGGGCTGCGAGAACCTGACCCATGAGCAGTTCCTCGCAGAGCTGGGCGAGTATGACCACGACCGCGTGAAGTTCCTGACCTGCCAGGACGTGGACGACGAGTTCACCGCGGCCCGCGAGATCCTCAAGGAGCTGGCTGCTTATGCCGGCCAGTTCAAGCGCGAGCCCATCCCCGTGAGTGAGCTGGTGGTCGGCATGAAGTGCGGCGGCTCTGACGGCCTGTCCGGCATCACTGCCAACCCCACCATCGGCCGCTTCTCCGACATGATGGGCCAGCGCGGCGGCTCCACCGTCCTGACCGAGGTGCCGGAGATGTTCGGTGCCGAGGGCTTCCTGATGGACCGCTGCATCAACCACGACGTCTTCGTCAAGGCCGAGAAGATGATCAACGGCTTTAAGGACTACTTCATCAGCCACAACGAGGTGGTTTACGACAACCCCTCCCCGGGCAACAAGCAGGGCGGCATCACCACCCTGGAGGACAAGAGCTGCGGCTGCGTCCAGAAGGGCGGCACCGCCCCCATCATGGACGTCATCGGCTACGGCGACCCCGTCGTCACCAAGGGCCTGAATATGCTCTACGGCCCCGGCAATGACCTCGTGTCCGCCACCGCCATGACCGCCGCCGGAGCACACCTCATCCTCTTCTCCACCGGCCGCGGCACGCCGTTCTCGGCCCCGGCCCCCACCCTGAAGATCTCCACCAACACCCCGCTGGCCCAGAAGAAGTCCGGCTGGATCGACTTCAACACCGGTGTCATCGCGGATGGAGAGAAGACCATCGACGAGGCCGCGCACGACCTGCTGGATCTGGTCATCCGCGTTGCCAGCGGTGAGCAGACCAAGGCCGAAAAGCACGGCTTCCGCGAGATCTCCATCTTCAAGGACGGCGTTGTTCTGTAATGGATCCGAGGCTGCTGTGTGCCCTGTGGTGCACGGCGGCCTTTTTGTGCATTGATTCTTAATTGCGACCCGCGGAATGCGGGCAGAAAAACAGGAGGACAAGCTTTATGAACCAGATCACTACCCAGTACGTCACCGAGAACGGAGCCTGTTATGAGCAGTACGTCATCACCGACCCCGCCGCAAAGACCAGCCTGACCATCACCCCCGAGCGCGGCGGCATGATCACCGGCTTTACCCTCGACGGCGACGAGTATATCTGGACCCGCCGCCCCAACTTCTCGGAGTGCAACCGCCCCCGCTTCGGCGTGCCGGTGCTCTTCCCCAGCTGCGGCAACCCGGACAACGGCGTGCATCTCTTTGACGGCAAGGCCTACCCTATGGAGTGCCACGGCTTTGCAGACCTCTGCGCCTGGGAAGTGGAGAGCGTCGGCCCGGACGGCGTGACGCTGGTGCTGGAATCCACCCCGCTGACCAAGTTCCTCTACCCCTTCGATTTCACCCTGCTGGTGAACTACAACCTCGAGGGCAATAAGGCCCTTATCAGCCTGACCGTCATCAACGAGGGCGACAAGCCCATGCCCTTCAGCTTCGGCTACCACCCCTACTTCGTGGCTTCCGCGCTGGAAAATGTGGACTTTGACATCAAGTGCGCCACCTGCTCCGAGAATGCCAAGGGCGAGCAGCCCGCTGCCCCGGAGAAGATCACCCTCACCCGCAAGGAGGGCGCAGACAACACCATCCGCCTGATGACCGGTGTTCAGTTCCCCATGACCTTCACCGACAAGGGCAACGGCCACAAGGTCACCGTGGACGCTGACGAGACCTTCGACAAGGGCGTGCTCTGGCAGCAGGATGCCGAGAACTTCGTCTGCATGGAGCCCTGGAACGGCTGGGCCAACAGCGTCAACGAAGAGGGCAAGCACGAGGTGCTGGACGTCGATGAGGCCATGACCAGCGAGTGGAGCATCACCATTGAGAAAGTCTGAAAATCCGCTTTCCTGAACATCTGAACAAAAAATCTCCCGCAGTGTGCACAGGCATCCGCGGGAGATTTTTATTTAAATCACATAATCGTTTCCGGCTTCTTCCGGGGCTGCCAGGTCTGCGAGGGTGATCTTGCTGAAGTAATCCGAGATCATTTCGTCCAGGCCTTTCCACATATTATAGGTGCGGCATTCGGCCATCCGATGGCAGGTGGGTGCTCCGGGAGTCAGGCAGCTTACCGTTGCCAGATTGCCCTCCGTCAGGTTCAGGATCTCCTCCACCGTGTACTGCTCCGGGCCGCGGGTCAGGCGGTAGCCGCCGCCCTTGCCGCGCAGGCCCTCCAGAAACCCGTTCTGCACCAGCACCTTGAGGATGTTCTCCAGATATTTCTCCGAGATCTCCTGCCGGGCGGCTACTTCTTTCAGGGGGACATATTTATCTGACTGGTGTTCGGCCAGATCGATCATCACACGCAGCGCATAACGCCCTTTGGTTGAAACAATCATCCGTTTTTCTCCTTTGATTGCAAAGTGATTTACCGTTTTTGATTTTAAACCTATTATACAACAGGGTTTGTAACTTTTCAATCTGATTTTTTCGCATTTTTCCATTGACAAGGGCAGGGCACAAGCGTATAATGCTATCAAACCCACAAACCACATTGGTTTATAGAGTTGTGTGAACAGCCGGGGCCGCCCCGGAACAGCAGGGCCAAGCGCCCACATAGGGAGGACAAAGTATTATGAGCAAGATTTATACTTCCGCGGATCAGCTGATCGGCCACACTCCGCTGCTGGAGCTGACCCACATTGAAGCACAGGAAAACCTGTCTGCCAAGATCCTGGCCAAGCTGGAGTATTTCAACCCGGCCGGTTCCGTCAAAGACCGCATTGCCAAGGCCATGATCGACGACGCCGAGGCTTCCGGCAAGCTCAAACCTGGTTCCGTCATCATCGAGCCCACCTCCGGCAACACCGGCATCGGCCTGGCCGCCGTGGCGGCGGCCAGAGGCTACCGCTCCATGTTCGTCATGCCGGAGACCATGAGCGTGGAGCGCCGCAAGCTGATGAAGGCCTACGGCGCGGAGCTGGTCCTGAGCGAGGGTGCCAAGGGCATGAAAGGTGCCATTGCCAAGGCCGATGAACTGGCAAAGGAGATTCCCAACGCATTCATCCCCGGCCAGTTCGTCAACCCCGCCAACCCAAAGGCTCATGTTGCCACCACCGGCCCCGAGATCTGGGATGACACCGACGGCAAGGTCGATCTCTTTGTGGCAGGCGTCGGCACCGGCGGCACTGTGACCGGTGTTGGCCAGTACCTGAAGAGCCAGAACCCGAATGTCAAGGTCGTGGCTGTGGAGCCCGCCTCCTCCCCTGTCCTGAGCAAGGGCACTGCCGGTGCACACAAGATCCAAGGCATCGGCGCAGGCTTTGTCCCCGATGTGCTGGACACTAAGGTCTACGATGAAATCATCGCCGTGACCAACGAGGACGCCTTTGCAACGGGCCGCCTCATCGGCCACAAAGAGGGCGTGCTGGTGGGCATCTCCTCCGGTGCAGCCGTCTGGGCTGCCATCGAGCTGGCAAAGCGTCCGGAGAACAAGGGCAAGAACATTGTGGTCCTGCTGCCCGATACCGGCGACCGTTACCTCTCCACCCCGCTGTTTGCGGAATAATCTCCCCCGAAATACGTTACGCCGCTGTGCATCCTCTTTGCGCAGCGGCGTTTTTGTGTTACAATAAGCTCATCTTATCAATTGGAGCGTATGACATGAACTACTACGTTGCCCCCATGGAGGGGCTCACCGACCGGGTGTGGCGGCAGGCCCACCAGAAATGGTTCGGCTGGGCAGGCGGCCCGGCCCGCTATTACGCGCCCTTTTTGTCCCCGCCGGAAAACCGTGTTCTCATCAAAAAGAAGATGGCGGAGCTGGCCCCGGAGGCCAACCCCGGCGTACCCGTTATTCCGCAGCTGCTGGCCAAGGATGGCGAGCTGGCTGCCTGGATGATCGGCGAGCTGCGGAAGCTGGGCTATACCGAGGTCAATCTGAACTTCGGCTGCCCCGCCGGAACGGTTACCGCCAAGGGCAAGGGTTCCGGAATGCTGCGGGACCCGGCCAAACTGGACGCCTTTCTGGAGGCTGTTTTCTCTCATGCAGAGGGCCCCATCTCGGTCAAGACCCGGCTGGGCGTGGAGAAGCCGGAGGAGTTTGCGGCCATCCTTACCATCTACAACCGCTACCCCATCTCTGAACTGACCATTCACCCCCGTGTCATGCGCCAGCTCTACCGCGGGCAGGCCGACCGGGAAGCCTTTGCCGCCGCCCTGCCCCAGTGCAAGCCGCCGGTCTGTTACAACGGTGATATCACCACCACAGGGCAGCTCCATGCACTGGAAGCGGAATTTCCCACCCTTTCCGGCATCATGATCGGCCGGGGCATCATTGCAGACCCGGCTCTCTTCCGCAAGGCACTGGGCGGCCCCGCTGCCACCAAAGCCGAGCTGCGGGGCTATCTGGACGACCTCTACCACGGCTATACCGAGCTCTTCGGCAGCGCCGGGTGTGCCATCAGCCGGATGAAAGGCCACTGGTTCTATCTCATCCACTGCTTTGCCGACTCTGAAAAGTTGGAAAAGCAGCTGAAAAAGTTGCGGGAGCCCTGGGAGTATGAGACGGTCGTGAATCAGATTTTTACTTTGCCGCTTATTTAAAAAGTCCGCTGCCATACAGACAGCGGACTTGAAAGGACAGATGGAAGCTCAGACGTTCAGATAGCTGCGCAGCAGTGCCTGCAGCAGGTCATCGCGGTCCACCTTGCGGATCAGCGAACGCGCGCCCTTATACGTCGTAATGTAAGTCGGATCTTCGGAGAGGATATAGCCCACCAGCTGGTTGACCGGGTTATACCCTTTTTCTTTCAGTGCGTCGTACACCTGCTGCACGACTTCGTGGATCTCATCGTCCTTTTGATCGTGGATCGAGAAAATAGCAGTTGCGTCACCCACGCAAGACACCCCCTTCGATAAACTATGATTTATTGTACACGAAATGCGGCAGAACTTCAAGATTCCGGGGCCGTATTTGCACATTTTGCTCAAAATTTTCTGACAATTCCATGCAATTTGGCGGGTGGTTTTCCACCGAAAGGAGCGTTTTATGCTATATGGCATTGGGTGCGACCTGTGTGAGGTCGCCCGGATGGAAAAAAGCCTCTCCGGGGCCCATGGCCCGGCTTTTGTTCGGCGGGTGTTCGGCCCGGCAGAGCAGGCCGCGCCGGGCCTTGGTGCAGAGGCTGAGCCCTGGCCCGCCGGGCGGGCTTCCGCCCATAAGGCTGCCAGTGCGGCGGCTGATTTTGCCGCCAAAGAGGCATTCCTCAAGGCGGCAGGCACAGGGCTTGCCGCGCCGTTCTCCCTGTGTGAGATCGAAGCCGTCCGCCTGCCCTCCGGGGCCCCGAACTATCGTTTCTCCGGCAAAACGGCGGAGTGGGTGGCGGCGCGCCGCCTGACCGCAAAGCTCTCTCTCAGCCACGACGGCGGCATGGCACTGGCGTTCTGCACGCTGGAACAGCTGCCCCCGGAAACCTGACCGCACCTGGTGCATACAATGGAATAAACCGCGCCGCGTGCATAGCGGCCCCTCCCCCGCCCATACTAAGGGCAGCAGGGAGGCCTGCGCACCACATAGCGGCGCTGCCTCCCCAACTGCAAGGAGGGAGATTCCATGGAGGTACACAGAGGAGAAGTTTTCTACGCCGACCTCTCGCCCGTGGTCGGCTCAGAGCAGGGCGGCATCCGCCCGGTGCTCATCGTGCAAAACGAGATCGGCAACCGCCACAGCCCCACCGTCATTGCGGCCGCCATTACATCCCGGCTGGACAAAGCCCGCCTGCCCACCCACATCAATATCCGGGCAGAGGACACAGGCCTTGCCAAGGACAGCGTGGTGCTGCTGGAGCAGATCCGCACGCTGGACAAACACCGCCTGCGGGAGCGGGCCGGGCAGATCACCCCGGAGGACCAGCGGCGGGTCAATCAGGCACTGGATGTCAGCCTGGGGCTGGATTCCTATTAAAAACAACAGACGAAAAAGGCACAAAAATGCCGCTCCCATCCGGTCTGGATGAGGGCGGCATTTGTTGTTTTGTGGAAGATCTTCTGTTTACCCGTTCTTGGCGGATTCCTCTGCATCGTGGAGCAGCGCTTGCTCGCGGATCTTGGCCAGCGTTTCCTCGCTGAGGATATGCTCTGCCTTGCAGGCGTCCTCGGCAGCGATCTTCTCGTCCACGCCCAGCTGCATAAAAAAGTGGGTCAGCAGACGGTGGCGGCTGTAAATGCGTTCCGCGATCTCACGGCCCGGATCCAGCAGGGTCAGGTTGCCCTCGCCGTCCACCGCGATATAGCCGTTTTCCCGCAGTTTTTTCATGGCAATGCTGACGCTGGCTTTGGTATAGCCCAGCTCATTGACCACGTCAATGGAGCGCACCCGGCCCATCCGCTGGGTCAGCATCAGGATAGTTTCAAGGTAATCTTCCGCGGATTGGTGGATCTGCATGGTTTGTTCGGCCTCCTGCCTTTTCCCCGCAGGGAATTTGTTCGCCGGGCATAACAGCCCGGTTAGTATATAATAGGATATCACATTCGGCAGGATGTTGCAAGCCGTTCTCAGTAGGTTTGTATAAACAAACCAAAATCATTCTTCGATTTTGTGTTATTTCACCTGTGCTTCCCGGTAAGCTTCTGGCCCAGATAAATACAAGTCTCCGCCATGGGCATCCAGAATCACGGTCAGGGGCATATCCCGCACGGTCAGGCGGCGCACCGCCTCACAGCCCAGGTCCGGCCAGGCGATGACCTCCAGCGTCTCAACACTTTTTGCCATCAGGGCACCGGCTCCGCCCAGCGCCGCCAGATAGACTGCCCCGTTGCGGACGACCGCTTCCTTGACCGCCGCGTCCCGCTTGCCCTTGCCGATCATGATTTTGTTGCCCAGGTCCAGCAGGCGGGGGCTCATGGCGTCCATCCGGCCGCTGGTGGTGGGCCCTGCCGAGCCAATGATCTCGCCCGGGCGCTCCGGGGTGGGGCCAACATAATAAATGGCACTGCCCTCCAGATCAAAGGGGAGCTTCTCGCCCTTGTCCAGTGCCTCCAGCATCCGCTTGTGGGCCTGGTCACGGGCGGTATACACCACACCGGACAGCAGCACGGTGTCGCCTGCTTTGAGAGGAGCCAGATCTTCCGCCGTGCAGGGAGTTGTGAGTTTGTATTGCATGGTCGTTTCCTCCTTACAGCTGTGCACTGGCCCGCCGGGTGACATGGCAGGAGACATTGACAGCTACGGGGAGGCCTGCCACATGGGTGGGCATCTGCTCAATGGCAAGGCCCAGGCAGGTGGTCTTGCCGCCAAAGCCCTGGGGCCCGATGCCCAGCTCGTTGATGGCCGCCAGCAGCTCCTGCTCCAATGCCGCGTAATAGGGGTCCGGGTTGGGGACATCCAGCGGGCGGAGGAGGGCTTTCTTGGCCAGATACGCCACCTTATCAAAGCTGCCGCCCACGCCAATGCCCAGCACGATGGGCGGGCAGGGGTTGGAACCTGCCTGCTGCACGGTGTCCAGCACGAACTTTTGAAAGCCCTCCACGCCGTCGGCGGGCTTGAGCATCTGGATGCGGCTCATATTCTCGCTGCCAAAGCCCTTGGGGGCCACCGTGATGGTGCAGCCGTCACCGTCCACCAGATGCACGGTGATGGCCGCCGGGGTGTTATCGCCGGTGTTGCCGCGGCGGAGCGGGTCGGCCACGATGCTTTTGCGCAGGTAGCCGTCGGTATAGCCCCGGCGGACCCCCTCGTGGATGGCCTCCTCAAAATGCCCGTCAATGTGAACATCGGTGCCCAGCTCCACAAAGACGCAGGCCATGCCGGTGTCCTGGCAGATGGGCAGGTTCTCTTCTTTGGCGGCGGAGAGGTTGGACCAGAGCAGGTCGAGGGTGTTTTTCGCCAGCGGCCAGGGCTCTTCTGCCCGGGCTTTGGCCAGCGCTGCCTCCACATCTTTGGGCAGGCGGGTGTTGGCCTCGATGCAGAGCCGGGCCACGGTATCGGTGATGGCCTGTGCCGAAATGGTTCTCATCTCAACGCCTCCCTCTTACAGGCGGGCGACGCCCGTTTCCCGGGCAGCCTTTGCCACGGCGTTGGCCACAGCCTCGGCCACGCGGGGGTCAAAGGCACCGGGGATGATATTCTCCTCGCTGCGGTCTGCGTCGGTGATGAGGTCGGCGATGGCATAGGCCGCGGCCAGCTTCATCTTATTGTTGATGTCCCGGGCACGGACGCTCAGGGCACCCTTGAACAGACCCGGGAAGCAGAGCACGTTGTTGACCTGGTTGGGGAAATCGCTGCGGCCGGTGGCCATCACGCGGACACCGCCCGCCTTGGCCTCGTCGGGCATGATCTCGGGCGTGGGGTTGGCCATGGCAAAGACGATCGCATCCTGATTCATGGTCTTGCACAGCTCGGTGGTCAGGATGCCGGGCTTGGACACGCCGATGAAAACATCGGCCCCGGCCAGCGCCTCTTTCAGGCCGCCCTTGATCTGACGGGGGTTGGTCACCTCGCCCAGCCAGTTCTTGTGGGCCTCCGCACTGTTGCAGCCCTTGTACAGGGTGCCGAACTGGTCTACTGCAATGATGTCCTTTGCTCCGGCGGTCATCAGCATCTTGATGATGGCCGTGCCGGCCGCGCCGGGGCCGTTCAGGACGATGTGCACATCCTCCATCTTCTTGCCCACCACACGGAGGGCGTTGATGAGGGCGGCGGTCACGACAATAGCGGTGCCGTGCTGGTCATCGTGGAAGACCGGGATATCCAGCTCTTTTTCCAGTGTCTCCTCGATCTCAAAGCACTCGGGGCTCTTGATGTCCTCCAGATTGATGCCGCCGAACGTGGGCGCAATGGCCTTGCAGGCCGCGATGACGCTGGCCGCGTCGTGGGCGTCGATGCAGATGGGGAATGCATCCACCCCGCCAAATTCCTTAAAGAGCACGGCCTTGCCCTCCATAACGGGCAGACCGGCCTCGGGGCCGATGTCGCCCAGGCCCAGCACAGCGGTGCCGTTGGAGACGACTGCCACCATGTTGCTCTTGAAGGTGTACTTGTACACGTCCTCCGGGTTTTCCTTGATCTTGCGGCAGGGCTCTGCCACGCCGGGGTGTAGGCCGTGGAAAGGTCGTCGCGGGTCTTCACTTCCACCTTGCTGACGATGCCGACTTTCCCGTGATGGCTCTCGTGCATTTCGAGAGCAGCTTTGTTGTAATCCATGGGGCGTTCCTCCTGTTTTTGTATTAGCTCCTGCTTTTTATAATAACAAAACCCGGTGGGCATTTCCACCGCTTTTCCCAGTTTTCCGCCCGGGTTCCCGCAAAAGTCCGACAAAGTCGAACGTTTATTTGTGGAAATTTTGCAAAAAACTTTTCTTTTTCATTTTTACCCCTTATAATAGAGCATGTTTGATTTGCGCACCGCCGGGGCTCCCCGGCATTCCAACAGGAGGTATTCTTTTGAAACGTAGCATCACCAAGGCGCTCTGTCTGGTCTGCGCCGGAGCTCTGGCTCTGGGCGCGGCAGGCTGCAGCAAGTCCGACAGCTCTTCTTCCGCTTCCAGCGAGGCCGCCAGCAGCGTTCTGGGCTCCGCGGCGGATTACGATTACCAGAACTTCACTTACAGCGATGGTCTGGATGAAAACGGCTACTGGGAGGGCATCCGGGCACTGGATTATGTCACCCTGCCGGAAGATTACGCTTCCATCCCGGTCCAGCGTGCCGACGTAGAGCCCACCAGCGAGGACGTGCAGGCCCAGATCGACAGCCTGCTCAGCCAGAACTCCACCACCCAGGACGTGACCGACCGTGCCGCGGCCAACGGCGACACCGTCAACATTGATTACGCCGGCACCGTGGACGGCGTGGCCTTTACCGGCGGCACCTACACGGGCTACAGCCTGACGCTGGGCAGCGGCTCTTTCATCGACGGCTTTGAGGACCAGATCGTGGGCCACAAGCCCGGCGAGACCTTTTGACGTGACCGTCACGTTCCCGGACGGCTACCGTGACTCCACCGATGCCGACGGCAACGCGCTGGTGCTCAGCGGCAAGCAGGCGGTCTTCTCTGTCACCCTGAACTCCATTGAGGAGGAGGTCCTGCCGGAGCTGACCGATGCCTGGGTGGACGAGAACTACGGCACCAGCGATGACCTGCACAGTGTGGAGGCCCTGCGGGCGTTCTGCCAGCAGCAGCTTTACACCTCCAACCTCAACACCGCCGTCATGGATTACCTGATGGACAACGCCACGTTCCGCGAGGTGCCCAAGGCCGTGACCGATTACCAGGTGACCCAGTGCCTCAACTACTATGATAAGATGGCCCAGTACTATGGCTACGATCTGGACACGTTCGTCCAGTCCATGCTGGGCTATGACAGCGCCGATGCCATGCTGGCCGCCATGGCCGACAGCATTGAGTCCTACGCAAAAGAGGCCCTGCTCTACCAGGCTGTGGCCGAGGCCATGGATCTGGCCCCCACCCAGGAGCAGATCGACACCTACTCGGCTTACACCGAGGCCTATGGCGCCAACTACTGCACCATGATCGCCCTGATGGATACCGTGACCGACGCCCTGACCACCGGCGCGCAGGTAAAATAATTTTCCCGCGTTCTTTTCCAGCATTCCGCACTCTCCCGCTGCCGGGAGAGTGTTTTTATTTGCAAACTTTTTGTGAATTCTCCGCTCAGCTTCTTCCGCCCTATTGACAAAGTGGGTTGTTTGGAGTATATTTTTAGCAGTCAAACAGATAGAGTGCTAATACAAAATTAGCAAAGTTCAATCTTGTTTGACAAATCTCATTTAAAAACCAACTTCCGGTATGAATGGAGGTCGATTCTATGAATACCAATCAATATACCCAGAAGACACTGGAAGCACTGCAGGCTGCCCAGCAGCTGGCGGTGGAGTACCAGCACAACGCCATGGAGCCGGAGCACCTGCTCCATGCACTGGCCACCCAGGAGCAGGGCCTGATCCCGCAGCTGCTCCAGAAGTGAATGTGGACGCGGGCAGCTTCTCCGCCGCTGTGGCCGAAAAGCTCTCTGCCATGCCCCGGGTGTCCGGCTCCGGCCGTGACCCCGACAAGGTCTATATCTCGCAGGCAACGGATAAGGTCCTGAGCGCCGCCGCCCGGGAAGCCAAGGCCATGAAAGACGATTACGTCAGCGTCGAGCATGTGTTCCTCGGCCTGCTGGATGAGCCTACTCAGAACTGTTCCGATCTGTTCCGCGCGTTCAGCATCACCAAGGATAAGTTCCTGCAGCAGCTGACCGCCGTGCGCGGCAACCAGCGCGTGACCAACGACAACCCCGAGGACACCTACAACGCCCTGCAGAAGTATGGTCAGGACCTGGTGGATCTGGCCCGCAAGCAGAAGCTGGACCCTGTCATCGGCCGTGACCAGGAGATCCGGAACGTCATCCGCATCCTGTCCCGTAAGACGAAAAAACAACCCCTGCCTCATCGGTGAGCCGGGCGTCGGCAAGACCGCCATTGCAGAGGGTCTGGCCGAGCGGATCGTCCGCGGCGATGTGCCCGAGAACCTGAAAGACCGCACCGTGTTCAGCCTGGACATGGGCGCTCTGGTGGCCGGTGCAAAATACCGCGGCGAGTTTGAGGAGCGCCTGAAGAGCGTGCTGAACGAAGTCAAGAAGAGCGAGGGCAAGATCATCCTCTTCATTGATGAGCTGCACACCATCGTGGGTGCCGGCAAGACCGATGGTGCCATGGACGCGGGCAACCTGCTCAAGCCCATGCTGGCCCGCGGCGAGCTGCACTGCATTGGTGCCACCACGCTGGACGAGTACCGCCAGTATATCGAGAAGGACCCGGCCCTGGAGCGCCGTTTCCAGCCCGTGCTGGTGGACGAGCCCACGGTGGAAGACACCATCTCCATCCTGCGCGGCCTGAAAGAGCGGTACGAAGTGTTCCACGGCGTCAAGATCAGCGATAACGCCCTGATCGCCGCCGCTACCCTCTCTGACCGCTATATCACCGACCGCTTCCTCCCCGATAAGGCCATTGACCTGGTGGATGAGGCCTGCGCCATGATCAAGACCGAGATGGACAGTATGCCCAGCGAGATGGATGATCTGGCCCACCGCATCACCCAGCTGCAGATCGAGCAGGTCAGCCTGAAAAAGGAGACGGATGCCCTGAGCCAGAGCCGCCTGAAAGAGCTGGAAAAAGAGCTGGCCGAGCTGCAGGACAAGTTCCGCAGCATGAAAGCAAAGTGGGAGAACGAGAAGAACGCCATCGGCAAAGTGCAGACCCTGCGCGAGCAGATCGAGCAGACCAATGCCGCCATTGAGAAAGCCCAGCGTGAGTACGACCTGAACAAGGCCGCCGAGCTGAAATACGGCAAGCTGCCCGGGCTGCAGAAACAGCTGGAAGCCGAAGAGAAGCTGGCCAACGAGAAGAAAGAGGACAGCCTGCTGCGTGACCGTGTGACCGACGAGGAGATCGCCCGCATCGTGGCCCGCTGGACCGGCATCCCCGTGGAGAAGCTGGTGGAGGGCGAGCGCGAGAAGCTGCTGCATCTGGACGATGTGCTCCACAAACGGGTCATCGGCCAGAATGAGGCCGTGACCAAGGTGAGCGAGGCCATCCTGCGCAGCCGGGCCGGCATCGCGGACCCGAACCGCCCCATCGGCAGCTTTTTGTTCCTGGGCCCCACCGGCGTGGGCAAGACCGAGCTGGCCAAAGCGCTGGCACAGGCCCTGTTTGATGATGAACGCAACATGGTGCGGATCGACATGACCGAATATATGGAGAAGTTCAGCGTCAGCCGCCTGATCGGCGCGCCTCCGGGATACGTCGGTTATGAAGAGGGCGGCCAGCTGACCGAGGCCGTCCGCCGCAAACCCTACAGCGTGGTGCTGTTTGATGAGGTGGAAAAAGCCCACCCCGACGTCTTCAACATCCTGCTGCAGGTGCTGGACGATGGCCGCATGACCGACAGCCAGGGCCGTACCGTGGACTTCAAGAACACGGTCATCATCCTGACCTCCAACCTGGGCAGCGACATCATCCTGAACGATCTGGAGCAGCGCCGCGCCAACGGCTCCAACGAGCTGAGCGACGAGGCAAAGCAGCAGATCGACGCCCTGCTCAAGAGCAAGTTCCGCCCCGAGTTCCTCAACCGTCTGGACGAGATCGTCTACTACAAGAGCCTGACCAAGGACGAGATGCGGAGCATCGTGGACCTGCAGCTGGACGACCTGCGCCGCCGCATGGATGAGGGCAAGCACCTCAAGCTGGACGTGACCACCGCCGCCAAGGACTTCATCATTGATTCCGCCTACGACAGCGTCTATGGCGCGCGGCCCATCAAGCGGTTCATCCAGAGCCGGGTGGAGACCCTCATCGCCAAGGCCATCATCCGGGGCAGCTACGCCGAGGGCGCTACCCTGACGGTGGATTATGACGGCAATGCCCTGACGCTACGCTGAAATTTCCCTTAGATTTTACCTGTTTTGTTCCCACGGACAGGCGGTAACGCTTGCACCGGGGGACTGAATATGATATTATAGTCTTTGAACATGTGCTTTTCATCGCGAAACAGTCACGGTGGGAAGCACATTTTTAGTATCAGCAGCCTGGAAGCAGTTTTCCCGCCACCGGCGGGGAAACTGCCCCGTCATCCGCTGCGTGCCCGTTTGGGCCAGAAAATATCAAACAGAAAGTTGAGTGTGATTTCCCTTTATTATGGACGATGGCAGTATTACGCTCTTGGTGGCGCTGGTGATCCTGGTGGCATTCTCCGCCTTTTTTTCCGCATCTGAGACTGCGTTTTCTTCTCTGAACCAGATCCGGCTGAAGAGCCGCGCCGAGGATGGCGACGCTTCCGCCGCCCGGGTGCTGGCCATGGCGGAAAAGTACGATAAGCTGCTTTCCACCATTCTCATCGGCAACAACATCGTGAACATTGCCGCCGCTTCCATCGGCACCATCCTGTTTACCCAGATGCTGGGGCAGGAGCGGGGCGCGACAGTCTCCACCATGGTGCTCACCATCGTGGTGCTGATCTTTGGCGAGGTAACGCCCAAGAGCCTGGCCAAGGAGATGCCGGAGACCATTGCCACGGCAGTGTCCCCGATGCTGAACCTGCTGATGCTCCTCTTTACCCCGCTGACCTGGCTGTTTACCCAGTGGAAAAAGCTGCTGGGCAAGTTCATCCACAGCCGTGAGGAAGATACCATCACCGAGGGTGAGCTCATGACCATGGTGAGCGAGGCCGAAAATGACGGCGAGTTGACCGACCGCGAGAGCCAGCTCATCCGCAGCGCCATTGAGTTCGACGACGTGGAGGTGGAAGAGATCCTGACCCCCCGCGTGGACGTGGTGGCCGTGGAGGACAACATCTCGCTGGAAGAGCTGGCTCAGACCTTTGCGGAATCCGGTTATTCCCGCCTGCCCGTCTATCATGATACCATCGACAACATCATTGGCGTGGTACATGAAAAGGACTTCTACCTGGCCCGGCTCAAAAAAGCCACCACCGTGGAAGACCTCATCGCACCCACCCTGTATACCACGGGTTCCACCCAGATCTCCCAGCTGCTGCGCACCCTGCGGGAGCAGCACCACCACATGGCGGTCGTCGTGGACGAGTACGGCGGCACCGAGGGCATCATCACCCTGGAGGACATCCTGGAGGAGCTGGTGGGCGAGATCTGGGACGAACACGACGAGGCCACTGAGGACTTCCGCCAGCAGTCGGACGGCAGCTGGCTCGTGTCCGGCTCGGCCAGCGTGGACGACCTTTACGAGACGCTGGACCTGCCCGAGGATGAAGACATCGACTCCAACACCGTCAACGGTCTGGTACAGGAAAAGACCTGCCACCTGCCCAAGGTGGGCGACCATTTCACGCTGGACAATTTCAACGGCGTGGTCACCCGCACGGCCAAGCGCCGCGTGACCGAGGTGCGGTTCACCCCCATCCCCGCCCCGGCGGAGAAAGAGGACGACCATGACCGGGAAAAATGGTTACCCTCCCGCCACCTGCAAAACCACAATTAAGCAAAAACCCCTGAGACGCAACTGCGTCTCAGGGGTTTTGTGTTCTATTGCGTTTGAAACGGTTACTGCTTTTTCCAACGGCGCATAACGCCCATGCCCAGTGCATAGGGGCCGGTGTGCACCGCGATGGTGCAGCCGATCTGCAGCAGCTCTACCTCACAGGCGCTGCCCGGGTACCTGGCCAGCAGGGCGGCGCGGGTCTGCATCCAGAGCCGCTTGCCCTCTTCCTCATCGTAGCCATAGCCCACGGTGACGCAGTAGTCGTCCGGGTTTGCGTTGTTGCTGTCGAGATAAGCCATCAGCTGCTCCAGCGCCTTTTCAAAACTCTTCTGGCGGCCGCGTGCCATGCCGCCGGAGAAGATCTCGCCGTCCTTGAAGAGGATCATGGGCTTGATGCCCAGAAGGTTCGCCGCCCGGCCGGACACCTTGCCGATGCGTCCGCCCTTGATGAGGTAATCGAGGTTGCCCACCGTGAAGAAGATCTGGTTGGTGACGCGCTCGGCGCTCAGCCAGACCACAGCCTCTTCCAGCGTGCAGCCTGCGTCCCGCATGGCCACCGCGTTTTCCACCATTTCCGATTCCGTCACGGTGGCCGCCGTGGAGTCCATCACCTCGATCTTTGCATCGGGGTAATCCTCCAGCACCAGCTCCCGGGCGTTGCGGGCGCTGCCCACACAGCCGCTCATCTTGCTGGTAAAGCACAGGCAGAGGGTGGGGCGGCCTGCTTCGGCCTGGCGGCGGAAGATCTGCTCAAAGTCCTCCAGCGAGGGCAGGCTGGTCTTGGGGTAAGCGGAGGGGTTATCTACCATAAACTGGTAGAAATCCCGCACCGCGATCTCCTTGCCCTCCTTGCGGTAATGCTCGCCATCCAGCGAGACATAGAACGGCACAACTTCTACATTGTACTGCTTTGCCTTTTCCGGGGTCCAGTCACAGGCACTGTCGGTAATGATATCAAACATAAACGCACGCTTCCTGTTCCGGATAAACGCCCCGTGGCTCAGACCACGTGGTGGATATAAGCCTCACGCTCCGCGCCGACCGAGATATAGGTGATCTTGCAGCCCACAGCCTTTTCCAGGCGCTCCACATAGTCACGGGCCTCCTGGGGCAGGTCCTCCCACTTGCGGGCTGCGGTGATATCGCAGTGCCAGCCGGGCAGATACTCCACCACGGGCTGTGCGGTGTCCAGTGCCTCGCCCATGGGGAAACGGGTAGTGGTAGTGCCATCGCTCAGCTTGTAAGCGGTGACCATGGGGATCTTCTCCATGTAGTCCAGCACGTCCAGCAGGGTCAGGGCGACCTCGTCGCAGCCCTGGCAGAACACGCCGTAGCGGCTTGCCACCAGGTCGATGGGGCCCACGCGGCGGGGACGGCCGGTGGCAGCGCCATACTCGTGGCCTGCCTCACGCAGGGCGTGCTTCTCTTCCTCGGTCATCGCCAGCTCCGCGGTAAAGGGGCCGTCGCCGACGCAGGAGGAGTAAGCTTTCATCACGCCGATGGAGTTGTTCAGCTTGTGGCCCGGGATACCGGCACCGATGGGTGCGTAAGCGCCGATGACGTTGGAGGAGGTGGTGTAGGGGTAGATGCCGAAGTCGATGTCACGCAGAGCGCCCAGCTGTGCTTCAAACAGCACTTTCTTGCCGGCGGCGTCCGCATCAGCCAGGTACTGGCCCACATCGCAGATATAATCCTTGAAGATGGCTGCATACTGCTCCAGCCATGCCCACATCTCATCCACGCTGATGGGAGCGGCGTTGTAGCTGCCCTCCATCACCAGGTTCTTGGAATCCACCATGGTGACCAGGCGCTTCTTGACAGAGTCGTCCAGATGGAGCAGGTCGCCCATACGCAGGGTCTTTTTCATATACTTATCGCCGTAGGTGTAGGCGATGCCGCGCTTGGTGGAGCCGAACTGCGCGCCGGTCTTGGACAGGCGTGCCTCTTCCAGACCATCCTGCTCCACATGGTAGGCATGGTGATGGTCGCACGGTCGGAGATCTTCAGGTTGGCAGGGCTGATCTCAACACCCTGCTTGCGCAGGTTCTCGATCTCGCCCGCCAGATGGTGCGGGTCGATGACCATGCCGTTGCCCATAACGCAGACGACGTTGGGGCGGAGAATGCCGGAAGGCAGCAGATTCAGCACAAATTTACCGCGCTCGTTCTTCACGGTATGGCCGGCGTTGTTGCCGCCCTGATAGCGCGCGACAATGTCGTACTCCTGGCTGATCAGGTCGACCATGCGGCCCTTGCCCTCATCGCCCCAGTTGATACCCGTAATTGCAGTAAGCATAATAAATGACCTCTTTGTAATTTTTCAAAAGACAGCCTTTTCCGTGCACCTTGCCCGGGATACGCCACCTTGGAAACAACATTTGGCCGCGCCGCCTGCGCCCGGCAGACCGCAACAGCTCAAGTATATTATAGCACGATTGCGCAACCGAAAAAAGAGGGAAAACCGCTTTTGTACGACTTTTCCCTCTCTTTGCGCTGTTTTGTCCGGCAGACTCAATCTTTCTTTGCCAGCTTATGGATGGTACCGTCCGGCTCCTGGATGGAGGTGTTGTTCAGCTGGGCGCGGAGGCTGGCCTTGATGTCGTCCAGGTACTCCCGGCGCAGGGCCTGCTGCTCGGCTTTTTCGGCCTCCGTCAGGCCCGTGGTCTTGCTTTTGTGTGCCAGCTCGTTGATGCGGGCAATTTTCTCATTCGTCATGGTGTACTCCTGTATTTTATCGGAAAGTGTGATATAATGAGCATAGCCTCTCAGGCGCTTTGCTGGGTGACGGAGAGGCTTAATCCAGTATACCAAAGGATGAAACCCATGTCAAAGCAGTTGAATTTTGCACAGCAGATGGACGCCGTGTTGAAAACTCTGGGCGACGCCCGGCCCCGGCTGCTGCTCCACGCCTGCTGCGGGCCCTGCTCCAGCGCCGTGCTGGAACAGCTGTGCCAGTATTTTGAGATCACTGTCCTCTACTATAACCCCAACACCTGGCCCGCGGAGGAATACTACCGCCGGGGCGAGGAGCTGAAAAAGTTCGTGGCCGCCGCTCACCCGCTGGGGGTAACGGTGGTGGAAGACCACTACGACCCGCAGGAGTTTTACACCGCCGTGCAGGGGCTGGAACAGGAGCCCGAGCGGGGCAGCCGGTGCACCGTCTGTTACCGGCTGCGGATGCGCCGGGCGGCCCAGTATGCCGCCGAGCACGGGTTCGACTGGTTCACCACCACCCTCTCCATCAGCCCCCATAAGGACGCCAAGCGGATCAACGAGATCGGCCAGCAGCTGGAAGAAGAGTTCGGGGTAAAGCACCTGCCCTCGGATTTCAAAAAGCACAACGGCTACCTGCGCAGTTTGCAGCTCTCGGAGGAATACGGCCTCTACCGGCAGGATTACTGCGGGTGTGAGTTCAGCGCCCGGGCCCGCGGGCTATAACAAAAACGTCCACCCTGACGGATGGACGTTTTTGTTTTGCCGCCTTAGTTTTCTTCCGGCATCCGTGCCACCAGAATGGCAAAGATGACAAGGCCGATGCAGGGCACGATGTTACAGGCCATGCCCACGGCAAGGCCTGCGCGCTCTGCCACCCGGCCAATGATCCAGGGCATGAGGATGGCACCGCTGGACGCCGCCGGGAGCATGATGCCCATGCTGGTCACGCTGGTCATCTTACCGGCGCTGGCCACAGCCGTGGGGTTCATGCCCGCCATGGCAAAGGCAAAGGCGAACAGCAGCAGGATGGCTGCCCCCTGCGTGTGGGCCTGCATGAGGCAGAAATAAAAGATGGTGCAGCCCACGCCCATGACCACCATGGCCTTGCGGGGCTGTTTGAACGGGAAGACGAACGCGATGAGGAGCCGGGCCACCAGAGTGGCACCCCACATGACCGTGACAGTATAGGCCGCCAGCGCGCCGGTAATGATGCCGCTGCCCTTGAAGTAGGTGACCATCCAGCCCGTGACGCTCTGCTCGGCCGCGTTCTGGCAGAAGAGCAGGCCTGTCAGCAGCCAGAACTGCACGGAGTGCAGAAAGCTCCAGTCGATCTTCTCCTTGCCGGTTTTGCTTTTGGTGCTCCCCTGCCCGCCCATGGGGGTGGTGAGATAGATGAGCCAGACGATGACGCCCAGCGCCGCCAGCACCAGCAGGGCCAGCCCGGTGCTCACCCGGCCCGCCGCTGCAATGAGGAACGGGCAGAGCAGCGCGCCGCAGGCGTAGCAGCTGTGCATCAGGTTCATGCCCCGGGTGCGGTCGGCGGAGTTGCCGCTGACCAGGATGGTGCAGGCGTTCATGACGCTGCCCTTGGCGATGCCCACCAGGAAGAACGAGACACTCAACAGCAGCTCCGCGCCGGAGAGGCCCATCATCCCATAGCCCAGCGCATAGCCCGTGGTCAGCAGCAGGACACTGGGCTTGAAGCCCAGCACCCCGGGCAGCACGCCGGTCAGGAAACCCGCCAGCAGGTTGCCAATGCTCATCAGGGAGAGCAGAGTGCCCGTCATGCCATAGGCAAAGCCGTATTTCTCCTGCAACAGGCTGACCACCACACCGCTGGAAATGGCGCAGATCCCGCTGAAAAAGAATGTGAGGAAGCCCGCATTGCGCAGGCGGGTGTTTTGGGGTTGCTGTTCCATGGCCGTTTGCTCCTCGTCCTGTTTTTGTTACTCTTTTTTTATTTAACCACAGTTTTGGGCAAATGCAATCCGCTTTTTGAATTTACAGGTGCTCCTGCAGGAAATTTGCCGCAGGACGCGGCTCGTTGAAGAGAGATCCCACGCGGAACGCACCCCGCCAAAACAGGCGCAAAAAGAGGGGCGGACCCTACAGGGTTCGTCCCTCTTTTTACTGGTTTGCTTATTCTGCCTTTTCAGCAGCGGGCTTCTCCTCAGCCTTAGGAGCGGGAGCTGCTGCAGGAGCAGCGGGCTTCTTGGGCTCCGGGGGATACGGATTGTCCTTCAGCGGGAAGAGGATGATCTTCTTCGGGCACTTCTGGGCACACATCCCGCAGCCCTTGCACTTGTCATAATCCACACGGGCCACACCGTCCACAACGTGGATGGCATCAAACTTGCAGGTACGCTCGCACATGCCGCAGGCAATGCAGGAGGTCGTGCAGGCTTTCATGGCCACAGGGCCCTTATCCTGGTTGGAGCACATGACCACAGGCTTGCGGGGGCCGCCAGCGTCGATCATAATAACATGCTTGGGGCAGATGTTGGCGCAGGCACCGCAGCCGGTGCACTTGTCCTTATCCACCTTGGCCACGCCGTCCACAATGTGGATGGCGTCAAACTTACAGACCTTGGTGCAGTCGCCCAGGCCGATGCAGGCGAACGTGCAGGTCTTGGGGCCGCCGTACAGGTTGGCGGCAGCCGCGCAGGTCTGGATGCCGGTGTAATCATAAGCGGGCTTGCAGTGCTCGGAGTTGCCCTGGCACTGAACCACAGCCTTTTTCTCCACAGCGCTTGCCTCGCCGCCCATGATCTTGGCAATGGCAGCAGCAGCCTTGGGGCCGCCGGGTGCGCACTTGTCGCAGGCAACGCCGTCCATGACGACAGCCTTTGCGTAATCAGAGCAGCCTGCGTAACCGCAGCCGCCGCAGTTTGCGCCTGCCAGGCAGGCGGCAACTTCTTCAATACGAGGATCTTCCTCAACCGCCATGAACTTGGCCGCCGCGACCAGAATGATCGCGCCAACGGCGCCCACGATGGTACAGAGGATAACAGCCGATGCAATATTCATAGTTCTGTCTCCTCCCTTACAGCGTCACATTAAACAGGTTCTCGACGAGGCCGCCGAAACCCATGAAAGACAGGCTGGTGATTGCGGCAGCCAGCAGGGTGATGGGCAGGCCCTTAAAGGGAGCCGGGGGATCGCAGGCTTCCACGCGCTTGCGCACGCCGCTGAACATGACCATGGCCAGCATGAAGCCGACGCCTGCACCGATGGCGCAGATCAGGGCCTCGATGTAAGCGATGCCAAAGCCCAGGCTCTCCACATCCGCGCCGTAATCGCCGACGACCAGAATGGTGACAGCCAGCACGCAGCAGTTGGTGGTGATCAGGGGCAGGTAAACGCCCAAGGAGTTGTACAGGGCCACAATGTACTTCTTGAGGAAGATCTCAATGAACTGGACCAGAACCGCGATGACCAGAATGAAGACGATGGTCTGCAGGTAGCTCAGACCGGCGGGGTCCAGAACAAAGATCTGCAGCGGGAAGGTCACGGCCGTAGCCATGAACATGACGAAGATGACGGCGCCAGACATACCCACGGCGGAGTCAAGCTTCTTGGAAACGCCCAAGAACGGGCAGATGCCATAGAACTTCACCAGCACGTAGTTGTTGACAAGGATCATGCTGAAGAAGATAGCAGCGAGTTTGACGAGCATCTTATTAGCCCTCCTTCTTCAGATTGTCGATGTCGCAGCAGCTCTTGCGCTCGATGCGCGCATCCAGCTTGCCTTCCAGCCAGACACAGCCGGCCATCAGGATGCCGTAGCAGAAGAATGCGCCGGGAGCCTGAGTCATGATGCTGATGCGGGCGATGCTGTCGGGCAGGACCTGGAAGCCCAGCCAAGTGCCGCTGCCCAGCATCTCGCGGATGGTAGCCATCAGCACAACGGTGAGGGTGTAGCCGATGCCCATGCCGACGCCGTCCAGTGCAGAATCGACCACGTTGTTCTTGCAGGCGAACATCTCGGCACGGCCAAGGATGATACAGTTGACGACGATCAGGGGCAGGAAGACGCCCAGTGCGGTGTACAGGCTGTCCATGTAGGCGTGCATGACCATCTGGACGATGGTGACGAAGCCTGCGATGATGACGATGTAGCAGGGCAGATGGACTTTTGCGGGGATCACGTTGCGCAGCAGCGAGATCAGGATATTGGCGCAGACCAGCACGAACGTGAAAGCCGCACCCATGCCCAGCGCGCTGGAAACTGCCGTGGTAACAGCCAGGCAGGAGCAGGTGCCCAGAACCAGACGCAGAACGGGGTTTTCTTTGATGATACCGTTGGTAAGGATGCTTACCTTGGACTTGTTTTCAGATGCCATTTCTTACCAACCTCCTTTATGCCAGCTCGTTGTAGCAGTTGACGCAGTCGTTGATGGCGGCGAACAGTGCCTTAGAGGAAATGGTCGCGCCGCTGTATGCGTCAAAGCCCTGACCGATGGCGATATTCTGGGTGCCGTCCATGCCGTTGAACTGAGCCAGATAGTCGGCCTTGGCCACGTTGGAGCCGATGCCGCTGGTCTGCGTGGAAGCATCCACCCAGATACCGGTGACCTTGCCTTCGGCATCAAAGCCCATGATAACGGTCAGGACGCCGCCGTCGAAACCGGACTCGCCGGCCTTGATGGCCATGCTGCCATCCTCAGCCTTGACAGCACCGGAGACGTTTGCGGTGGTGTAGCCGCTCATCTCTTCCAGGGTGCTTGCGTCGGAAACAGAGGGCATCACGTCAACGTAAGGCCAGGGTAGCTGCACGCTCGTTTTCCGCGATGACCGGAGCGGTCATGGAGTTAACGACCGCCAGCAGCAGGCTGACGACCAACGAGATCACGCTCAGCACGACCACCGGCTTTACCGTGCTATCCCAAGTAGACTTATTCATTTGCCAGCAGCCTCCTTTGCAGGTTTTGCAGGTTTGACATAGCCATACGGCGTCTGGCGGGTCATATCATTGATGTACGGGACCCACAGGTTCATGAACAGCAGCGCGAAGGACACGCCCTCGGTGTAGCTGCCCCAGTAACGGATGGCGAAGGTGACGATGCCCAGCGCCACGCCGTAGACCAGCTTGCCCTTCAGGGTGAAGGGGCTGGTGACGTAGTCGGTCGCCATGAACACAGCGCCGAACAGCAGGCCGCCGGACAGAACACCGACCAGCGCGCCGTGCAGGCTGCGGGTAGAGATCAGGTAGAAAATGAACATGCTGCCGATGTAAGAAGCGGGGATGGCAGCGCTAATGGTCTTGGTGACGACGAGGTAGATCAGGCCCAGCACGATGGCCAGAGCGCAGGTCTCGCCCAGAACGCCGCCGTGGACGCCCATGAAGAGGTCCAGCAGGCTCAGCTTGTTGGGGTCAGCCACGGCCAGCGGGGTAGCGGAGGACAGCTGATCGACGGCTGCATCCGGGTACACCCACTTGTTCATCGCGCCGGCGAAGCTGATGAACAGCACGATACGGCCCACCAGAGCGGGGTTCGCAAAGTTCATGCCGATGCCGCCGAACAGCTGCTTGACCACGATGATGGCCACGAAGTCGCCGATGAGCAGCTCACCGATGGGCATCCCCACAGGCACGTTCAGGGCAAGGATGATGCCCGTGACCACAGCGGACAGATCGCCGACGGGATTGGGCTTCTTGAGCAGCTTGCAGTACAGCCACTCAAAAGCCACGCAGGCCACCACGGACACGGCCGTGACCAGCAGGGCACGCAGACCAAAGATAATGGCAGAGGCCACGACGCACGGGGTCAGGGCCACGATCACGTTGGCCATCAGGCCGGCGGTCGTCTCCTCAGAGCGCAGGTGCGGGGAGGCCGAAACAATAAGCTTCGTATCCATTACTTATTGCCTCCTTTTTTGATTTCACCGAGATAGAATGCCTTGGCCAGACCCATCATCTGGGTGCAGGGGCGCTTGGCCGGGCAGACGAAGGTGCAGGAGCCGCAGTTGAAGCAGTAGTCTGCATGCAGCTTGCCCAGCTCCTGCACGTCACGGGCAGCGTAAGCCTGGTTCACCTCCACGGGCTCCAGGCCCATGGGGCAGTACTCCACGCAGCGGCCGCAGCGGATGCAGGGGTTGACCTGCGGAGGCTGTGCAGTTGCCTCGCTCAGCATGATAAGGCCGGAGGTGGTCTTAGTGGTGGGGTAGCTCAGGTCCTTGACAGCGGGGCCCATCATGGCGCCGCCGGCCACGACCTTGCCCAGCGTCACGCCGCCCTTCAGGCCGGCCGTGTTCAGGCACATCCTCATAGGAAGTACCCACAGGGACGATGAGGTTCTGCGGGCTTCTCGCAGGCATCGCCGTCCACGGTGATGCAGCGGCTGACCACCGGCATACCGGTAGCCAGATACTTGCCCAGGCTGGACACACTGGTCACGTTCATGACGATGGCGCCGGCAGCGGCGGGCAGGCCGCCGTGCGGCACCTCGCGGCCCAGGCACTTCTCAATGAGGATCAGCTCTGCGCCGGTGCCGTAGACACTGGGCAGGGGCTTGACCTCGATCTCGGGCGTGTCCTTGGTCTTCTGGCACAGCAGGTCGATGCACTCGGGCTTGTTGTTCTCAATGCCGATGACGCACTTCGGGATGCCGACATACTTCAGCACAGCCTCGATGCCGCGGACGATGTCGTCTGCCACAGTTCAGCATCTCCTGGGTGTCGCTGGTCAGCCAGACTTCACACTCGGAGGCGTTGATGAGCAGGGTGTCTACGGGGTCCTTGGGCTGCAGCTTGACGTCGGTCGGGAAGCCCGCGCCGCCCAGACCAACCAGACCGCACTCCCGCACAGCAGCCAGGAAGCTGGCCTTATCGGTCACTTCCGGTGCCTGGACGGCCGGGTCAACAGTCTGCTTGCCATCCGTCTTGATGACCACCGAGTCGCACATACGGCCATTGCTCAGGCGGTACGGCTCCACGGCAGAAACGGTGCCGGAGACACTGGAGTGGATATTGGCAGAGACAAAGCCGCCAGCCTCGCCGATCTTTGTACCCACGAACACCTCGTCGCCCTTTTTGACCAGAGCTTTGGCGGGAGCGCCGATGTGCTGGCTCATAAGGATGCGTACCTGCGCGGGCAGAGGCATCGGGATCGGCTTGCTTGCAGCAGTTGCCTTGTCATGCGGCGTATGCGCGCCAAGCGCCGCACGTTTCAGCTTGTTCAACATGGAATTTCAAATCCCCCATTCTGCTTGAATTGCCGCCCCCACGCCCATGCAGGCGCACTGGTACAGGGACAGCAGCTGACATTTATTGTATCATTTTGGCGTGGGAAGTCAACGATAACTCCCCCAAAATGATGCGAATTCCTTAATTTTCTTTGCTGTTTTTGACGATTAGTTATAGCTAACCTCCGATTTTTTCGGTACAAACCCACAAGAATCGCCAAGTTTGCCTTTCGGTGCGGAATATGCTATACTAAAGGAAACCATCCCGCGGAACGTCCCCCGCTCCGACACTCATCCACCAAGGAGGATCTGAAACGATGAAATTTCTCAAAGCTCTGCTCGCCATTTTCACGTTCTTAGCCGTCGCTCTGACGGGTGCTCTGCTGTTCGTACAGGACAAGAGCTCCCCGCGCTATATCCAGATCTACACCAACGAGCAGTAACCCACAACGCACACAGCAAAAGCCCCGGAGCGGCATCTGCCGCCCCGGGGCTTTTTGATTTGCGATTTTAGATCTTACTCTTCCACATCAAACGTGCAGATGAGCAAATAGCGGGTGCCAGAGGAAGAATCCTTGAACGCCACGCCAACTTTTTCCGCAAGGTGATAGTTGGTCACTTTATACAGCTCCGTGTATTTAAAGCCGCTCTTTTTCGCCGGGTTTGTACTAGGAATCACGTCAACGATGATTTTTACGTTCTTATCCAGCGCATCGGTGATCCGTTTATATTCTTCATTGTACTTCGAGATATTGCCGTAGTTATCTAGGTAATTATCCAGCAGTTCCTTTGTAATCTTGCTGTACTTCACACTGTAGGTCAACTGGGGCTGATTTGCCGCTGCCGCACCATTGTTCAGTGCATAAACAACACTTTCTGTCTCATCATCGGGGTAAACAGCATCCGGGTCAGTTGTCCCTGTATCGCAGCCGGTCAGCACCGTCAGTGCCAGCACGGCCACCATGGCGACGGCCAGCAGTTTTTGAACAGTTTCATCATTTCTGTCCTCCTTAAAACAAAGTTAAAAAAGCCTGATTCGGTTCCGTTGTTTTTCTTTTGCACAAAGCTCCGAGAGCTTCCAAGCCACTTTAAGGATACCGGTGCACCCCGTCCCTGTCAATGGGGAGTGTGCACAAATTTTGGTGAAACTTTTTGAAAACTCTCCGTCATCGCTGGCGCGATGCCACCTCCCCTAGCAGGGGAGGCCTTGGCAGTCGATTGAAGCTTTTTCTATTTGCCAAAGGCTCCCCTGACAGGGGAGCTGTCGAGCGAATGCGAGACTGAGAGGTTTAATAGTCCTTTTCGCACCCCAGCAGGAACTTCATGTAGGCAAACGTCCGCTCCTGTCCGAGGTCGCGCACCATCTGGAGGAGCTTTTCCAGCAGCGCCCGGGTCTCGGGGTGGAGGAGGTAGTGGTCTTTGCTGCGCTCGTAGTACTCCCACGGGGAGGCGTCGGTGTACCTGTCACCCAGATAGATCTGGCTGGCTGCGACCCGGTCGCAGACCATCTCGCAGACATACCGCAGCGGGATCTTCATGCCGGTCAGCCCCGCCTTGGTGGTGCTGTAGTCGATCCAGTACTCGAGGTGATGCTTGTTGCGGCCCTTGTGGTGGAGCCACGCCGAGGTGTAGCCCTTGGCCTCCCGCTCCGCCTCGTTGGGGCTGTGGTCGCCCTGATAGTAGATGCAGCCCGGGATGAACTCGGTGGGGCTGTACTTGCTCAGGTCGTGGGCAAGGCCCTGCTCGTAGAGCCCGCAGGCAAAGCAGTATTTCATCACCAGCAGCTTGTGCCGGGTAATGGTCTCAAAATGGCCCTTGATGTTCATGGTCTCACTCCCTCCACCGTACGGCCAGGCTCCCCTCTTTCAACTTCCGCAGGTCATCGCTCTCCGAGAAATCTTCCCGGTCACGGGTGAGGCTGGGGTTGTAATAGGGGTCATCCAGAATGTTCGCCTTGCCGTGGACGGCATACAGCCGCTGCTGCTCGGCGGCAAAGCGCCGGGCCTTGACGGGGTCTTTTTCGTCGCCGCCGCGGCTCTTGCTCTCGTAATGGGTCAGCTGAGCGTAGGGTGTCCACGCGATGCGACAGCCTCGGTCCCGCACCCGGAGGCAGAAATCCACATCGTTGAAGGCCACCGCAAAGGCTTCGTCCAGACCGCCCGACTTCGTCCCACACGCTGGTCTTTACCAGCAGGCAGGCACCGGTGACGGCGGAAAAGTCCTGCACCGTTGCAGTGCGGAACATGTAGCCGCTGCCGCCGGCCTTGCGGTATTTGTGGCTGTGGCCCGCGTAGCCGCCCAGACCCGTGACGACGCCTGCATGCTGGAGGGTCTCGTCGGGGTAATAGAGCATCGCGCCGCAGATGGCTGCGCCGCCGGGGTGGGCGCACGGCCGCAGCAGCTCGGTGAGCCAGCCGCCGTTCCGCACCTCCACGTCGTTGTTCAGCAGCAGCAGGTACTCGCCCGACGCGGCTTTCCGGCCAAAGTTGTTGATGGCCGAGAAGTTGAAGCCCTTTTCCGGGTAGGTGACCACTTTCAGGCCGTCGTACCGCTTCCGTGCTTCCTCATAATAGGCAAAGGTGGCCGGGTCGGTGGAGTTGTTCTCGATGACGATGACCTCGTAGTTCTCCCAGCTGGTCTTGGCCCAGATGCTGTGCAGGCACTTTTCCAGATCGTCGGTGTGGTCCTTGTTCGGGATGAGGATGCTCACCTTCGGGTCGCCCTCAATTTTCCACAAGACGCGGTAGGTGCTGGGGAACAATCCATCGGTGACGGTGCCCACCCGGCCCGTGCGGGCCAGGTGGTCGGCCAGCGCCTTTTTGGCTGCTGCCGCCACATAGGGCTTGGCATCGGTGCCGCCGGAGGTGGAGCCTGCGTGCACCCGCCAGTAGTAGAGCACCTGCGGCACATGGGCCGCGCCGCCCACTTTTTCGATCAGGCGGAGGAAGAGATCGTGGTCCTGGCTGCCGTCGCACTCCGGGCGCTCGCCGCCCACTTCCTCATATAAGGCCCGCCGGAACACGGCCAAATGGCAGATATAGTTGCAGCAGAGCAGGTAGTCCGGCGCGTAGTCCGGCTTGAAGTGGGCCACCAGCGGCCGCTGGATGCTCTTGGAAAAGAGTGCTTCATCGCTGTAGACAAAACCGTCCGGTTTGCCCTGCGCCCTCAGGTCCAGGATGGCCCTGCCCATGGCGTACAGGGCGTGGGGAGCCAGGATGTCGTCGTGGTCCGCCAGAGCCAGATATTCCCCGCTGGCAAGGGCGGCAGCAGCGTTGGTGTTGGCGGCAATGCCCTTGTTTTCGATCTTTTTGTATCCGATATGTTGATTCTTTGCCTGATATTCCCGCACGATCTCCCCGACACGGCTGTGAGCGGCATCGGAAGCATCGGCAAGGCAGAGCTCCCCGTTGGGAGCCGTCTGGCCCACAAAGGAATCCAGAAACTCCCGCAGGTAATTCTCGGGCGTATTATACAGCGGGGTCAGGATGGAAATGGTCGGAAGCCCGCAGTCCTCGAACGTTTTTCCGGCCATCTCGGCCCGCTGGGCTTCCAGTACCTTTTTGGCGGGCAGGTAGCGGGCTTTTTTGCCGAAGAACCGGCGCTTGACAAAGCCCGCCCCCCGCGCCATCATGGTGCCAAGGCCCTCGTCCCGGGTCATCTGGACAGCATAGCCCGCCAGCTCTTTGGCGCGTTTGAGTCGCAAATTCATAGTCCCTTATGCCTCGCCCCGCTGCACGGCCTTGTAGGCGTTGCAGACGGTCTCGGTATCGCCGTTCATCTTCAGGTGGCCGTGGCTCAGCCATGCCACCTTGCTGCACATGCGCTCGATCTGCTCGATGGAGTGGGACACCAGAATGACCGTGGTGCCGCCCGCCATCAGCTCCTTCATCCGCTTTTCGCACTTCTGCTGGAACAGGAAATCGCCCACCGAAAGCACCTCGTCGGCAATGAGGATATCGGGCTTGGTGATGGTGGCAATGGCAAAGCCGATGCGGGCCACCATGCCGGAGGAGTAGTTCTTCAGCGGCACGTCGAGGAAGTTCTGCAGCTCGCTGAACTCCACGATCTCGTCAAACTTCTCGTCCAGATACTTGGGCGAGAAGCCCAGCACCGTGCCGTTCAGATAGATGTTCTCGCGGGCAGTCAGATCCATATCGAAGCCCGCGCCCAGCTCGATGAGCGGGGCGATGGAGCCGCGGACCGTCACCTTGCCCTTGCTGGGCTTGTACACGCCCGCAATGGTCTTGAGCAGGGTGGACTTGCCCGAGCCGTTCAGGCCCACAAGGCCATAAGAAATCGCCGGGCATGATGTCCAGACTCACGTCCTTGAGGGCGTAGAATTCATCGTACTGCAGGCGGCCCTGCACCATGGCCAGAAAATACTCTTTCAGGCTCTCATGCTTTTCCTTGGAGAGGTTGAAGCACATGGAAACATTGTCCACTTTAATAATTGGTTCCATTTTTCTCCCCCTCCTTAAATGTGCAGCACAAAGCGGTCCTGCGTTTTGCGGAACATCTGCACGCCCACCAGCATGGAAAGCAGCGCGCACACGCCGCACACCGCCAGCATGTTGAAATCCAGCGGGATGCCCCACATCAGGGTGCGGCGGAAGCCCGTGATATACCAGTACATGGGGTTGAGCTTGATGATCTGCTGCATGTTGAACCCGCCGATGGAGAACGTCATCTGGGTGGGGTCGTAGAAGATGGCGGAGAAGTAGAGCAGCGCCGTGATAAAGACGCTCCAGATGTGCATGATGTCCCGGAAGAACACCGTCGCCGCCGCGAGGAAGAGGCCCACGCCGAGGCTGAAGAAGAAGAGCGTCACCAGCGGGTAGAGCACTTCCAGAATGGTCCAGTGGAGGGGGCTGCCCGTAAACACCATGACCAGCGCCAGCGCCACAAAGCTGAACACGCAGTTGACCATGGCAAAGCAGCATTTTTCCAGCGGGAAGACGTACTTGGGGATATACACCTTTTTTGAGCAGCGGGGCCGCCGACAGCACACTGGACATGCTGGAGGAGGTGGCCTCGTTGAAGAAGTTGAAGAGCAGCTGGCCGCACATCAGGAAAACGGGGAAGTTGTCGATGCCGCTGCCCCGCATATCCATCAGGCTGCTGAACACTGCCCAGTACACCAGGCACATGAGCAGGGGGTTGAGCACGCTCCACACCACGCCCAGCACACTGCGGCGGTACTTGAGCTTAAAATCACGGCTGACCAGATTCCACAGCAGATAGCGGTAGCGCCAGAAGCCGTTGAACATTCCCTTGATTTTTGCCACGGGCGATCACCACTTTTCAAAGAATTCAAACTTCTGGGAGGCAAAGGACTCATGCAGCTTGTCCTTTGCGCTGGTCTTGTGCTCGCAGCCGCAGTCCGGCCACTGCACGTTGACGGTGGGGTCGTCGTAGGGGATGCCGCCCTCGCTGGTGGGGTCGTAGACATCGGTGCACTTATAGCAAAACTCCGCCACGTCGCTCAGCACGAGGAAGCCGTGGGCAAAGCCTTCCGGGATATAGAACATCTTCTTGTTCTCCTCGCTCAGGGTCACGCCCACCCACTTGCCAAAGGTCGCGCTGTGGGGGCGGCAGTCCACGGCCACGTCGTACACTTCGCCCTTGGTCACGCGGACCAGCTTGCCCTGGGTGTGGTTCTTCTGGAAATGCAGGCCGCGCAGCACGCCGCGGGTGGAGCGGCTCTGGTTGTCCTGCACAAACTCCTTATCAATCCCGGCAGCAGCGAACTGGTCTTTCTGGTAGGTCTCCATAAAATAACCGCGGTCATCGCCAAACACCTGGGGCTCAATGACCACAACACCGGGGATCTCAGTTTCCGTAAACGTAAATTTACCCATTTTTCATTTTCCTCTCTGTTTTTTCGTTATTGTTTTTTGACATTTTGTTTTTTATTTGGAAAAGCCGGAATGGCTTTTGCGCAGTGTTAGAAAAGACGTTGCGTGGATTGCCAAAGCCTCTCCTACTAGGAGAGGTGGCATTGCGAAGCAATGACGGAGAGGTTGGACAGAGCACCGCCTTGTCCCGGATGTCATACAACCTCTCAGTCGCTTACGCGACAGCTCCCCTTGTAGGGGAGCCCTTGGCAAAGAGGGTCAGTGCCTCGATTTTTTCTTAGCTTTCGAGCGGAGCCTTACCACAACAAATGCAACTCCCGCCGCCAGCACCGTGCACCCCAGCGAGATGCCGATGAGCAGGCCCGCGGTCTTGCCGGGGCTGCGGGTGCCGCTGCCCAGCTGGACACCGGTGTTCCGCTCCAATAGCTCCTCCAGTCCCGTAATCGTGGCCGGCACCCGGACGCTGGCGGACTCCTGCTTGTCCTGCCCGTTGACGGTATACACGGCGTACACCGCCGGGCTGGTGCCCAAGACATACTGTTCCGGCAGCTCCAGCGTCACGGACACATCCCCTGCCGTCAGGCCGTCAGCCAACAGCAGCCGGGTGCCGGGGTCGGTCACCGTGACCATGCCCAGCGGGACACCGCCTCCCGCCACCGTCAGCTCCCGGGTCAGGCCCTGGGCCGGGATGTCGGTATAGTTTGTGTAGTGGGCAAAGGCGTAATCCAGCAGGGTGCGGACATCGTTGTACTTGTCGGTCTTGATGTTGCTCTGCATGGTGACGCAGATGAGCCGGACACCGTTCTGTTCCGCGAGGCAGACGTAGCTGTAGCGGGCGATGTTGGTGTAGCCGATCTTGGAGCCGCGGATGGCCGGGATGTAATACCGGCTGTAGCTCAGCCGCATTTTGTCCTGCTGGTGGAAATACCGCTCTTTGGGCTGGATGTCCGTGGGCTTCATGGGATACATCTCATTGCGGGTAAACAGCGTCTCAAACCCCGGCTGGGTCAGGGCCCAGCGCAGGATCTGCGCCATATCATAGCAGCTGGTATAGTGGTCGGTATCGCTGATGCCGTGGGGGTTGGCAAAGTGGGTGTGCTTGAGGCCCAGTTCCGCCACCTGGGCGTTCATGGCCGCCACGCCGCCCGCAATGGTGCCATCCCCGAAATATTCGGACAGCAGGTTGGCGCCATCGTTGGCGCTGGCCATCATGGTGGCATAGAGGGCATCCGTCAGGGGCACATGCTCCCCCTCCTGCAGGGCAATGTGGCTGGAATCCGTCCCCGCAAGGGAATAGACATCCTCGTGGGTCACTTCCAGGCTCACACCGTCCCACTGGCCCTGGGCTTTTTCACAGGCAAGGCCCAGCGTCATCACCTTGGTGATGGACGCCGGGTGCAGCTCTTCGTCCATATTCTGCTGGGCCAGCACAAGGCCGGTGTCCGCGTCGATGATGCAGTACGCCTCCGTGGCCGACAGCGCCGGGCCCGCGGCCCGCGCCATGGGTGCAAACACCGCGCAGACCCAGAGCAGCACCGTGCAAAGCACGGCGATCTGTTTTTTCATCTGGTATACTCCATAATTCAAAATTATTTTGTTTAGTATACCACACTTTTCCCTTGCTGAAAAGACATTCCGTGCCCGGCGGCGGGGCAAAGAACGGGCTGCAGCTGCCGCCCCTCCAGCGCTGCGTCCAGTGCGGCGGGCAGCAGGGCGAACCGGGCTTTCAGGCTCTGCGGCTTTGCCTGCGGGTCATCCTGGCCGTAGGGCACAAAGTAATAGTGCTTGCGCTGGTACAGCCGGGCAATGTTTTCTCCCGAGGCCCCCAGCCCGTCGTTGGTGGAGACGGCGATCACTACCGGCCGCCCCACCCGCAGCAGGCTCTTGGCCGCCAGCGTCACCGGCGTGTCCGAGAGGCCCGCCGCCAGCCGGGCCAGCGTGCTGCCCGTGCAGGGGGCGATCACCAGCGCCTCGGCCATGTTTTTGGGCCCCAGAGGCTCCACGGCCTGCAAACTGTCCAGCACCGGGTGCCCGGTCAGGGCTTCCAGCCGCTTCCGCCAGCTCCCGGCCCGGCCAAACCGGGTATCACACCGGGCGGCGGTATTGCTCATGACGGGCAGCAGCTCCCAGCCCCGGGCCGTCAGTTCCTGTGCCTGTTCCAGCGCGGTCTCCAGCGTGCAGAAGCTGCCGCAGACCGCAAAGGCACAGCGTCGGTTCTCGTTCATTGTGCTCCCTCCCTTTCGCGCAGCATCTCGCGCACCGTCCGGGCCACGATCTCCCCGGCTGTTTCCGGCGCGCAGGCAGCGGGCAGGCTCAATGCATGGATGGCCTTGTGGCCGCAGCGGGCGGCGGCATCAAAATCCGTCCCACCGGGGCGGGAAGCCAGATCCACGATCAGGCTGCCGGGCCGCAGCCGGGCCAGCACCGGCTCCGTCAGCACCGGGGCCGGGATGGTGTTCACCACCGTGTCAAAGGCCGGGGCCAGCCGGGCCAGTCGGGCCAGCTCTGCCCCCTGCATCCCCAGGCTTTCCGCCTGTGCCCGCTGGGCCGGGCGGCGGGCTGCCACTGTCACATGGGCCCCCAATGCCGCCAGCCGGGTGCCAACCGCCTGTCCCACCGGGCCAAATCCCAGCAGCAGGACCCGCGCTGCCCCACAGGGTGCGTTTGCGCTGGGCCAGCAAAACGCTGATGCACCCCTCCGCCGTGGGGATGGCGTTGCGGATGGCCAGCTCCTCCCGGGCAAAGTAATCCACCAGCTCCACCCCGGCCTCCGCCGCAATAGCCTTTGCTTCTTCCGAGAGCATCCCACCCAGCGCCAGCGCCCCGGGGCGTGCCGCCCGCAGCAGCTCCGCCAGCGGGGTGCGGGCCGCGTCCAGCGGCAACGGCAGCAGGATATAATCCGCCAGCGCGATCTCTTCCGGCCCCTCCACCGCATACCCCGCCCGGGCCAGCGCCCGGCCTGCCGCCAGCTGCCGGGCATCGCTGCCGATCACCGCAAAGCGTTTTTGTCGTTCCATCCAAAAGCCCTCCTCCCCAAAGCCTGCGCCATTCTATGCACAGGTAGGGAGGAGGGTGACGGACGCAAACAAAAAGCCCCGGAGCGGGGCCGCAAGGCTTACTCCGGGGCAAATATGCAATTTTTGGTGGATTGATTACTTTGCTGCCTTAGTAGCTGCCTTAGCAACAATAGCAACATAATCGTCGCCAACAACCTTGACACCGATCTCAATCTTCTTGTCGCTGTTCTTCGCAGAGGTAGCCAGAACGCCATCAGCCTTCTTAGCCTTATCGCCCCAGCTGTTTTCCTTGGTTGCATCGCTGGGCTTCTTGACGATCACATAGTTGTAAACGACATTGCTAATAGTGATGATGCCGCTGCTTTCCTTCTTATCCTTGTTCTCGTCCCAAGCCTTCTGAGCCTCGTCGTCCAGATCGGTCTTGTGCTTGTAAGAGACAGCGCTGACAGCGTTCAGCTTGTTGACCAGAGCTTTCTCAACCAGGTTGTCGCTCACTGCGCAGCCAGTCAGCATGGTCAGAGCCATAACGCAAACGAGGGCAGCAGCCATCAGTTTCTTAAATGCTTTCATTGTTGTATCCTCCGTAATCAGATAGTTCCCCAGCAACGGCCCGCCTTGTGCGGGCAGTTTGCTATGTTAAATTCAGCATACCCCTTTTTGTGGCAATTGTCAAGATTTCACTGCGTTTTCATCATTTTTACCAATCGGCACGGTGAGAAAACAGCGATATGACCAGTTTCGCCCCGGGGCCGCCGGGCCGTTTTCTGCACGGACACACGCAAAAAGCTCCCCCGGCAAAACGCCGGAGGAGCCTGCGATTTTTATCTGATCTCTCGGGGCGTCCCTGACTGTGCGCACGCCGGGAGATTACTTCAGGAACTTTGCCACCGCGCGGGCCACGATGCCGCCCAGAATGCCGGAGACGAGGAACTCCATCACGCCCTGCACGCCGACCAGCAGCACCACGAACATGAACGGGTTGGCCGCGCCCTTGGCCGCCACGATGTTCTGGATGTAATCGCAGCCGTAGAATGCCAGCACGATGTAGCCCATGAAGAACAGGGTGTTGAGGCCGGGAGCACACATGGCGGAAACGATGTAGCTCCAGGTGCCGGGCTTATCCAGTCGCTTGAGGCCGTTGAAGACGAGGCCCACGCACAGGCCCATCAGCACACGCATCCCCACGCAGAGGATGAACGTGTTGACAGGGCTCACCTGGAACAGGGCGCCCGTCATGGCCGAAGCGCCGGTGACCGCGTCATAGAAGCTCACCGCGCCGAACACGCCGCCCAGGATGGCACCAGCCACCGGGCCCATCGTGATGGCACCCACGGCGATGGGGAGCGTCAGAAAGCTCATGTAAAGCGGGCCCATGGGCACGCTGCCCAGGCCGACGGCTTTCATGACCAGCTCAATGGCGACCAGCAGTGCCAGCCGGGTGAGAGTACGAAGATCGTTATTCTTTTTCATAAAAATATTTCCTCCTGCTGCCGTTCCGCCCTAGATGTCGGATACGGCGCAAACCTGCCCGCAAAAGGTGCGGGGCCGTTTTTCTATTTTACTTTGGAATGCTTTGTCAGGGAACGTTCCAAAGGGAGATAACTTATGGATCACACGGGAAGCGGATGCCTGCCGAGCGGCGGGCGGCGGTCAGCACCCGGCTGACCGCAATGGAGGTATCCAGCATCCGGCTGCACAACTCCTGGTCGCCGCCCTCAATGGCGCGGGCAAAGGCCTCAAACTCCGCGGCCAGCCGGGGGCGGCCGCCGTTGAGGTTGTAGTGTTCCTCTTTGCCGTCGTTGAGGTGCAGCGTCAGGCCGCCGCAGAAGTTGGCCGTGGATTTCTGGAGCAGATAGCCCTTGGTGCCCTGAATGATGTACCGGGCCGGGGCCCCGCAGTCTTTTGCCGCCATGCTCACGGCCTTGAAGCCGCTGTAATCCATGGTCAGGATGCCGCTGGTGTCGATGCCGCGGGCGATGTTGGCCGCATAGTTCACCTGATTCGGCTCCCCGAACAGGCCCACGATGTAGCTGATGTTGTAGACATTCAGGTCCATGAGGGCACCGCCGGCGCAGTTGGGATCAAACGACGGGGCCACCTGCCCCGCGCAGAACGCATCGTACCGGCTGGAATACTGGCTGAAATTGCACTGCACCAGCTTCACAGTGCCAATGCGGGGCAGCAGCTCCCGGATCTTATGATAGTTTTCCAGATACTGGGTGGTCAGCGCCTCAAAGAGGAAGACCCGTTTGTGGCGGGAGAGAGCGGCCAGCTCTTCGGTCTGGGCCGCCGTGGGGGCCAGCGGCTTTTCCACAATAACATGTTTGCCTGCTTCCAGCGCCACTTTGGCATAGCGGGTGTGCTGCAAATTGGGCACGGCCAGATAGACCACATCCACCCACTGCAGCAGCTCCAGGTAGTTGGTGGTGCACTGGGGCACATGGTACCGGGCGCAGAGCTCCGCCGCCAGCGGCGCGCTCCGCTGGGTGCTGCACAGCGCCTGCACCTGAAACGGCGAGTCCGCCCCGGCCAGCCAGGGCAAAAACTCCTTGACGATCATCCCGGTGCCCAGGATGCCAAGCTTCATCTTCTGTTCCATTCTTCCTAGTTCCTATCCTGTTTGCTCGTGTCAGCCCGCCTTGGCCTCCGTCTCGTGCCGCTCCCGGCGGAATGGCCGATGGCGGCGGAAGTTCTGCCCGTGAGGCTTGCGGCCTCCGGCGGGGTGATGGTGCTGCTGGGGCGCGTTGAGCTGGTAAAGGAGAGCCAGTCCCTTCAGCAGCAGCTCGGGGTCATAGGTGAGCGGGTGACGGCAGAGCGGACATACTTTGCCAGACCGCCTGTGACCACCAGCGTGGCCGGACGGCCCAGCTCCTCTTCAATGCGGGCGGCGATGCCGTCCAGCAGCACCGCCGTACCCATCACCGAGCCGGAAAGCATACACTTTTCGGTATTGGTGCCAATGGCGCTCTTGGGCGAACCAAGATGCACCTGCGGCAGCTGGGCGCAGCGGTCGCCCAGGGCCCGCAGCCCGGTGGAAAGCCCCGGGCAGATGACACCGCCCCGGAACACGCGGTTCTCGTCCACCACATTAAAGGTCGTGGCAGTGCCAAGGTCCACCGTGACCACCGGCAGCGGGAAATTGGCCGCCGCGTAGGCCGCATCCACAAGGCGGTCCTTGCCCACGGCGTGGGGGTCGGGCACCCCCATGGTCAGTCCGGTGCGGATGTCGGGCGAAACGATGACCGGCTTTTTGCCCGTGTAGTGGCGGGCGCACTCGGCCAGCGCCCCCGTGATCTGGGGCACGACGCTGGTCAGCACGGCCCCCTCAAACCGGACGGGCCGCTCCGGGTGGCGGCGGTGGGAAAACACTTTCTCCATTTCGGCACGGTACTCCGCCGCCGTGCGGGTGCGCACCGTGTCCATGTGGGCCACAAAGCATACACGTCCGTCCTTGATGCCCCCCAGGGCGACGGTGGTGTTGCCTATATCAATGGCAAGAATCATATTGAAACCTCATTCAGCAAGGGTTTTTAATTCAAGTTATTTTACCGCATTTTCCCGCAAGATACAAGCCCATGCAAAGATTTTGTTGTGCTGGCAGAACTTTTGCATTATACTAAGGAAAGGAATCCCAAAACACAGGAGGTTTTTTGGATGGATCTGCACGGAAAATGCGTCCTTTTGGGCGTCAGCGGCGGCATTGCCGCCTATAAAATGGCCAACGTGGCCAGCGCACTCAACAAGCTGGGGGCCGACGTGGAGGTCATCATGACCAAAAACGCCACCCAGTTCATCACGCCCCTCACGTTCGAGACCCTTACCGGCCACAAGTGCATGGTGGACACCTTTGACCGGGATTTCAAGTTCGAAGTCACCCACATCTCGCTGGCAAAGAAGGCCGACGTGATCCTTGTGGCCCCGGCCACTGCCAACGTCATCGCCAAAATGGCCCACGGCATCGCTGACGATATGCTCACCACGGTGGTTCTGGCTGCGAAATGCCCAAAGCTGGTCTCCCCCGCCATGAACACCGGCATGTTGGAAAACCCCATCACGCAGGACAACCTCTCCACGCTGGAGCGCTACGGCTTCACGGTCATCCCCTCCGAGAGCGGCGTGCTGGCCTGCAAGGATGTGGGCAGCGGCCGTCTGCCTAAGGAAGATGTGCTGATCGAGTATATCCTGCATGCCATTGCCCGGCCCAAAGATCTTGCCGGTCTGCGCATTGCCGTCACCGCCGGCCCCACGCAGGAGCCGCTGGACCCGGTGCGCTACCTCACCAACCATTCCACCGGCAAGATGGGCTATGCCCTGGCCCGCCCGTGCCGCCGCCATGCGGGGCGCGGACGTCACCCTCATCCACGGCCCCACGGCCCTGCCCCCGGTCAAGTTCACCGAGGACGTGCCCATCACCACGGCGCAGGACATGTACGAGGCCGTCACCAGCCGCTTTGCGGACATGGACATCCTTCGTGATGGCCGCTGCCGTGGCCGATTACCGCCCCGCCACCGTGGCCGACGATAAGATCAAAAAAAGGACGGCGACATGTCCATCCCTCTGGAACGCACGCCGGATATTCTGGGCACCATCGGCCCCAAAAAGACCCACCAGTTCCTGTGCGGTTTTTCCATGGAGACCCGCGACATGGTAGAGAATTCCGCCGCCAAGCTGAAAAAGAAGAATCTGGACATGGTGGTGGCGAACAACCATCATCGGGTTGCTGGCCGTGGTCACGATCATCGACGGCGCAGCCCTGATGAGCAAAGCCGACGTGGCAGACGCCATCCTGGACGATCTGAGACATAAAAAATACGCCTTGCGGCAAGGCGTTCTGCTTCACCCAGTCGGCAGCCCAGCTGACCTTCCGGGCGTTCTGCTTCCCACCAGCACGGAGCCGGGGATCTGAGCCGCCAGCTTTGCGCTGGTGATGGTGGGGTCGTTGGGCTCACGGCTGCCCATGATGGGGGTGATGACCGCAATGTCGGGGATCTTGAGCACATCCACGAAGTCGTTGAACAGCATCTTGGTGCGGCTGTATGTAAACGGCTGATGGACGGCGATGAGGCGCTTGTAGCCCAGCTCCTTGGCGGTGGTCAGGGTCGCGCGCAGCTCGGTGGGATGATGGGCGTAGTCGTCCACCACCACAGCGCCGTTGCACTCGCCGTAGACCTCGAAGCGGCGGCCTGCGCCCTTGAAGCTTGCGGCAGCGGCGGCACACTGCTCGACGGTCAGGCCCGCAAAGCGGCAGACCGCACACATGGCCAGCGCGTTGTAGATATTGTGACGGCCCGGCACAGCCAGACGGATGTGGCCGGTAACTTTGCTCCACTCCTTCAGGTCGAACTCGAAGAAGCCGGGCTTATACTCCTGTACATTGACAGCCTGATAGTCGCCGTCGTTTTCGATGCCGAAGGTGCGCACACGGCGGTCGAGGGTATACATAACATCCATCGTGTTCTTGTCGTCGGCGTTGGCAAAGATCATGAACTTGGTCATCAGGGCAAAGCGCTTGAAGGCGAACTTCAGCTCGCCCATGCTGCCGTAATAATCCAGGTGGTCATTGTCGATGTTCAGCACCACAGAGAGGTAGGGGGTCAGCTTGAGGAACGTCTCTGCAAACTCGCAGGCCTCAATGACGATGTTGTCGCCCTTGCCGGCCTTGCCGTAGCCGTGGATGAGGGGCAGCTTGCCGCCGATGACCGCGGAGGGATCTTTGCCCGCCAGCTCCAGCGCCGTGGTGATCATGGAAGTGGTCGTGGTCTTGCCGTGGGTACCGGAAACGCAGATACTCTCCCTGTACAGACGGCTCACATAGCCCAGCAGAACGCTGCGCTCAATGGTGGGGATGCCGTAGGAGGCAGCGGCGTTCAGCTCCACGTTGTCCTTTGCAATGGCGGCGGAGTACACCACCATGTCCACGCCGATCACATTGTCCGCACTGTGGCCCAGCGAGACCTTGACTCCCATCTCCCGCTCCGGAGCGGATGATGCTGCCGTCCAGCACGTCGCTGCCCGAGATGTCATAGCCCTTTGCGGACAGGATCTGGATCAGCGGGTACATTCCGCTGCCGCCGCAGCCAATGAAATGGATCTTTTTTACATTGTCCAGCAGGTGCTGGTTGTAATCGGTAATGAACATAAAAGGCAACCTCCAATAAATAAAACGGCCGCAAGGCAGACCGCATCCATCTTAATATTCAGGGTACATACCATATTATATAATTTTTAGAAGACAAAATAAACACTTCGGAGCGAATTTTCGGAAAGAACCATAAAATCGGCCATTCTTTTGTGATAACTGTACAGAAACCGCAAAACCGGGCTGTTTTTTTCCGGCACTTCATAAAAGATTTACATTTATTAGCTAACAATCCTGAGCAATCTGTGCTATACTAGGGCAAGATATCTTTTGCTATTTTGCCGCGGCGGCGCCCCGGCCGGAAAAGAGGAGAACCTCATTGAACATTAAGATCACCGCTGACAGCACCTGTGATTTGTCCGGGGCGCTGCTGCAGGAGTGGAACATTTCGCTCATGCCCATGCATATTCTCATGGGCGAGGAGAGCTACCTGGACGGTGTGAGCATCCGCCCTGCCGATGTATTTGCCCATGTGCAGAACGGCGGCAAAATGCCCAAATCCGCCGCCGCCAATCTGGTGGAGTATGCGGATTTTTTTGACCCTTTTGCCAAAGAGTATGACGCTGTCATTCACATCTCGGTCAGCTCCAAGCTTTCGTCCTGCTACCAGAACGCCTGCCTGGCCGCCCAGCAGTTTGAGAATGTCTTCGTTGTTGACAGCCAGAACATCTGCACCGGGCAGGGCTATCTGGTGCTGCAGGCCGCCAAGTGGGCCGCCGATGGCCTGCTGCCCCGCAATATCACCATGCGGCTGCAGAACCTCGCCAAGCGGGTGGAACTGAGCTTCGTGCTGGATCAGCTCAATTACATGGCCAAGAGCGGCCGCTGCTCCGGCGTGCTGGCGTTCGGCGCAAACCTGCTAGGCATTAAGCCCAGCTTGGCCGTGGTGGGCGGTGAACTGAAAGTGATGAAAAAAAATACCGCGGCAGCCTGCCCATCTGCGTGGGCAAGTACATCACCGACTGTCTGGTGGAACGCGACGACATCGAGGACTGCCTTGTATTTATCTCCTCCTGCCAGCCGAAGCCCGGCTGCATGGAGGCCGTGAAAGCCGGCCTGAAAAAATACGGCAAATTTGAGCAGGTCTACGAGACGGACATTGGCACTACCATTGGCGGCTACTCCGGCCCCGGTACCATCGGCATCGTGTTTGCCACCAAGAATTAAAGCAGCAAAGTTTTAAACAGGAACGGCCCCGCCGTGTGGAAAAGTTTCCATACTGCGGGGCCGGTTTTTATTTTGTTTCGGTCAGCTTCTGATAGAGTCCGGGCTTCGGTGCCCTTTACAAAGCCGTAAGCATCCATCACCGCACGGTCATTCTGCCGCTGCTCTTCCTCTCCGGCGATGCCGACCCGGTGGGCGAGCAGGGCAAGGGCGTGCGCCGCGCCATCCAGAGCCTGAAGGACGCCGGTGTGCAGAACATTGAAAGCATCTTCTACCCCGGTGCCCGCCGCGAGCTGCTGGTGGAGACCAACAAGCTGGAGGTTTTCGCGGACATTGCCGCATGACTGGACAAACAGCTGGCAAAACAGTAAAAACAAACAAAGGGCTGCTGCACAAAGCGTGCGGCAGCCCTTTCGCGTTGGACGATTAGAAATATCCTCCGCTTTCGTCATCATTCCACATTCCGTTTATACCGCAGCGGGGTCTGCACCTCGGCGCGGATCTTACCAAGATAGGCGCGGGTCTGCTCTGCGCCCTGCAGAATCGCTTCCACCTGCGCCTGCTGTTCCGCAGTCAGGCCGTCATCCTCCGCCAGCAGCTCCGCGTTGCCCTCGATGATGGTCAGCGGCGTTTTCAGCTTGTGGGACAGCTGAATGATCTGCTCCCGCTGCCGCTGCTCCATGTCCCACTGCTTCTGCAGGCTGCCGGTCAATTCATCGCCCATGGTCTGCAATGCCTGCAAAGCGCTCTCGTACTCCCGCACCTTCGCGCCGGAAAACACCGCGCTGTCCAGATCCTTCCGTGCCACCGCCTGTGCTGCGGCGGTCAGCTTTTCAGTCTCCCGGGTCAGGAAGCGCCCGGTCCTGTAGGTGCTCCACACCACCGCCCCCACCAGCAGCAGAATGCCCAGAATGCAGTGCACGGTCTGCATATCCGGCAGCACGCCCCGCAGCGCAGGGTTGGCATAGGGCACGGCATAGTCAAATTGCAGCAGACAGACCGTTCCGTCCTGCAATTTTGACGTCATATAATACTGCGTGTAGCCAAAATGCCAGCAGGTTTTCCCCTGTCGGTTCTCCATTGCCCGCTGCAAGTGCCCGGCATCCATGTTGGTGGCCAGCACCTCGCTGCTGTCCGGCGCGGCAAACAGGGCGTAACGGCACAAGGAGTCCAGCTGCGTCTCGTCAAAAGTAGCGGCGGCCATGCCTGGCAAAACGTCCTGTGCGGCTTTCTGACAGGCCTGTGCAGCTTGATTCGCGGGAAGAAACAGCCCGCCGTTCTGGATCCACAGCATCAGCACCAGCAGCCACCCCACCGCGACCAGCAGGCAGGCCAGCGCCGTGCGCACCAGATATTGCAGCAGCACGCTGCGCAGAGAGGTCAGTCTTCGCTTTTCCATCGGTACCCCACGCCCCATACGGTATTGAGCAGCTTTTCCGGCTCCGGCACGCCCGCCGCCCGCAGCTTTGCCCGGATATTTTTGATGTGCTGTGTCACGGCGGTGTCGTCCGCAGTGCCGTCAATGCCGAAAGCCGCTTCGTAAATTTGCTCCTTGGTAAAGGTCTGCCCTGCGTGCAGCGCCAGATACTCACAGATGGCATACTCCGAGCGGGTCAGCGGCAGCACTGTGCCCTCCACCGCCGCGCTCCGGGCGGTCAGGTCAAAGGCTACGCCGTTGCGCACCATCCGGTGCGCCGGGGTGCGGCTCTGCCGCCGCAGATGTGCCGCAACCCGCGCCCGCAGCTCAGCCACCCGGAAGGGCTTGGACAAAAAGTCGTCTGCCCCGATGCCCAGCCCCTCCAGCACAGCGGCCTCATCGGTGCGGGCGCTCAGAAACAGGATGGGCACTTCGGTCAGGCTGCGGATGCGCCGACAGACCGCAAAGCCATCCTCCCCGGGCATCATCACATCCAGCAGAATGCAGTCTGCCCAGCGGCAGAGCGCCTCGGTCAGCGCTCCGCCCGCCTGCCGCGTTTCTACCCGGTGGCCGTCCCGCTCCAAAGTGGTGCGGATCAGCTTGCAGAGCTCCAGATTGTCGTCCACGGCCAGAATATTCGCCACAAGATCACCTCAACACGTTATAAACAAGGCAGGATGCTCCATACAGCAGGTACACATGGGCGGGGTAGAACCAGTAGAACAGCCGCTTATGTCCGCTGCCACGCTGCCCATTGTACAGCAGCATCAGCAGCACCGCCGCTACGCCGAACCACTCGTAGTAGTCGGTGAACATCTGCGTCCACACAAAATCCGCCTGTCTGCAAAGCATCCCAAAGGTCGGCACAAAATCACACAGGAAAATGAGTACGGCCCATGCCGTCAGCTGCACTTTGCGCCGTCCACGCAATGCATACAACAGCACACCGCCCAGCAAAAAGCTCCATCCGCCGTCCGTGATGGTTGTACACATGGGCAGGGGGCTTGTAATGACAAATGCCACGATCGTTGAAACGATGGGCATATCCTGTACCCCGGGGAAGAGCATCAGAAATACTATCACCACATACGGCCAGCACAAAACGGCGGCAATGGCGCCAATGCCCTTTGCGCCAGCTTCTTCTCCCGCAGCCAGTCAATGCCCTGCCAGACGATGCACAGCAACACAAAATCCTGGAAGATAGCGTTCTGGGGGTAGAAGCCGTCTCCACGCCGGAAGGCCTTGGCGTAAATCATAAAAAATTCCAGCGCCGCCATGGCTGCGCCGATAGCCCAGATGCGGATAAAATACCGCCTGCGGTCATGGGTGTGGGCAAAGCCCTCCACCGTGCAGAACAGGAACAGCGGCGCACTGAGCCGCCCCAGCATACTGAACACCGTCGGGATGCAGCCGGTGAACTCGAAGAAATAATACTGCTCGACCCGTCAGTCTCGCAGTTAGGCTCGCTTCTGCGTTTGCACTCTTTTGCTTGATTTCCGTTCAAGCTGAGCGAACCTTTGAACGCCTCCGTTACTCTTTAGGAGGCGACCGCCCCAGTCAAACTGCCCACCTAACAATGTCCCCCGACTCGATTCAGAGCCGCAGGTTAGAATTCCAATATCGCAAGGATGGTATCCCAACGTCCTCTCCATGACCGCCAAAGCGATCACTTCCCAGAGTCCCATCTATCCTGTGCATGCAACATCGAAACCCAATATTAGGCTACAGTAAAGCTCCATGGGGTCTTTCCGTCTTGTCGCGGGTAACCGGCATCTTCACCGGTACTACAATTTCGCCGGGCGGGCTGTTGAGACAGTGCCCAAATCATTACGCCTTTCATGCGGGTCAGAACTTACCTGACAAGGAATTTCGCTACCTTAGGACCGTTATAGTTACGGAACCTGACCATGGGTAGGTCACCCG
>VOFD01000027.1_pt1 | contig 98000 bp, 105 predicted proteins | sample 5384101 | NCBI WGS metagenome assembly VOFD01 (sample SAMN12384723, study PRJNA508395) | human gut metagenome | isolation source: healthy gut C | host: Homo sapiens
CCGACAAAATTTGGGCGGCGAATGGACGGCGGAAAGGCTAATCGACGAGTTCGGCGACGAGTTTGAGGACATAAACTATCCCTACATGATGGCCGACGGAACCACACTCTACTTCGCGGCCAAGAGCGCCGAAGGCCTTGGCGGATATGACATCTACGTGACACGTTTCAACACTGACTCGGCTAAATTCTACCGCCCCGAGAACATCGGCCTGCCTTACAACTCGAAGGCAAACGACTATTACTGCGTCATAGACGAGTTTGACAACATAGGCTGGCTGGTGACCGACCGCCGGCAACCGGCCGGCAAGGTGTGCATATACACCTTCGTACCGGCGGAGACGCGCACAACCTATGACGGCGACATGATAGGCGAAGACATGATGAGAAGCCTGGCCGAAATCAGGAGCATGATACTCCTCGGCCGACACTTCGGGCAAAAGGCGCGTGGCAAGCGGCATCAGGACAATGGAAAAACAATTTTGAACGCTGCGCACAAACATCCGCCAGACGGAGAAAGAGATACGCAACGCGGAAAAAAACATGGCCGGGGAATGACCCCACGGAGTCGTCTACGCATGGCGCACACTAAAGGGAAACACATACATCAACATAAAAGACAGGACTATGGAAAAACGATATTTCGCCGAATCGGAACTGATAATCAATGATGATGGTAGCGTGTTCCACCTGCACGTGAAGCCGGAGCAGACTGGCCGACAAAATCATCCTCGTGGGCGACCCGGGGCGCGTCAACCTCGTGGCGTCACATCGAAACGAAAGAATGCGAAGTGGAGAGCCGCGAGTTCAGAACCGTAACCGGCACTTACCACGGCAAACGCATAACCGTAACGTCAACCGGCATTGGCTGCGACAACATCGACATCGTGATGAACGAACTGGACGCGCTGGCCAACATCGACTTTCAGCACGCGCAGCGAGAAAGACTCGCCGCGACATTTTTTTGAGATAGTGCGCATAGGCACATGCGGCGGACTGCAGCCGTACACGCCCGAAGGCACATTCATCTGCTCGGTAAAGTCTGTAGGCTTCGACGGGCTGCTGAACTTCTACGAAGGGAGGAACGCCGTGTGCGACCTGCCCATGGAGCGCGCCCTGCTCAACCACTTGGGATGGAGCGGCAACATGTGTGCCCCTGCCCCATACGTAATCGACGCCGACGAGGAACTGGTCGCCCGCATTGCCGGCGACGACATGGTGCGCGGAGTGACCGTGGCGTGTGGAGGATTCTTCGGTCCGCAAGGCAGGCAACTGCGCGTGCCGCTGGCCGACCCGCATCAAAAAACGAGAAAATAGAGAAAGCTTTGAATACAGCGGTTTGAAAATCACCAACTATGAAATGGAAAGCTCGGCGCTGGCCGGACTGGCACGCCTCATGGGGCACAAGGCCGCAACATGCTGCATGGTCATTGCCAACCGCGTAACCCGAAAAAGCGACACAGGTTATAAAAGCCACATAGACGACCTGATAAAGCTTGTGCTTGACAGGCTTTGAACACGAACGGAAAATCATGAAAAGACATATCATATCGGCACTGTTCCTGCTGGCCTCAATACAGACCGCCTTCGCCCAATACGATTTCTTGCGTCCTGTGAAAGACTCCATACCCGGCGGTTACAACTTCTGGGTGTACACACCGCAAGACTATTACTACTCACTTGAAAGCACACCCGTGATAATATTCCTCCACGGACAAAGTCTGTGCGGACGCAACCTGGACAGGGTAAGGCGTTACGGACCGCTGGACGCAATCGTGAAAGGCAGGCAGATAGAGGCCCTGGTGCTGGTGCCGCAAAATCCGGGCGGAGCATGGAAGCCAGAGAAAATCAATGAAGTGCTTGAATGGACGAAGAAACATTACGCAATGGACTCGACACGCGTATATGTAATCGGCATGAGCCTCGGCGGATACGGCACGCTTGACTTCGCCGGAACTTATCCAGACAAAGTGGCGGCGGCCATGGCTCTATGCGGCGGAACTACGCTGAAAGACCTCAGCGGACTGGGCAAACTTCCGCTATGGATAATGCACGGAACGGCAGACCGCGCCGTGCCGATAAAGCATTCAAAAACCGTAGTGGAACAACTGCAAAAAAGCGACAATGACAAACGCCTGCGCTTCGACTGGCTGAAAGGCGCGTCACACGGAGCTTTGGCTAGGATTCTCTATATGACAAAGACTTACGAATGGCTGCTGTCACATTCAACCATGGACAAAGACAGACCCGTAAACACCGAGATTGACATCGAAAAGTCAGACCTGTCAAAAGCTTACAACGACATGATTACAGGTGCCCCCGACCCGGAAGTGGTTTACGACAAGGCTATTTATTGACAAAACGTTTTCCAATGGTCATGCCTGAACACACGACAGACAAACCTGTGTTCGTGAGTTCGGTATAAGGAATCATCTTTCCAATTATAGAGTTTCTTACCGCATTGCTTTTCTGCCGCTCAGTGTCAAGTCGTCATTCCGCTTTTCAGCGGAATGACGACTTGACACCGACTTGCAAAAAACTGATAATTGTGACATTCCTGTTATGCCGAACTCACGTTGTATTAAACTAAAAAACGTTTAATTGCGAACAAAATAAAACCGGTTGTGCGGAACACTCCGCCCAACCGGTTTTAATTTTAAAGTCTCTTATTGTTAGAAGAACATATAACGATTGTCTTTAACACCAGCCTTGAAGTAAAGCTCCTGCATGAAGTTGCCTGCATACTGCATTACCTTCTGGCGCTGACGCTGCTCATACTCTTTCTCGTTAAACTTAACCGGACGCATCTTCTTTTCCGTTACCTGGAACATGTAGACGCCACCCATACCCTTGATCGGCTTAGAACAGAACTTGCCTTTTGCCGTAGCTGCAACAGCACCGCTCAATGCCGGCTCACTCATACCTGTAGACTGGACGAACACGGGAGCGGCGAATGTAACCTGATTGACGGTTGACACCTTTGCGCCTTTGCCCTTTGCAGCCGACACGCTGTTCACGCCCTTGGCCTGAGCCATAAGCATTTCAGCCTTCTTGTCGCGAACAACTTCGCTTCTCACATAGCTCTTGACGCTCTCGTCTTCAAGTGAACGGTAACCTTCTTTGTTTATCTTTGTCAGTACAAGAACTAGCAGATGGTCATTCTCGCCACACTCATAAAGCGGAGACACTTCGTTCTCCTTGGCACCAAACAGCCACTTCATGGCCTCACGGGTATCGCTTACACCAGCAACATAATGCTCTGAATTGCGCACGTCGGCACGTTCACGAACTGTATAACCATATTTAGCAGCGTTCTTCTGCATTGCCTCAAGTGTCTGATTCTCGCTTACAAAGCGGCTGAACTTGTTGTATGCTGCCGAATAAGTGTCTTTTGAGAACTCGATAGGCTTCTTGATTACAGCGGCAACATATTTATTTGTCATTGCCTTACGGTCTGTAACCTGAAGAACAATATTGCCCTGAGTGAGTTTTATATTCTTTGTTTCATTGACACCAAGCGTATTAAGCGTGTTGATGTAATTCTTCGTATCGTTGTCCATTGAAGGCGCATTCTGATACTGCGCAGAAGTGATCCATGTCTTTTCACCCGTCTGGCCATACTTCTTGGCTACAGCCTCAAAGTCTGCGCCAGCCTGCAATGCGGTATAAATACTGTCCGCACGCTTCACAGCCTCGTCGGCAGTAGTGCCTCCTACCTGTATTGCACGGAATTGCACAGAGTCTGGCATTGTAACTTTTGAAATAAGCTTTATAACATTAAGCGTATTGTCCGTTTTGTTTTCAACAGGCGAAGTCGTTGTTCCAACGGCGATAGAATCAAGACGCGCTGCTATGTCTGAGGGGAAAGCTGCTTTTGTCTGAGGTATTCCAAGATAGGCTACAACGGAACCGCTCTTCCTTATAATTCCAGAAGGATCTGCCGTGTCACGCAACACCTTCATGTATTCATTCACAGTCTTGTCAAGCGCCTTGCGGTCTGCCTGTGAAGGAACAACCTGGAAATCGACGTATTTGATTGAACGTGTCTCGTCATACTGTCTGAAACGAGGCTTCAATTCCTCATACTTGGCCTTCAAGTCGCTTTCTGTAATCTTTACCTTATTGTCATTAACGGAGGTATAAGCAAAGGCTGCAAGCTGAATGTTGTTCTCCTGATTCTCGTCATTATAAGCCATCTTTGCAGATACGGGATTAGAGAACAAGCATCCTGCGAACAGGGTCTGATACTTTTGTACCAACAATTGCTGACGCAAAGACTTTTCAACAAATGTCCAAAAATCGTAAAGGTTACGGTATTGGTCTGCAAGCTGCGCACTTGTTCCCTGGGCCTGCTTATATTCAGCAAGGAACTGCTTGAGCATGTTGGCATCGAAACGTCCCGTCTGCCTGTTCACAAAAGGAGTCTGCAAAAGCATCGGATTGGTACCGGCGTTCAGTACGTTCTGCAACTCTTGGTCTGTAACTTTCAATCCAAGTTCCTCTGCTTCGTGATTGATGATCTCGTTCTGGACAAAAGTGTTCCACACGACATCTTTCACTTGATTCATTTCTTCGTCTGTAAGATTGTCGCGACCTTGCGTCATCCTTATGACGTTAGTGTACTCGTCAACCAGTTTCTGGAAGTCCTGCACGTTGACTTTGTCACCTAAAACCTCGCCTACTTGCGCCCTTCGCTCATTGCTTACGCTATCACATGAACGAAAGAACTCTTCGGCAATAAACGCAAAGAGGGCTATACCTATCACACAGATAAGGATTACGCCTTTGCTTCTAATTTTTCCTAATACTGCCATTATTACAAATATTTATTTTTTAATTATTCTATAATGAAACATTCATATTGCAATTTAGCGCACAAAATTACAAAAAAGAAAACAAAAACAATTATTTTTCCGATAAAAAGTTGTCGTCATGGTTTGTTTAGACTGTTTATGAATTGTTTTTATTGCGTTTTCTTTGCAGACGGCGTTGTAGGCAATCTTTTTCTTGCCTTGACCGTGTCTGGCGCGGCCAAGATGCTGTCGCCTTCGTTTTCACCCATTCCGCCTTTTACGAAGGAGCCTTTGGAATTGGTTATGGTATAATTCGTCATACGCTCGTTGCTGCGGAAGTATGTTCCCTCCATTTCCCTCTCCGGCGTAACCAAGTGTGAATATTTATAGCTGTAAAGCTCATGCCTGTTTTGATCCCAGAAAAGTTCTTCGCTTGAGAAACGCAGTCCTTCTACGTTCCTTACACGTACACGTCCACGCAATTCCCACAACTTCTCCTGGTCAAAATAATATGCCGTGTCACACTGGATATAGGCCTCAACATGGAATGTAGGGTCAAACTGCTCCAGAAACAATCCTTTTTCGAATATCCAACGCGACGGTTTCTTTGCCTGGTTTACCTCCCAGCATTCCGCCACGATGCGGTATTTCATCATGCCCGAGTCTGACACAAGGGTGTTTACTCCGTATGACACCATCATCGAAACCGAGTCTTTCGGATTGACGGCTGGCGCAATATGCTCCTGCCTCTCCTGACAAGCAAGAAAGGCGAACATGAGAACGAGTATGCAGGGTGTCAGTTTCAAGTTCCAAACAATTTATATTCCGTCGTCAATCAAATTTCCACTTCATGAACCAGCTTTCGTTAAAGGTTATGCCGATATTGATGCGGAAGGTGTTTTCAGTCAACAATCCCTTTGCGGCGGAACGCACCCACTGCCCTGAGATGTTGAGCATGGAACGGTTGTTGTAAGCGTTTATTATCGGTATGCCCAAACCTATGCTTGCGCTTATTTCGCCAGGCCCGTCCTTGCCGTTAACTTTATAATAAGGTGTAGCATAAGAGACTCCGGCCCTGAAACGTATCCTATCGAAGAAGTTGCGGCTCATGGCACCGTTGCAATACTCTCCGCCGAATGTCACCTTATAGCGGTCTGAATAATATCCGTCGGTCAACTCATACGACTGGACGTCATTAACGACCTTGTACACGGGATATTTCAGACTGCCCCACTGCTGGTATGTGAAGTCGGCTCCAAGCTTAAGCTTGTCATTGTGGTTCCAAGCAAGGCCGCCACCGAACGATGTCGGTATCTCAAGACCGTTGTTCACTGTAAACGAGGTTGTGTCGGCAACGGCTGTCATTGTGTTCGTCGATATCACCCTGCATGTCGGGTCGGCATTGAGCTTGTGCCCTATTCCGTATGTAAGCCCCACGGTAAGAGTGTTTTTCTTGTTTATCCTGGCTGAATACTGCAAGCCGAAATCAAGCTTGTAGCTGCTTACCGTCGCTGAATAATACTTCGACAACGTGTTGATGTAATTGTCACTGTAACTGTTTACTACCGAGCGGTCAATGTCTCCCCAGAGATATGAGACATTGGCTCCTACAGACAAACCTTTCAGGAACTCCCATCCGGTGCCTACATAAACCTGGTGTATGCCACCGCTGCCGGCGTAAGTGTTAACGTATGCGACGTTGCGGTTGTCATTAAGGTAGCCAGTAATGGAATAATTGTAGCCGACATTCGTCAGCGGCACTATGCCGAAACTGACACCTACATGCTTGAAGGCGCGGAACGCGGCTACGGCATACTCGAAGTCTGCGTTCTTCGCATTCTTTTTCTGTCCGTTCTCTTCAAAATTGGTTATCTGTCCCGACATGCCGACATCGAAAATAAACGTCAACGAATCCAAGGCGGAATAAGACGCGGGATTTATGTAGTTCACCTGGTTGTGCTCCCTGAATCCAAGCCCCAAACCATTCATGCCGCGGTTGAAACCGCTCGACTGCTCGTTCAACAAGCCCAACCCGTATTGGCTGTAAGGCGAATTCGTACCGCTCTGGGCCGCAGCCGGAACAATGCCAACCGACGCCAACGCGACAGCGCCTAAAACTCTCTTATAAAAATTCATTTTCTATTCCAAATATTCTGTTAAGCCCGAACGGACGACAAAATCGCCTGCAAAGATGGGCATTTTTTATGAAAAATCCAAATAACGGCAAAACCTTGCAGTTAAATAAACCAAAAGTTAAGGATATTTTTCAATATACGTCCTACAACTTACAGCCATAACTGTGAAAGTCCGCCTGCGCGCAGACAGAGAAGCCGCACTCCGCCACCGGCTTGCCTGCATGGCACGCTTGCCAATGAAGCCCGAATCAGGCAGTTTCCCAACTCATGGCATATCGCATCGCAAAAGACGGCCTTTCGCACTGCAAAAGACGGCCTTTTATCGCCCGAAAGACGGCCTTTTGCATGGCATGACGCAACATCCTGACAGCCAGCATTTTACGCATTGCGGAGCAAGCTGTAGCTTCAGATGGTTTGCCTTGACCGGGCTTTACCGGCCGGCGACTACTCCCCTACACTCAATTTGCAGGCTGCAAAATTATTGAAAAAATTTTGGAATAATCGTGCGCAAAATGAGAAATATGAAGTATTTTTGCACCGTGAAACGTGTAATAAATACCCTTACGGCGACAATCCTCGCCCTTATCTCGCTGACTTGCAGCGAGATACACGCATCAACCCGTCCCTCAATGCCCACCGGCGCAGGCGATTCCATAAAGATAAGCCTGCTTACGTGTGCTCCGGGCGACGAGGTCTACAGCCTGTACGGGCACACGGCCATAAGGTACACCGATTATAATAAAGGCATAGACGTAGCCGTAAATTACGGCGTATTCTCGTTCAACAAGCCATTCTTCATCATCAGGTTCATATTCGGAAAGACCGATTATGAGATGGGCATAGTGCCGTTCGACTTTTTCTGCATGGAATACGCCGAAGAAGGCCGCTCCGTATACGAGCAGGAACTGAACCTCAATCCGGGCGAAAAAGCAGCCATCAAGGAGGCCATTGAGACGAACTACCTGCCCCAGAACAGGACATACCGCTACAACTATTTCTATGACAACTGCACAACACGCGCAAGGGACATCCTGATTGGCAACATAGACGGCCGCGCCACCTTCCCGGGCGACAGGCAGACTTACCCGTCATACCGCGAGCTTATCCATTCTTTCAATGAAGACTCGCCGTGGGCGCGCTTCGGCAAAGACATGCTTCTAGGCGTAAAAGCCGACATGCATACAACTTTGAGCCAGCGCCAGTTCCTGCCGTTCTTCCTCATGGAGGATTTCGGCAAAGCCACCATAACAGGCAACGACGGTTCAACAAGGCCGCTTGTAAAACGCACGACCTGCATAGTAGACCGCCCCGCAAACATCCAAGACGCGGGCTTTCCACTGCGCCCAGGCACATGCGCATGGATAATATTCGCCGCCGTGGCCGCCATTACGCTGATTGAGATAAAAACGAAGAAAAAATACTGGGGGGCGGACGCGTTCCTCATGGTATTCGACGGCTGCGTGGGATTGATCATCTTCATGATGTTTTTCTCTGAACTACCGGCCACAAACACGAACTTGCAGATACTGCTGTTCAACCCCCTGCCCCTGCTTTTCGTCTACAAAGTGTCAAGACACACCATAAAAAAACAGCCGTCACGCTTCTGGCCGTGGGCTGTGGGGATACTGGCGGCGTTCTTTTTATGCGGAATATTCCAGAAATACGCCGAAGGAATGTACATTTTGGCATCATCTTTGCTGATAAGATGCGTGTGGAACAGCATTTACCAAAATAAATACTTACGCAAAACGCAATGATCAACAAATACATAACAGCCACATTGCTGGCAGTAGTAACCGTCGGTTCGGCCGGAGCGCAAGTGTCAAGGCCCGTCCCAAGGCTCGTGGTAAGCATCACGATAGACCAGTTTCACTCAGACTACCTCGAAGCGTTCATGCCATCATACGGCACGGGCGGCTTCAGGAAGCTGCTGAAGGAAGGCGCGGTGTACGACAACGCGCAATACACCTTTGCGCCGGTCGACCGGGCATCCTCGATAGCGTCGATTGCCACTGGCACATCACCGTCATACAACGGCATAACGGGCTTCAAATGGCTCGACAAGAACTCATTGGTACAAGTGAAATGCGTTGACGACAACGACTATGAAGGCATATTCACAAAAGAGCGCACATCGCCGAAAAACATCGCCACGACAACCGTCAACGACGAGCTGAAAATAGCGACAGACGGCGATGCCATAGTATACAGTATTGCCATTGACCGCGACGCCGCCGTGATAGGAGGCGGCCACGCCGCAGACGGCGCGGTATGGTTCAACGAGGACAGCAAATGCTGGTGCTCTTCAAAGTATTACTTCAAGAAAGCGCCGCAATGGCTTGAGGGATACAACCTGGCCTACACCAACACCCTGACGGCGGACAACGTCAACACAAATATAACGAACATAGCCCTGCAATGCGTCGCGTCCACCGGCATGGGAGCAGACAATGTGCCCGACATGTTGTCGGTGGTCTATGACGCCGAGGTGCCGATTGACAACGACAAGCTTGACAAACAGCTCCTGCAATACAAATACATCCAACTGGACAGGGAACTGGAAAAACTCATAAGCCAAATCGAGAACAAAGTAGGCAAGAACAATGTCCTGTTTGTAGTGACCAGCACCGGCTACTGCAATGAAATTGACATAGACTATTCCAAATACCGGATACCAAGCGGAACATTCTACGTAAACCGCACCGCCAACCTGCTCAACATGTACCTCGGAGCAATATACGGACAAGACAAATACGTGGAAAGCTGCTTCTACAACCAGATATACCTTAACATTAAGCAGATTGAGCAAAAAAAGATAAACACAAGCGAACTGCTGAGCCGCTCACAGACCTTCCTCATGCAATTGTCCGGCGTAAGCAACGTGTTCACAAGCAAGAACCTGCTCCTGTCCGGCGACAGCAACAGCTCACGCCTGCGCAACTGGTTTTACCCCAACAACTGCGGCGACCTCGTCGTGGAAGTATCACCCGGATGGAAGCTGCTGAACGAGGAAAAATTCCAACAATACACTTCAAAAGAAAGCACAATGCCATTCCCTCTCATATTTTATGGCACCGGGATTACGGCAAAAGAGATTACCACACCAATCACCATAGACAGGATTGCGCCGACAATCGCGAAATCAATACGCATAAGGGCACCCAACGCTTGCTCTGCAACACCGCTATATTAAAGACAAAAAAGACGCAAGAGACCGTAAAAACAGCGTGCAAGACACTATGCGACCGCAAGAAACATTGCACGTGACATTCATTAATAAATAAAGAAACATTATCATAAAATGGGTTTAAATACTTTTTTAAAGTCGCTGTTCGGTGACAAATCCACAAGAGACATGAAGCTCATACAGCCTGTGGTTGAGAAGATAAAGGCTGCATACCCCGAAATCAAGGCGCTTGACAACGATGCACTGCGCGCCAAAACAAAGGAGATACAACGATACGTGCAGGACTCTGCCGCCGAGCAAAAGAAACAGATAGAAGAGCTGAGGGCGAAAATTGAAGACACCCCGATAGACGAACGAGAGGTTATCTTCAACCAGATAGACAAACTCGAGAAAGAGGTCTTGGACATATATGAGAAATCGCTCAACGAAGTGCTGCCGGTGGCTTTCAGCATAATGAAAGACACGGCGCGCCGCTTCGCCGAGAACGACGAGATTGTAGTTACGGTCAACGACTTCGACCGCGAGCTCGCTACGACAAAGGACTTTGTGCGCATCGACGGCGACAAAGCCATATACAGCAACCACTGGATGGCCGGCGGCAACGACATGAAATGGGACATGGTGCACTATGACGTGCAGCTGTTTGGCGGAGTCGTGCTCCATCAAGGCAAGATAGCCGAGATGGCCACCGGCGAGGGTAAGACGCTCGTGGCCACCCTACCCGTCTTCCTCAACGCCCTTACCGGCAACGGCGTGCACGTTGTAACGGTGAACGACTATCTGGCAAAACGCGACTCAGAGTGGATGGGACCGCTGTACGAGTTCAACGGCCTCTCCGTTGACTGCATAGACAAGCACCGCCCCAACACCCCTGAAAGGCGCAAGGCTTACCAGGCAGACATCACGTTCGGAACGAACAACGAGTTCGGCTTCGACTATCTGCGCGACAACATGGCAGTATCGCCGGCCGACCTGGTGCAGCGCAAGCACAACTACGCAATCGTCGACGAGGTCGACTCTGTGCTCATCGACGACGCGCGCACGCCTCTCATCATATCAGGCCCGGTGCCCAACGGCGACGACCAGATGTTCGAGGAGTACCAGCCGCTTGTGGAACGCCTCGTTGACGTCCAGCGCAAGCTGGCCACGCAATACCTTGCCGACGCCAAGCAGAAAATATCCGAAGGCCGCGAGAAGAACGACCAGAAACTGCAGGAAGAAGGATTCCTGAGCCTGTACCGCTCCCACAAGGCGCTTCCCAAGAACAAGCCGCTCATCAAATACCTTTCCGAGGAAGGCATCAAGGCGGGCATGCTCAAAACGGAAGAGTACTACATGGAGAACAACAACCGCAAGATGCCCGAGGCCGTGGAGCCGCTGTATTTCGTGGTTGACGAAAAACTGAACTCGGTCGACCTCACAGACAAAGGCACAGACTGGCTCGCCGGGCAGGTGAACGACAAGGATCTGTTCGTCCTCCCCGACATAACGACGCAGCTGTCGGCCCTCGAGAACGAAAAGGATCTTGACGACCAGCAGCGCCTTGACAAGAAGGACAGCCTGCTCAACCACTACGCCGTGCAGAGTGAACGAGTGCACACACTGCAGCAGTTGCTCAAAGCCTACACCATGTTCAACAAGGACGACGAGTACGTCGTGATGGACGGCGAGGTGAAGATTGTCGACGAACAGACCGGCCGCATCATGGAGGGCCGCCAGTGGAGCGACGGCCTGCACCAGGCAATCGAGGCCAAGGAGCACGTCAAGGTGAAGGAGGCCACGCAGACATTCGCCACCATCACCCTGCAAAACTACTTCCGCATGTACCACAAGCTGGCCGGCATGACCGGTACGGCCATCACCGAGGCCGGCGAGTTCTGGGACATCTACAAGCTCGACGTGGTGGAAATCCCGACGAACAAGCCCGTCATACGCAACGACATGGACGACCGCGTGTACAAGACGGCGCGAGAGAAATACAACGCGGTGATTGACGAAATCGTGGAAATGCGCAATTCGGGACGCCCGTGCCTCGTCGGCACAACGTCTGTCGAGATATCAGAACTGCTCAGCAAGATGCTCCAGATGCGCCACATACCCCACAACGTGCTCAACGCCAAGCTGCACCAGAAGGAGGCCAACATCGTGGCCGAGGCCGGCCAGAGCACGCTGGGCACGGTCACCATCACCGATCCTGACGGCACCACGCACACCGAGGAGCGCATGCTCGGAGCCGTCACCATAGCCACCAACATGGCCGGCCGCGGTACCGACATCAAGCTCTCGCCCGAGGTGAAGGCCGCCGGCGGACTTGCCATCATAGGCACTGAGCGCCACGAGAGCCGCCGCGTTGACCGCCAGCTGCGCGGACGCGCCGGCCGACAGGGCGACCCCGGAAGCTCCGTCTTCTACGTAAGCCTTGAAGACAAGCTGATGCGCCTCTTCGCCAGCGAGCGCATAGCACGTGTGATGGACCGCCTTGGCTTCAAGGACGGCGAGCGCATAGAGAGTTCGCTCATCACAAAGAACATAGAGCGCGCCCAGAAGAAGGTCGAGGAAAACAACTTCGGCATACGAAAGCGCCTGCTCGAATATGACGACGTGATGAACAAGCAGCGCACCGTGGTCTACGAGAAGCGCCGCCACGCGCTCATGGGCGAACGCATCGGCATGGACATAACCAACATCATCTGGGACCGCGTGGTAGAGATAATCGACAAGAACGACTACGAAGGCTGCAAGGACGAGTTCCTCAAGGTGCTCGCCATGGAATGCCCATTCACCCTCGAGGAGTTCACAAACGAGAACCACGACAATCTCGCTGAAAAAGCTTTCCAGACAGCCATGGCCGACTTCAAGCGCAAGACCGACCGCATACAGGCCGTAGGCTGGCCCGTCATCAAGGAAGTGTTCGAGAACCAGGGCGACCGCTACGAGCGCATCATGGTGCCGCTGACCGACGGCAAGCGCATCTACAACATACCGTGCAACCTGAAGGAAGCCTACGACACAGAGTGCAAGAGCGTGGTGAAGCAGTTTGAGAAGACCATCCTGCTCCACGTCATCGACGACTGCTGGAAGGAGAACCTGCGCGCCCTCGACGAGTTGAAGCACAGCGTGCAGAACGCGTCATACGAGCAGAAAGACCCATTGGTGATCTTCAAGCTCGAGAGCGTAAAGCTCTTCGACGACATGGTGAACCAGATGAACAACCGCATCGTGGGCACGCTCATGAGGGCGCAGATACCCGAGATACAGCGCGAGGAAGTGCGCGAGGCCGCGCCTGAGCAGCGCAGCCAGCGATACACCGAGCAGAAAGACGACCTCACAGACCCGGCACAGCGCGCCGCCGCAAGCCAAGACACGCGCCAGAACACCGAGGCGCGCCGCCAGCCCATACGCAAGGAGAAGCTGCCCGGACGCAACGACCCCTGTCCCTGCGGCAGCGGCAAGAAGTTCAAGAACTGCCACGGCCGGGGACTCGTGTAACCTGATTAAGAGTTAAGAATTAAGAGTTAAGAAAACATGCTTTGATTATTATTTCGACAAAAGTATATTTCTTAACTCTTAATTCTTAACTCTTAATTCTTTATTTTATATCCACGCTTTAACATATTGACAACCATGCACATACAGATATCCGATTTAGTCAAGACGTTCGGCGACAAGATGGCCGTAGACATCCCCGGCTTCACCATAAACAGCGGCGACATACTCGGCCTCGTTGGTAACAACGGCGCCGGCAAGACCACCCTGTTCCGCCTGATGCTCGACCTCATCAAGGCCGATGGCGGACACATCGCCATGCAATGGACAGCCGCCGACGGCACACAGGCCGAAGCCGACCCATCGCAGAGCGAAGACTGGAAGGCCGCCACCGGAGCATACATCGACGACGGCTTCCTCATAGACTTCCTCACACCCGAGGAATACTTCCACTTCACGGGCAAGGTGAACGGTCTCACGGAGCAAGAAACCGACGAGCGCCTGGCCGGCTTCGCAAACTTCATGAACGGCGAGATACTGGGCCAGCGCAAGCTCATACGCAACCTCTCCGCCGGCAACCGGCAGAAGACCGGCATCATAGCCGCCATGCTCAACCGCCCCAGCCTGCTTGTCCTCGACGAGCCCTTCAACTTCATCGACCCCTCCAGCCAGCACCACCTGAAGCAGCTGCTCGCCGACTACCACCGGCAGACCGGAGCCACCATCCTGATAAGCAGCCACAACCTCGCCCACACCGTCGGCATGTCCACGCGCATAGCCCTGCTCGAGGGCGGCCGCATCATCAAGGACCTGCCAGGCGCCGGCGACAACGCCGCCAAGGAACTTGAAGACTACTTCAACCTGCAGTAAGACCGAAGAGCCGAAGACGTCCGCGCCTCGCTGCGAATCATACAAACACCATCGGCTGCGGCCGGTTCATCCGCAAACCTTTTGGATGGACATATGGCCCTATTAAATGTGACACATTATTTCATTTACAAATACATCCTGCTATAATCCAGGCTGTCGGTAACTGTCATTCCGCGCTCCGACGCGGAATCCAGAGAACATCCTATACATCAAACAGCATATGCGGTATTTACTGGATTCCGCGTCGGAGCGCGGAATGACAGTTACCGACCACTTGGATTAAGGTTGGATGGTGTTATTAATAGAACTTATATGGTTCATCCGCAGTTTTGGTGTATAACGTATAGGTGTCAATCCCGTCCCCGAAGGGGGCGAACTATGCTTAACCGCATGTGGAGTGACCGAAGGGAACGGAACTTGCGGCAAGTCAAAACGAACAAAACCGTCCCCGAAGGGGGCGAACAGCAGGATGACATTCGCCCTCTTCGAGGACGATATTATTGGCTGCATACCTACCGCAAGTTCCGCTTCGCTACACATGCGGTTAAGCATAGTTGGACCTCTTCGAGGCCCTATTACCACAAATGCCAATATACCTAAACTGCGGATGAACCACTTATATTTAATCCAAAAGGTTTGCGGATGAACCCTGCGTCAGTCATTGCCACGCGTAATGACGGACGCAGCCGTCTCCATATGCGGTCTGTCCGGCACATGCCGACAAGCAGCCCCGAAACGCCCTGACTGCCAACAAGTTGCAAAAGGCCGTCTTTCGTCCTCCGTTTTGCCGCATATCGCAAGGCAAAAGGCCGTCTTTCACACCGCAAAACACCGTCTCTCAGGTTCATCCGCAGTTCTGGTGTATAGTATTACTGTACCTTCTTTTGTCTTTGTGATAGCATTTTATGTACGCCTCCTACTTTAATCCAGGCAGTCGGTAACCGTCATGCCGCACTCCGATGCGGCATCCAGGAAACACCCGATACGCCAAACGAAACAGGCTGCATACACTGGATGCCGCATCGGAGTGCGGCATGACAGTTACCGACCGCCTGGCTTGTGGCAGGATGTACACATGAAATGATATGGCAAAAGCAAAAGGCTATGCTGTTATCGCATACACCAGAACTGCGGATGAATCGTCTCTCACCATGCGCCACCGCTGACACAACGAAACAAACTTCAGTCATCACTATTTTAACTCCCATGTGAGTTCGGAATAAGGAATCATCTTTCCGATTATAGAATTTCTCACCGCATTGCTTTTCTGCCGCTCAGTGGCAAGCCGTCATTGCATTAACGGCGACTTGACACTGACTTGCATAAAACAAACAAGTGTGACATTACAGTTTTGCCGAACTCACGACGTATTCATTACAATCTCATACAACGCAGGACTGATTTTAGCGGAATCACGTTAAATAATGACGTAAAAATTGCATTTTACCAAAAGAACCCGTTTTTTTTATCAAAAAAATTCCACGCGGTTTAAATAATTTTTTGTAATTTTTCCACGAACAAGGATGAAAAACTACGGCCTACAGAAACACACAAACGTTTCCCCACCGCAATAATCTATAAATGATAAAAACGTCAAATAAGTTATACATTAATTTATTAACAACAAAAAATTATCAATCATGGGAAAGACAACCTTAAAGAAAATCCGGATCATTGAAGAACCGAAGAGTGAAGAACTACTCCAACAAGAACTTGAAGAAGCATTGGCTGGTTTCAGCTGTGGGTCTTATTCATCAACGGGTTGCACAGCCTTTTTTCAACATCAAATTGCAAGGCTGACACATCATCGGAAGATTATTGTGGTAAATGGGATTAATCTATGCTAAATCTTTCAAAATATCTTTATACGTTTGAACGCGACGGAAGATATTTCCTTTACGCGCCGCTGTCCAACAGCCTTTGCCGAGTTGGACGGCGACGTGTACAAGGTTATAATATCCGCAAAAGAAGATTCAAGCAATTTAAACAGCTTGGACGAGGAGACAGTTGGTTTGTTGCGCAAGATGAAAGTAGTTGACGTTGATGAAAAGCTCGAAATCAACCGATACAAAACAAATATGCTTTTAAGGCGCTTCAACAACAGCCACATGTCACTTACCATAAACCCGACTTTGGCCTGCAACTTCGCCTGTCCATACTGCTTCGAATCATCCCATAAACCTATTTTCATGACGGACAAGGTTGAGGACGAAATCATCGCGTTCGTCAAGAAGCGCACAAGCCTTACAAATTTAAACGTTATGTGGTTCGGTGGTGAGCCTTTACTGGCCTTCGACCGTATAGTCTCGTTGTCGAAGCGCATGCTCGGCTTGGGACTCGGATACAAAGCCGGGATGATTACCAATGGTTATCTGTTGACACCGGACAAAGCGTCACAGTTTGAAGACCTCAAAATATCATTTGTGCAGATAACCATTGACGGATCTGAAAAGACACACGACTCACGCAGATACAGAAAAGACGGAAGCGGCACTTACCAGACAATATTAAGTAACATTGACGAAGCCCAGAAATGCTCGCCCAATACCACTATCAGTGTCAGGGTAAACGTAGACAAGACCAACAGCAACGAATTCTTCGAGGTGTTCGACTATTTCCAAGACAAGAATTATCCTAACGTGTCTGTTTATCCTGCCTTTGTAAGTGAGATATCTGAAGACAAACACAACAGTTGCGTTTACGACGACAATGCCATAGCTGCATTTCTCGTGGAAGTATACAAGAAGCGCAACTATTGCAGCAAATGCCTGTATCCGTCGAATACAGTACATGTATGCGGCATAAGAAATCCCAACGTAGTTGTCATTGGACCTATGGGCGAACTATACAAATGCTGGAACGATGTGGGCGATTTCAGCCGCAGCTACGGCAATATTGATGGCCGCATGACCAACGAGGCTGTGCTCTATGAGTATATGGTCGAGGCAGACTATCTTAACGATCCCCAATGCAATGATTGCATCTTCTTCACAACCTGCGACGGGGGTTGCCCATATAGGCGGATTCAAAACGAAAAAGCCGGACGGGCACAAGGCACGTGCTCGCTGTTCAAGGAACATACAGAAGACTTCCTTATGCTGAGATACGATTATAGGAAACGTCAAGACAATCATAAAAACTAAATTTTCAAATAATTTACCATGAGAAGACTGTATTTCACACTCTGTTTATTGTTATTTGCATTGTCCGGTTTTGCCGAGGGCGAATTGACTGTTAGAGGAGCAGTTTATGACGCTCTTACCAATCGACCGATTAACGATGCCACGATAAAAATTTACAACGCCACAGACAGTTCATTGGTGAAAATGGCATTATCAAATCTCGGCAGTGGAGAGATGATGGATGGTAAGCCTACGGAAAATTTCACTTATACAGGTGAATTCTGGATAGACCTTGACCGTAAAAAATACATATTATCCGTCAGCTGTGTCGGCTACGAGACGACTGATGTCAACATCGACCTTACGACATTAAGCAAGCGTGAATTCGGCACGACAATCCCCACGGTTTACCTGACGCACGAGTCGAAAAAGCTTGACGAAGTGGTAGTAACTGCCTCTAAGGTGAAATTCTACTACAAGGGCGACACCCTTGTCTACAACGCCGACGCCTTCAAGCTGGCCGAAGGCTCCATGCTGGACGCCCTGATACAGCAGGCTGCCTGGAGTTGGCTGAGAGACGACGGCCAGATATTCGTAAACGGCCGCAAGGTGGACGGCTGATGCTCAACGGCAAGCACTTCTTTAACGACAACCGCCAGCCTGATGCTGCAGAACCTCGGCGCATACACCGTGAAAGACGTACAGATATACAACAAGCGCAGCCGCCTTAGCGAGCTGGCAGGCGCCGACCTGGACAGAGGTGCCTACGTGATGGACGTGAAGATGAAAAAACAGTTCTTGGGAGGAGTCAACATTAATGCGGAAGCCGGCTATGGCAACGAGGACAGATACCTGGGCCGACTGTTCGGCATGATATTCTCCGGTGCCGGACAATATTCATTCTATTTCAACACAAACAACCTTAACGATAGCCGCCGCCCCGGCCAGCAGACATCATGGACTCCTGACAAGATGCCCACGGGCGTGAGGAAGACCATTGCCGGAGGCTTCGACTACGACATAAAGACCCTGGACAAGCACTGGGAACTGAACGGAAACGTGAACGCCGAGACCACGCGCGAAACCGACGGCACCGACATCGTGAGGACAAACTATCTGGTAAACGGCAACACATACGACTACCAGTTCAACCGCACGCTCAACAAGTCGTGGGCAATAGGCACCAACCACAAGCTGTACTATAAGACCAAAGGCGGATATGGCATAGCCATGGAGCCATACTTCAACTACAACAACTGGAACTATTGGGGACAGGACGTAAACGCGACGTTTAACGAAACGTTCAACAACGTGTCAACCGACTTCATACAAAACATCTACGGCGGCGACAGCCAGGGCGCGCTGGCCAGCCTCTTGAACCGTAACATTGAGATGAACCGGCAGAAGGGACACTCCATATCCACGGGCACCGACCTGTGGCAGGGATACAACATACCGGGAACCAACGACATGCTCGTGCTCAACCTCGTTGGCAAATATGACAACAAGCGCGACGAACGCTTCAACCACTACGACATCAACTTCGGCCAAGACGCGACACCGGCGCAGTCGGCCAACCGATACTTCAAGAACTTTCCCGACTTCGGCTCTGACCTGACAGCCGAACTGAACTATACGCGGAAACTGGCAAAGATGGTGACATTAAGCCTCACTTACGGCTACAACCACGTTTACCACAAGTCTACGTCAAACCTCTACAACCTTGACAACATCGACGATGTCGACGAATTCATGTTCGGCAAGCTGCCGTCGGCCATCGACTACGAGCTGTCGCTCGACCGCGGCAACAGTTACCTGAGCCGCAACACGGAGAACAATCACAAATTTGACATCTCATTCAATTAGGGCGACCCGATAATGAGCAAATTATGGATTCAAATAAGATTTCCATTTGTATTGTCAAACCGCAGGCTCGACTACCAGCGCGCGGCAGTCGACACTACCGTGACACGCAGGTCGGTACTGTTCAACATTACGGACACATACTTCCAATATAAATTCAACAAAAACAGCAGTATATACTTAGGCCTGCAACTGCAGAGCCGCACGCCAGACCTTGTATCAATGGTGGATATAACGGACACCACCAACCCACTCTACACCATGAAGGGTAACGGCAACCTGAAGAACGCACTGAGATATTATGCAAACCTTACATATAACTACAAAACTTTTTGGATTGTTGGCGAATACACCAAGACAGACAACGCCCTGTCACAAGGCTACACATACGACTCATCCACCGGCGTGCGCGAGGGACGTTACTACAACGTGGACGGCAACTAGAGTGTTAATGGCAAACTGCAATACAACAAGCAGATAAAGAACCTCACCGTGTCAAACAACTTTGTGACAACCTACACTACAAGCGTAGACCTGATAGGCCAGGACACGCCAGAGCTGATACGCAGCAAGGTGTACAACCTGCAGTTCATGGACCAGCTCTGGATGAAATACAAGCTCGGAAAGAGCAGCATAGGCCTTAACGTGAATGCGCAGCACGACCGCTTCACATCCAACCTGGCCGACTTCACCAGGCAGAACACATGGACGGTAAGCTCAGGAGTGAACGCCACGCTCGAACTGCCGGCAAACTTCCAGCTGTCAACCGACTTCACCATGTACAACCGCCGCGGATACACCGACCAGGCGCTCAACACAGACAACTTCGTGTGGAACGCACGCCTCACATACCGCGCACTCAAGGGCAATCTGCTGCTGATGCTCGACGGCTACGACATGCTGCACGACCTGAGCAACGTGTCATACACAATCAACGCGCAAGCGCGCACCGAGGTTTACCGCACCGTGCTGCCCAGGTACTTCATGTTCCACGTGCAATGGCGGTTCAACAGTAAGAAGAAATAACTTTTATCATAACAAAAAAACAAAACATCATGGAAAGAACAAAGCTTAAGAAAATCAGAATTATCGAAGAACCGAAAAGTGAGGAATTACTCCGCAGAGAGCTTGAAGAAGCCTTGGGAGGTGGCAATTGTGGTTCTTATTCAAATGGTACATGCGTAAATTATGACAACGGTCCTTGTAAAGGTGAGTCAAATACATCAATGTATACCGGGGCTTAAATACTCAATAACAAGGCAACAATCATAAACTACCGTGTCAATGAAATTCCGTGTGATACGCCAGCACGACTCTATGCAATGCGGAGTGGCATGCCTTGCCATGATATGCAGATATTACGGCAAGGCTGTGTCACTCGACGAACTTGAGATGTACTGCCCGGCAGGCAAGCGCGGCGTATCATTGCTCGGAATTTCAGAGGCGGCGCAAGACCTAGGCTTCCACACAAGGGCCGCCAGGTTCACGGTAAGGCAGCTGCGCGAGATCGACTCGCCATGCATACTGTATTGGAACCAGAACCACTTTGTGGTGTTGTACAAGGCAAAGCGCAACAGATATCACATTGCCGACCCTGGATGCGGCCTGGTGACGTATGACGAGGAGACGTTCAAGGAAAAATGGGTAAGCTCTGAAAAGAACGGCTATGAACGGGGCATAGCCCTGACCCTTGAGCCTACACAGAACTTCGTGAAGAGCCGGCATGCCCCAAGCGACATCGGCAAAAGCCCGTTCAGGGTGATAACCAACTATCTGTCAAGATACAACAAACACCTGGCGCTGATAGTCGTTGGCCTGTTTCTTGGCTGTGTGCTACAGCTTATAATGCCATTCCTGACGCAAAGCATAGTGGACGTCGGCATAAAAAGACACGACATCCACTTTGTATGGCTCATCCTCTTGGGCGAACTGGCAATAGTGACAGGAAGAACCGCCACCGACTTCATCCGCCGCTGGCTGCTGACGCATATATCGGTAAGAGTGAACATCTCGCTTATAAGCGACTTCTTCATAAAACTGCTACGCCTGCCAATATCGTTTTTCGAGGTGAAGCACATGGGCGATCTGATGCAGCGCATGTCTGACCACTCGCGGATACAATCGTTCCTGACGGATAAAGTGCTCGGCATCATATTTACAGTGCTCAGCTTCGTTGTCTTCGGCCTGGTGCTGTTGGCCTACGACAAGACGATATTCCTGATATTCATGGCTGGGACGGCGGCCTATGCGGGATGGATTGTGCTGTTCTTGAAGCGGCGCAGATCGCTCGACAAGGCTTACTTTGAAAAGCAGAGCGAAAACCAGAACAACACCTTCGAGTTTGTCACCACAATGCAAGAGACCAAGCTGCAAGACTGTTGCCAACGTCGACGCTGGCTGTGGGAGGACATCCAGGCAGACCTGTTCGACATACAGCTTAAATCGCTCAAACTGCAACAGACGCAAGAGGCAGGCAGCATATTCATAAACGAAATAAAAAATATCGTTATAACAGCCCTGTCGGCCGGAGCCGTGATAAACGGCACGCTGTCGCTGGGAGCCATGCTGGCCATACAGTATATCATAGGGCAGCTCAACTCGCCTGTATCGCAATTCATAAGTTTCATATTCTCGCTCCAAGACGTCAAACTGTCATTGGAAAGAATCAATGAAATACAGGAAAAGCCCGACGAGGACAACTCTGCCAAACTGGTGCCCGACACTGACGGGAACAAAGGAATAACAATATCCGGCCTTAGCTTCAAGTATGACAAATTCGCCGAAAACAACACCATCGACCGCATAAATGTCGCATTCCCGGCAAAGCGCGTAACGGCTGTGGTCGGCGAATCAGGCAGCGGCAAGACCACTCTCGTCAAACTGATGTTGGGGTATTACTTGAATTACGAAGGACAGATACTGATTGGGGACAACGAACTGAAGAACGTCAGCCTGAAACATTGGCGAAGGCAATGCGGAGTGGTGATGCAGGACGGCGTGATATTCTCAGAATCAATAGCGCGCAACATAGCTGTGGACGATTCGGAAATAGATGTCAAGCGCATGGCTGAAGCGGCTAAGAAGGCCTGCATATACGATTTCATAATGTCGTTGCCGCTGAAATTCGACACAGTGATAGGACGCAACGGAATCGGCATAAGCCAAGGACAAAAGCAACGCATACTGATAGCCCGGGCCATATACCGCGACCCGAAATACATTTTCCTTGACGAGGCAACAAACTCGCTCGACACCGTGAACGAACGGACAATCGTAGAAAACCTGCAAACCTTCTTCAAGGACAGGACAGTGGTAATCATAGCTCACCGACTGAGCACAGTGAAGAATGCTGACAACATCATAGTGATGGGCAATGGCAGAATTACCGAATCAGGCACACATGCAGGCTTGCTCAAGGCGAAAGGCGCGTATTACACTTTGGTAAAAAACCAACTGCAACTGGATGAGTAATAATGGACGACATAGAACTGAGAAGCAAGAAAATACGCCGGATAATAGGGCCGATACCTAAACGGGCATTTGCATTCTGCATCGCAGCAACTGCAGTCATAACCGTTGCGTTGGCCGTTGCCCTGTTCTGTATACCCAATCCGGCGGACAGCGACGAGAAATTGTTTTGGCTGATTATAAAGTCATTGAATATGTAAACTAACGGCAATGGGTGAAAACAAGACAAGTCTTTACATGCTTGAAGCATACACTCCGTATACAACCGGCTGTGACACCTTCATGAAAGAATTTATGAAAGGAATGTTGCGCCATGGCGGTTTCAACCTGCATGTCATAGTAGAAGACTCACCTGTCAAAAACATTACGAAAAAGCATGAAGCCGGCATCACGTACATATATTTTCCAGAGACAAGGCAAAACAAGTTTGCCGCACTGGAAACCTGTATGGAAAAGGCCGTCAGCCATTCCAGTGAAATGATTTTCGTATCCAACTTCTGTCCCGTAATATTCAACATAAAAGCTATTAGGAAACTTTTCCCTCATGCCAAGTTTGTGCATGTGATACACGACCTGCCATGGCTTACAGTCTTTGGAGGGGACGAAAACGCCTACATGGACTACATCATGGGACATGAAACCAGCAGTGTGAACAGCCGTGACGGAAAGTTTGTCAAATACTGCACATACGACATTGTGGAATCTTTCAAACAGGCAGACATGATAGTATGTCTCTGCGAATCCACTTACCAGATGCTGACAGACTTTTACGGCATTGCCCATGAAAAGATACGGCTTATACGGAACGGAATGGAAGACCATGTGGTTTCTGGAATGACAAAGGCCGCCCGTGATTTTGTTAAGGGGAAATACAACATACCAAGTGACGGGTTGACCGTATTGCTTGCAGGACGGCTGACATATTCAAAAGGTGCCGACAGAATAAGCGGAATGCTCGGAATGTTAAGTAAAAGCATCAGTTGCAATCTTGTCTACGCCGGTCTTGACGATGTGGACAAATGGTTGCCCGACCACATGCAAGGCTCTGTAACCAATATCGGTTTCATAAGCCATGCAGAAATGATGGAACTGTATACCGTTGTCGACATGGGGCTCTTTCCGTCACGCCACGAGCAATGCAGCTATGTCGGGATAGAATTCCTAATGAACGGAATTCCCGTAATATACGTTCCCGATTACGGTATAAGAGATATGTTCAGAAAGGAATTCTCGTTTGAATATTCGGCCTCAACCTACAGCATGATAACCATTGGGCAAATAGAGGCCAAAAAGCTTGCCGCGAGAAATGAATACTTGAAAAATTACACTGCCGAAAAAATGAACAGCAGATATGTTTCTTTGTTTAGGGAACTTATTTCCGCATAAATAAATCTCATTTGCATTCCACATGGAACTAAAACTATTGTCGTCTATATACCGCAGACTCATACAAGAAGAATGGCAAGGACTGCCTTTCGGGTTAAGAAATGGAAGAATCGGGCTGATGACGTTCATGGCTCTTTACTACGAATTCACACACAATGGCAAAGCGCATGACCTGACTGGAAAAATACTGCAAAATGTGCAAAAGGAAAGAATGGCCCACAATGCAACACTCATGAACGGAAACTTAGGCCTGGCATGGACACTGGACCTGTTCAAGAAAAAAGGCTTAATCGAACATGACACTTCATTAAAAAATCTGCAAGGTACGATATTCCTTGACTTTATGCGCAACCATTACCATTCACCGATATCGCTTACCGTTGAGGACGGTTTGTTTTCTGCAGGTATTTACACCCTGATGCAGCTACCTGACAATGACTCTTATGAACGCTATAGCGTGGAAGAACGCATTATAAGCATGATAGACGAATGTGAGAGGCAGCTCAATCAAAGCATTAAAGGCTTTTTTTGTCCTGAAAAATTGGGGTTGGCGGCACTCAACTCATACATGTATTTTTTAAAAACATGCGCAGACAAAAGAATTTTCCCATATAAGGCAGACCTGTTGCTTTCACGTGTGCATGATCTTTACTGCATGCTTGAAGAAAAACCTGCTTGTGACAATTTTGTCTATAATTATCTCAAATCCCCGGGAAGGGCCCTCATTCATCCGACAAATACAAATTCACAGTTGCTGGAAGTGCTAGGCGACATTGGTTTTTACAGCCTTCTATATGGGCTTCCCAAAATGTTTCTTCAGGCATTACGACAAATAAGCATGCCCCAAAAAGACTTCCTGCTTTTGACAATAAGGACGATGGTCCAAAACAGCTTAACAAACAAAACGCTTTATGGGTTGGGTTACGGGTTGATGCTTAACACAGAAATTGAATGTCAATTAAGACATGACCAGGCATAAGAAGTAAAAAAAAGAAATTAACAATCTGTTGTACGTCAAAAGAATCATGGCAAAGAAAAAGGATCTGTCACAGCTTACATTTTGTATTCCTATACGCGTAGATTCAGATTACAGGTTAAATAACCTGCACAGTGTGCTAACATTCTATTCTCACAGAATACAGGCAAACTACATTGTGTTAGAGGCTGACAACATGCAACACATCAAGTCATTGCCAAAAATCGACGGACTACGCTATGAATTCGTCAGAGACAACAATTCCATATTTCACCGTACACATTATATCAACATGATGCTGCGTAAAACGGAAACCCCACTCGCCGCAATCTGGGATGCAGATGCAATCGCACCGGTAAGACAATTACAACAAGCATATTCATTGGTGCTTGACAAAGGATTGACAATGGCATATCCTTATGACGGAAGATTCTGGAATGTCAACTTGTTCCATTCAACCATGTTTAATCATGCCCCAAGGATAAGAATTCTTGAGAACAACAACATGCCGCGCATACTTATGTCGGGATACAATTCTGTGGGTGGAGCTTTTATAGTCAACGTTGAAGCCTACCGAAGATGTGGATGGGAAAACGAGCATTTTGCCGGTTGGGGACCAGAAGACGTGGAAAGATACCATCGCCTCGAGATCTTAGGCGAAAGGCCGTCAAGGGTGGATGGAGGACTTTTTCATCTGTATCATACGCGCGGAGTTAACAGCGGAGACTATGACAAGGACCTGGCCAAAAGCACAAAGCGAGAATATTCACATGTATGCAGCATGAAGCCAGATGAACTGCGTACATATATAAACACATGGGAATGGACTAAATAACGACTTGGCAACAATGAAACATGCCCTACTGATACTTTGGCACAAAAATGTGCCTCAACTGGAACGGCTGCTGAAATTTTTTGACGAAGATTTTGACTGTTATGTCCATATAGACCGCAAAAGTCATATTAGCAGGCAAGACATCGAGACTCTTGAAAAAGCGAAAAGCGGACTGCATTTGTTCTGCAAATACGACATACACTGGGGTGGCATCAGCATTGTCAAGGCAGAACTGTTTCTGTTGGAGAAAATCACCCAAAGCAACAAAAAATACGATTACATACATTTTATGAGCGGCCAGGACTACCCGATCAAGAAACTTTGTCACATAAAGACTTATTTTGAAGAGCACAACGGGTATGAATTCATTGAATACATGCAACTGCCGTCAAACCGCTGGGAAAACGGGACTTTCAGGCGGTTCCGTTATTACTTGCCCTATGACTTTACGGACTGCCAAAGCCTTTCGGGCAACAAACTGTCAGGCAGACTTGTGGAATGGCAACGCCGGCAGGGAATCAAAAGACGCGTTCCTGACCAATTCGAGCACCTGTATGGAGGCTCCAACTGGATATCTATTACAGGCAAAGTGCGCTGCTTATATAGTAAATAATAGAAGAAAACACAAACCGTTTTACAACAGACTGAAATACACGTTTGCGCCTGACGAGGTGTATTTCCACACAGTGATACTAAATTCAGACTTTGCCGACAAAACATTGAACAACAACCAGCGTTGCATAATATGGCAAGGCAACGGAGCTTCGCCACTTACCCTCACAGAAAAATACTGGTGGCACATTGCCACCTCTGACAGGCTGTTCGCCTGAAAGGTTGACGAAAAACAATCGGCCACGCTGATATCGCTGATCAACGAATACATCATGGCTGACGAAGACATTCAAATATCACCTAACGGACAATGGACGAGCACGACGTTCACAGGTCACTGTTATGACAACGGCCTTGCCCAAGGCTTGCTCCGCCTGCTGCCGTATATGGGAGTCAAAACCATTGCCGACCTTGGCTGCGGCCCAGGGTGGTATGTGGCACTGTTCCGAAAATACGGATACGAGGCCGACGGGTATGACGGCAATCCAAATGTGGAAAAGATGTCGGCCCCTCTGTTTGCAAACGGTTTTTACTGCCAATGCGCAAACCTTACTGACGAACTTGAAGCGGACGAGCCTTTCGACATGGTTTTCAGTCTTGAAGTCGGCGAGCACATCCCAAACAAATGGGAAGACACTTACCTTGACAACCTGGCGCGCAACTCGGCAAAATACATAATCATGAGCTGGGCCATAGACGGACAAAAGGGCGACGGACATGTAAACTGTCATCCCAACCATTACATAATAGGAAAAATGTTTGAACGCGGATTCTTCTTCAGTACTCCCGTCAGCAGGTATCTGAGAAGCTGCGCCTCGCTTTTTTGGCTAAAACATACCATAATGGTATTCGAGAAAGCCTGACAACACTTGCTCCCGGCCAAGGCCGGGAATCATGCTTCTTACTTTCTTGACGACACCGGCAATGCCACCCGTACCACGGGAAAGTATCGCAATTAGCGGGTATTTTGCGGCGGCAGATGCAGACAAGTCGCCGAAATTTGCTAATTTTGCAGCGGCTTATCCTAAAACTAAAAGAATGAGACTGTCAGAACTGAACACGGGCGAAAGGGCCGTTGTGGTGAAAGTGCTGGGGCACGGAGGCTTCCGCAAGCGCATTGTGGAGATGGGCTTCATCCGCGGCAAGATGGTGACCGTGATGCTCAACGCCCCACTGCAAGACCCCGTGAAATACAAGATAATGGGCTACGAGATTTCCCTGCGCCGCTCTGAGGCTGCGATGATAGAGGTGGTTTCAGCCGGCGAGGCGCGCCGCCTCGAGGAGGAGGAAGCGCGCAAGCTGGGCATGACGCATGTGTCTGAAAGCGCCGCCGGCGGCGACGGCATGACAGACGAGCGACTGATGGGCGCCGCCATGAAGAGGAGCCGCACGATAAACGTGGCCCTTGTCGGCAACCCCAACTGCGGCAAGACGTCACTGTTCAACTTCGCCTCGGGCGCCCACGAGCGCGTGGGCAACTACTCGGGCGTGACGGTGGACGCGAAGGAGGGGCGCGCCGAATTTGACGGCTACCGCATAAACCTTGTCGACCTGCCCGGCACTTACTCCCTCTCGGCCTACAGCCCCGAGGAACTCTACGTGCGCCGCCAGATCATCGACAGCACGCCAGACGTGATAATAAACGTCATCGACGCGAGCAACCTGGAGCGCAACCTTTACCTTACGACGCAGCTCGTCGACATGAACCTCAACATCGTGGGCGCGCTCAACATGTATGACGAGTTCGAGCGGCGCGGCGACAGGCTCGACTACGACAAGCTGGGAGAGCTTCTGGGTTTCCCGATGGTGCCCACGGTGTTCAAGACGGGACGCGGAGTGGACGAGCTGTTCAGAACCGTTATCGACGTGTACGAGGGACGGCCCGTGCCCGGCAAGGGCGGCGTGCGCCACGTGCACCTGAACCACGGCCGCTACATAGAGCGTGGCATAGACGAGGTGAAGGCCGAGCTGCAGAAGAACGAGCAAATCAGATACAAGTACTCCACGCGCTTCCTCTCCATCAAGCTGCTCGAGAAGGACGCCAAGGCGGAGGAGCTGGCAAGATCGCTGCCCAACGGCGACGCTGTCATCCAGGCACGTGACAAGGCGGCCGACTTCATCATGAAAGAGACCAAGGAAGACAGCGAGACGGCCATAATGAACGCCAAGTATGGCATAATACACGGCGCGCTGCACGAGGCCGGATGCGAGGAGGGCACCAAGACAGACACTTACCAGACAACGCACGTGATAGACTCCGTGATAACCAACAAGTACGTGGGCTTCCCATTGTTCTTCCTTTTCCTGTACGTGATGTTCGAGGTGACGTTCACCCTCGGGCAATACCCTATGGACTGGATTGACGCCGGCGTGGCCGCGCTCGGCGACTTGGCAAGGCAGACACTGCCCGACGGGCCTTTGAAGGCGATGCTGGCCGACGGCGTGATAGCCGGAGTAGGCTCGGTCATAGTGTTCCTGCCGCAAATTCTAATCCTGTACGCCTTCATCTCGTTCATGGAAGACTCCGGCTACATGGCGCGCGCGGCGTTCATAATGGACAAGCTGATGCACAAGATGGGGCTGCACGGCAAGTCGTTCATCCCACTCATCATGGGTTTCGGGTGCAACGTCCCTGCCGTAATGGCTACCAGGACAATAGAGAGCCGCCGCAGCAGGCTCATTACCATATTGGTGTTGCCGCTGATGAGTTGCAGTGCCAGGCTGCCCATTTACATAATGATAATAGGCACGTTCTTCGCCGCCAAGTACCAGTCGCTCATCATGATTTCACTTTACATCGTAGGCATAGTGCTCGCCGTGCTTGTGAGCCGCCTGTTCAGCCGGTGGATGATAAAGGGCGACGACACGCCCTTCGTGATGGAGCTGCCCCCCTACCGCTTCCCCACGGCCAAGGCCATGGCGCGCCACACATGGGAAAAGGGCAAGCAATACCTGAAAAAGATGGGCGGCATAATCCTCGTTGCCAGCATTATCGTATGGGCTTTGGGCTATTTCCCACACAACGACAGCCTTGGGACACAGGCACAGCAGGAACAAAGCTACATAGGCCGGATAGGCAAGGCCATAGAGCCGGCGTTCCGCGCACAGGGCTTCGACTGGAAGCTTGACGTAAGCCTCATTGCCGGCGTCGGCGCAAAGGAGATAGTGGCCTCGACTATGGGAGTGCTCTACGCTGACGACGAGGCCGTGGCCGACAACACGGCGGACAACTCGAAAAAGTACGAAACGCTACGGCTGAAGATGCAGGCTGACGGAATAACGCCGCTAATAGCATTCTCCTACTTGCTGTTCGTGCTGATCTACTTCCCTTGCATAGCCACCATCGCCATAAAGGGCGAAACGGGCAGCTGGCGGTGGGCGGCCTTCGCCGCAGTGTACACCACTGCGCTGGCATGGCTCGTGTCGGCCGCAGTGTACCAGGCAGGCAGTTTGTTTATATAAACAACATCCAACCGCAACTCATAAGCATACAAATGAACACAGAAGACACCATTTGCGCCATTGCCACGGCACAAGGCGGAGCCATAGGCGTGATACGCGTCTCGGGCAAGGATGCCATAGCCGTGACCGACTGCATATTCTCCCCCACGGGCCGCGACCGCTGGCCGCTGGCCGAGCGAGAAGCATACACCCTGACGCTTGGCAGCATCAGCGACAGCCGCGGCGAAACCGTTGACGAAGTGCTGGTAAGCCTCTTCCGCGCGCCGCACTCTTACACGGGGGGAAGACTCAACCGAAATATCATGCCACGGCTCGGCCTACATCCTGCAACAAGTGATGCAGCTGCTCATCGACAACGGATGCCGCGCGGCCGGACCGGGCGAATTCACCCGCCGCGCGTTCCTCAACGGCAAGATGGACCTCAGCCAGGCCGAAGCCGTGGCCGACCTGATTGCGTCATCGTCAACAGCCACCCACCGCATCGCAATGAACCAAATGCGCGGAACATTCAGCAGCAAGCTAACCGAACTGCGCGACCAGTTGCTTCGTCTTACGTCGCTTATGGAGCTTGAACTTGACTTCAGCGACCACGAAGAACTTGAATTTGCAAACCGCACGGAACTTTCAGCCATAGCCCGGCAGATAGACGACGTAATATCAAAGCTGGCCTCATCGTTCTCGGTAGGCAACGCCATAAAAAACGGCGTGCCCGTAGCCATAGTCGGCGAAACCAACGCTGGCAAGTCCACCCTGCTCAACGCGCTCGTTGGTGAAGACCGCGCCATCGTAAGCGACATACACGGCACTACGCGCGACGTAATCGAAGACACGGTGAACATAGGCGGCGTGACATTCCGCTTCATCGACACCGCCGGAATACGCGATACCGACGACAAAATAGAACGCCTCGGCATTGACCGCACATTCAAGAAAATCAGCCAAGCCGAAATAGTGCTGTGGATTATCGATGCAACTGAAAACCAATCAAGAACTAAAGAGCTAGCCGAAAAAATAATACCCCTCTGCACCGAGAAACAGCTCATAATGGCATACAATAAATCGGATGTAGCAACCACAATGCCACAACCTGCTATTGCCGACATTCCTGAAAAAACACGCAGCATATCAATATCTGCAAAACAAGGCACCAACATCGACGCCTTGAAACAGATGCTCACGGAAGCCGCCAACATACCCGAAATATCTTCAGCCGACGTAGTTGTAACCAACGTCCGCCACTACGAGGCACTCACCCATGCCTTGGATGCCATCCGCCGCGTGCGCCAAGGCCTCGCCGACGGCCTGCCCGCAGACCTCGTGGCGCAAGACCTCCGCGACTGCCTGCAATATCTCGCAGAAATAACCGGCGGCGAAATCACAAGCGAGGAGACACTTCAAAACATCTTCAAGCACTTTTGCGTCGGAAAGTAGAGCGTAAAAATCAGCCTTTTTCAGATAGCAACCAAACAGCAAAAACGGGTAATAATAACGGCAAAAACCGATTGAAATACAGTATTTTACAAAAATCTGAAATTTCCCCCTTATTTGCTATGGCTATGTCGGCAATATGCCGTAACTTTGGTGCTAAATCGTTGCTCATATAAAATGAGCACCAAAAGCACCAAAAAAGCAACAAGAATATGGATAGAAAAAAGAAAGAACGGGTAAACCTGCGGAAGCGGCTCATGCCATCAGGAAATACCAGCCTGTACCTTGACGTGTTCACGAAAGAGGGACGAAAATACGAGTACCTGAAACTCTACCTTGTGCCGGAACACACACGTGCCGACAAGGAGCAGAACCGACAGACGATGCAGCTTGCGGAAGCCATCCGGGCAAAGCGCACGGTCGAGATACAGAATGACGAATACGGCTTCAAGTCCGCATACAAGGAAGATACCCTTTTCTTCGATTATTACAGGGCGATGTGTGAAAAGCGGTTGGGTACTGAAAGCAGGGGTAATTGGGGTAACTGGTACTCGTGCCTGAAGCATTTGGAGAAGTACGAGAAAAACCACAAGATAACCTTTGCGAAGATTACCCCCGAATGGGTACAGGGTTTCAGGGACTATCTCGACAACAAGGCTAACGCATGGGAGAATGACAAACGGGAACGGACAAAGGACAAACCTTTGGCGAGGAACTCAAGCTCAGCTACTTCAACAAGCTGCGTGCGTGTCTCAATCAGGCTTTCGATGAAAGGATTATCGCCCACAACCCGATACGTGGCATAGAGGGCTTCAAGGCCGAGGAGGGAACGAGAATGTACCTTACCATTGACGAGTTGAAGAAGCTGGCGCAAACCGAATGCGAATATCCAAACATCAAAAAGGCGTTCCTGTTCTCGTGTCTGACCGGACTTCGCCGGAGCGACATACTGAAGCTGACATGGGGAGAGGTTCACGAGCAGGGCGAATATACCCGGATCATCTTCAAACAGAAAAAGACGGGCGGACTTGAATACCTTGACATCACACCGCAGGCTGCGGAACTCATGGGCAAGAGGGGCAAACCGAATGAAAGCGTATTCGGGGACATATATTCCCCATCATGTACCAACGAAGCCATAAAGCGGTGGGTATTGAGAGCAGGGATAGACAAGGAGATAACATTCCATTGCGGACGGCATACATTCGCCGTGATGATGCTCGACCTTGGCACCGACATCTACACCGTGTCGAAACTTCTCGGACACCGTGACCTATCAACTACTCAAATATACGCAAAGGTGCTTGATAAGAACAAGCAGAAAGCCGTCCAGCAGATACCCCAAATATTGGATTGATTTTGTTATAACAAGAGTTATAACAAAGTTTGTATCTTATTGAAAATCAATAGTGCGATTTTCAAAAATGAGCCGTTTTTAAGTAAAAAGCGGCTTTTATTTTTGTTATAACAAGTGTTATAACAAACTTCATAACTAATTGAAAATCAAATGCCCGTTTTTTATTTTTTGCCCGAAATGGCGTGTTCCGCATTTTGTTATATCAAGTGTTATAACAAGAGTTATAACAAAAGTTGTAACTAATTGATTTACAGCAAAAGTTTCTGTTTTTAGAGGCTGTTTTTTGCGCAAAATTTTGTTATAATAAATCCAAAATCAAAAATCGCACGACTGAAAATCAGCGACTTATGGACTTTGTTATAACAAGTGTTATAACAAAATGAAGTCTTTCCCCCTTAAACCCCCCTATTTATATATATAATATATCTATAAGGTATATATAGGTTAGTAGTAGGGTTTAGATGAGATAAGGGGGTATGGGGGAAAAGAGAAGAAAAGGGAAAGCGGTCATGCTCTCCCTTTCTCATTGTTCCGTATCGTTATCCGTCTTTTTCCGCTTCTTTTTGAACATGTCGCCCTTGCCGAACAGAAGCCAGTCGGGAGATACCCCGAACTTCTGTATCATCGGCATGATCCAATAGATTTCAAAGAAGCCTTTGAACAGGTCTTTCCGCTGGACGTACAGATGCCGCTTGTTTATCCCGAACTCGTTGCAGTATGTCTGTACGCCACGTATCATCTTGGCTTCGATAATCGCATCGAGAGCCTGAAAGAAGCGTTCCATTACCGCCACCGTTTCCGGTCTGTATGCCCTCTTCCTGCTCATATACCCAGCAAGTCGCTTTTAAGCCACATTACGTCCCCGTACAGGGCTTCCAATTCATCGCATGGTAAATTACCCACATTGCACCTGTCAAGCTCAAGGGATAGCCTCTTTTGGGCTTCCGTGAGCCTTTCCGCATCCACTTCCCCGGTAGCGATGTAATCCGAGAAAGACTGCTTCAAAAGGTCTATGACGTATCTGCTATAATTCTCCATATCTCACTTGTCTTTTCTGAAACCCTCTATGATGTCGAGCAGCCGATTTATCTGCTCGTCTTTCTTTTCCAGCAGGCTGATGAACTTCTCGGATATTACCGTGATTTGGTTCTCGTTCCCGGACACAGCAATTCCGTTGTCCGTAGCAACAGTTTTGGTGGTCTCTGGGTAGAACCAAGAAACACTTTTGTTTATCGCACGGGCAATATCCTCGATGAGACCGCTCCTGACATCGTTGGCTTTCAATGCCGAGTGCAGCCGCTGGTCGCTGTCGTAACCGAGCAAACGGGCTAATTCCGAGAATACTATGCCCTCCTGCTTGAGTTTTTCTTTTACTTCTTCGCCGCTCATATTCAATTCGTTACATAATGGCACACAAATTTCTTTGCAGAAAACAATGATTTTATTTGCCTATACCAATAAAACTGTTTACCTTTGTGTCGCGATAGGAAAAGTTATCGCAACAATAGGTTTAATCTTGCGTGCAAATATAGTCATAGCGTACTTATTAGGCAAGCAAAAAAGCAAATAAATAGCATAATGGCAGCAAAAAAGACATTCAGAGAACTGTATGATGAGGAGCTTCGGAAGCCTACTGCCGCACAGCAGTTTATCAGAGACGTATCCGAACTCACTCACAGGAGCGAGGTTACAGTTCGGTTTTGGCTGTCAGGCCGACAAGTGCCTGACGAACTCGCACAGACAATCATCGCAAAGAAGTACAACGTGGACGTGAAGCACCTGTTTCCGGCAAAAGAGGAGGTACAGCTATGAGAAAAGAGATTATTAACTGGCGAATATGGGTGTTAGGCATCCTGTCTATGATTTCACTAATCTGCATCGTGTCCGAGCCAGCGGAAAACGAAGCATGGTGGAGCGCATTCATCATATCAAAAGGCATCGGCTTCGCCACAGCCTATTTGGTCTACAGGCTCGCTTCATACTGGGAGAAAAGAAACCTTATACCCGAACTTGACGAAGATGAGGAGGTGTGACTATGCAGGAACAGTTGGACAGAATAGAAAAGCTCGTGCGTCTCAACTCGAAAGAGGTTCTTGACGTGGAGGAAGTGGCATTGATGCTCAACGTGAGCAAGAGCCGTATCTACCACCTTGTAAGCAGCCGGAACATACCACACTACAAGCAGGGCAAGAAGGTGTACTTCAAGAAGTCGGAGATAGAGGAATGGCAGCTTCAGGACCGCATACCGACCAATGCGGAGATAGACAGCAAGGCATCGACATATATAGTTACTAAAAACAAATAATTCAACGCATTATGAGTAAACGGATAGTCATTACCAGAATGGATTTCCTGAACTTTAAGGGTATCAGGGATTTGACGGTCGATTTCGACAGCGACCTGACAAGCATCAGTGCAGACAACGGATTGGGCAAGACCTCAATCTTTGACGGCTTCACATGGGTACTGTTCGGAAAGGACAGCAAGGACAGAAAGAATTTCGGTATCAAGACCTATGATGAGACCGGGAAAGCGATACCGAAGATACCTCACGAGGTAACCGTTACGTTGCTCGTGAACGGAGAGGAAGTGACCCTGTGCCGCAGGTACAACGAGAAATGGACGAAGAAAAGAGGCTCTGCTGAAGAAGTCTTTGACGGCCACGAGGAAGAGCGTCTGTATAACGGAGTTCCGTGTTCCGTCAAGGAGTACAACGACAAGATAGCCGCAATATGCACGGAAGAGGTCTTCAAGTTCATAACCAATCCCCTGTATTTCACGAAACAGAAAGCGGACGTGCAGCGGCAAATGCTCATTCAGATGGCCGGAGGTGTTTCAGATACTGAAATAGCTCAGGGTAACCCGGACTTCGAGAACCTGTTGGCAAAACTGACGGGAAAGAACCTTGAGGAGTACAAGCGTGAAATTCAGGCAAAGAAACGCCGGATCAAGAATGAACTTGACATGATACCGTCCCGTATTGACGAACGCAAACGTGACATGCCGGAAGCGGAGGACTGGGACGCTATCGAGAGCGAACTCGCAAGCAAGAACGCACAGCTGGCCAACATTGAACAACAGTTGCTGGACGCATCCAAAGTTGCAAAGGAAGCAAACAAGAGACGTGCCGAACTTATAAGGAAACAAGGAGATATTTACGCCGCAAAATCCGAACTGAAATTCAAAATTAGGGGAAGAACTGCTTGCTGATTATCGCAGACAGCAGAGCGCACGCAACGAACTCATCTCAAAAATCAACGGAGAGGAACGTGCGATAGCCGCACTCCAATCGGAAATACAGGAATATGACAGGCAGCTTGCAGCCCTTGCAGAGACACGAAACAGTTTGCTTGCCGAATGGAAGTCCATAAATGCAGAACAACTCACGTTCAACGAGGATGAGTTTATCTGCCCTACCTGCAAGCGCAGGTTTGAGGTGGACGAGATAGAGAGCCGCCAGCAGGAGCTTTCGGAAACATTCAGCCGGAACAAGGCTAAACGCTTGGAACTGAACAAGCAGAAAGGTCTTGAAGTAAAGGCTAAACGTGAAGCCATAGAGAAAGCAAAGGCGCAGGCTGAAGTGAACATCGCATCAAAACGGGCGTGGATTGACACACAGAAATCCTCATCGCTTTACCTGAACGAACTTGTAGAACCTGAAACGGAGTCGGTAATAGCCGCCGACAAGCGTTACATCGACCTGTGCAATCAGGAAACGGAACTCAAAAACCAAATTGAGAACGAGACAGCCACAGACACAGGAAGCGACACATCGGAACTTGTCGAGGGCAAGGGCACGTTACAGTCAGCCATTGACGAACTGAAAAAGATGCTTTCCAAAAAGGACACCATCAAGCGCAACAACGAGCGTATCGCAGAACTCGAAACCATGATGCGCAAGCAGTCGCAGGAGGTTGCGGAGCTGGAGGGCATAGAGTTCACTATCGCATCGTTCTCAAAAGCCCGTATCGAAGCCGTAGAGCGCAAAATCAACGGCATGTTCCATATCGTCAGGTTCAAGATGTTCGACACGCAGATAAACGGCGGTGAGGTCGAGACCTGTGAAGCAACCGTGAACGGAGTGCCTTTCTCTGACCTGAACGATGCAGGACGTATCAACGCCGGACTTGACATCATCAACGCAATATGCGGCTCAAACGGAGTGTATGCCCCGATATTCATCGACAATGCGGAAAGCGTGAACGAGCTGCTACCTACACAATCGCAGAAAATACGGCTCGTAGTATCCACCGACAAGGAACTTGTAATCGAATAGCGGTATGGAAAGGTACAACTGGGGAACACGCTTCGAGACAGCGGACAGCTTGATGATCCACACCATGCCCGGCGGTCGGGTTGAAGTAATCGCAAACCTCAAAACGGGTGTTGTGGAAGTAAAGCAGGACGGAAATGTGGTAGAGACACACGAAGGCTTCTACCTGTCCGAATACACGGAATTTTTGCAGGGCGTAGCCGACAAGGCGGCGAAACTCTGCGCAGTCAATAACAAATAAATTCAACGCAACATGAACAATCCAAATCAAGCCCCTGCACAGCAGGGAAACGGTCAGACGACCGCAGTAACGGAACGCAGAGTGAACCCGAAAGTGGAACTGCTTAAAAGCGTTCTTCATGCTCCGTCCATTCAGGAGCAGTTCGCAAATGTCCTGAAAGACCATAAGGACGCATTCGTGACCTCAATCATCGACCTTTACAACAGCGACAGCCAGCTGCAAGCCTGCAACCCCAATCAGGTTGTTGCAGAGGCTCTGAAAGCAGCCACGATGAACCTGCCGATAAACAGGGCTTTGGGCTTTGCCTATATCGTGGTATTCAACAACAGCGTGAAGCAGCCTGACGGGACTTGGGTAAAAGTGCCTACACCGACATTCGTACCCGGTTACAAAGGCTATATCCAGCTCGCAATGCGCACGGGGCAGTACCGCACAATTAACGCCGATTTGGTCTATGAGGGAGAGGTGCGTAAGGTAAACAAATTGACCGGAGAAATCGCCTTTGACGGCGAAAGGACATCGGACAAGGTTGCAGGATATTTCTGCTACTTCGAGCTGCTGAACGGCTTTGCAAAGACGCTCTACATGACCGTTCACGACATGGCATCATACGCCAAACGCTACTCCCCGTCCGTAAAGAAAGAAACTACCATAGACGAGCTGGAGGAACTTGCCAACACATCGGTAGTGAGCAAGAAAGTCGGCTGGGAGGGCAACTTCAACGACATGGCATTGAAGACCGTAATCAGGCGGCTGCTCTCAAAGTACGGTTACCTGTCAATCGAGATGCAGGGTGCTATGGCTGCTGACGACGACACGATGAACAACCGGGACATGGTGCTTGACGGTGCGAATGCGCAGGTAATCAACATCGACACCACGTTCGAGCCTGTCAATCCCGCTCCGGCGCAGTCACCTGCACCAGCTACGGCTGCGAGTGAAGAACCTGCAGACGGTCCGGGATATTAATCAATCATGGAGGGTTGAGCTATGAGACTGAATGTTCTTGGGAGTGACAGTAACGGCAACTGCTACGTATTGCAGAACGATAAGGAGGCTTTAATCATCGAGGCAGGGGTACGCTTCTCCGAAGTGAAGAAAGCCCTGAAATGGCAGCTTTCAAAGGTTGTCGGGGCTGTCATTACCCATGAGCACAACGACCATGCGAAATATGTAAGGGATTTTGTCTCAAACGGCATCACGGTACTCGCTCTCCCGTCCGTGTTCAAGGCTAAAGGCATCGACTCGCTGTCATTCAGAAAAGAGATTGAACCCATGCACGGCTACATTGTGGGAGGCTTCAAGGTCTTTGCAATACCAGTATGCCACGATGTTCCGTGCGTGGGCTTCATCATCGAGCATGAGGACATGGGGCGTATGCTTTTCGTGACGGACACGATGATGCTCGAATACAGAGTGCCGGGACTGAACCACATCCTGCTGGAAGCCAACTATGCGGAGGACATCTTGGATACGAAGATAGAGGCCGGATCTGTGCCGCTGTCAATGAAACCGAGATTGATACACTCGCACATGGAGATTGAGACGACCAAAGGGATATTGAGGGCAAACGACCTGTCGGGAGTGAACGAGATAGTCCTGATACACCTCTCTAACGGCAACAGCAATGAGAGACGGTTTGTCCGTGAGGTGCAGGAGACATCGGGAAAGCCCGTATATGCGGCGGTCGCCGGACTGGAGCTTAACCTTTCAATAAATCCATACTGACATGCTACACGGTTTTGAGAACGAGACACGTCCGTTGAACGGTTACGAGAAAAACACCCTGTTGCCGATAATCGTAAGAGGGCTGTCGAACAGGACAGGTGCGGCGAACGCTGTAAGCAACGGCCACATCTGCATATCGCTCCGCAACAAGGGCTACAAGGTTACGGAGGTACGGATAAGGAAAATCATCAACCACATACGCATACACGGCTTGGTAACATGCCTTATCGCTTCGGGAAAGGGCTATTACAGGGCTGAAAGCCGTCAGGAGGTTGTGGACTACATCGAAAGCCTGAAAGGGCGTGAGAACGCAATCAAGGCCGTGCGTATGGCATTGGAGAAACAGATTGGTCAGGAAGTATGATTTTACAGGTAATCAAGAAAGGCGGACGGTTTGACCTGCGTAGGGTTTACGAGGCTTTCAGGGGATGCGCTGACGGTATCTATATGCTGACCGTGAAGCGTGTCCGGGGAAACCGGAGCAACGACCAGAACGCATGGCTTTGGGGGTGTGTCTATCCTATCCTGCTCGATGCGCTGATAGATGCCGGATGGGACGACTTCACTAACACAGAGCAGGTGCATGAGTTCTGCAAATCGAAGTTCACAAAGGAGAGTGCCGTGAACAGGCAGACGGGCGAGGTAGTGGAGTTTCCCCACTCTACCGCTACGATGGACACGGTGACATTCTCGGCCTATGTGGAGAACGTGAGGGATTTCGCCCGTGAGTTCCTGAATACCGAAATACCTGATCCTGACAAAGAATGGAGAAAGAAACAATCAAACAGAAAGAATTATGAACATCAAAATTTCAGTAACAATGAGTGAAGTAAAGATTTCAAAAGAGACCCTTATCAAGAGCTACAACGAAGCGGATAAGGCAACGAAAAAGACGCTTGAAGCCATATTCGGAAAGGATATGTTCCAACCGAAAAACATCATGGCCCGTGTAAGGACATTCAACGATGCTTGCCGTGAGCTTGGTAGTGAACATCCGTTCGTGAAAGAATGGAATTTAGGAGAAAACCTGTCCCCGAACCTTAAAGCGTATCTCCAGCTTCGGATTGTCGTTGCTGCTCTCAATGAGGGCTGGGAGCCAAAGTTTACCAAAGACGAGGTAAGGTGGTATCCTTGGTTTTGGCTCTACACACAAAAAGAGCTTGACGAAATGAGCGTAGAGGAAAAGAAAGAACGCCGTATGATGGACGTACGTGACAGAGTTTCAGAACACTATGCGGGCTTCGGCTGTGCGTACTCGCATTACGCCCCCTCGAGTGCGAATGCGTACTTCGGCTCTCGCCTTTGCTTAAAGAGCGAAGAACTCGCCACGTATTGCGGCAAGCAGTTCATCGACCTGTGGTCGTACTTCAATCTTGGCTAACCCTAAAAATATCGCACAATGGAAAAAGTATTATTCGCAGACCTGTCCGAAAAGGAACGGATACAGATGCTCTCCGACAATGCGGATAAGGTGGAAGAAGTAGGCTACATGAAAGCCTTTACACCTGACGAAATGGAGACAATGAAAGACCGTCTGTCAAAGATTGTCATCGACATCAACGACATTGACGAAGAGAAGAAAGCGGCAAACGATGAGTTCAAGCTCAGGAAAAAGCCGCTGGAGACCGAGAAGCAGGAGCTTCTTGCCAACATCAAAAGCAAGTCCGAGTATGTGGTCGAGGACTGCTACAAGTTCTGTGACCATGATGAGCAGATGGTAGGCTATTACAACAAACAGGGAATACTTGTGGACTGCCGTCCGATGCGCCCTGATGAGAGACAGACAACGCTGTTTCAGGCATTGAGACCTGAGACACCGAGAAGCAAAACAGGTACAGATAACGATTAAAACAGAAAATTATGCAACCGAAAGATTTGAACATTACAGTAGAGAACGGAATAAAGACGTTAGAGGTGCTTACGGGTGCCGCTCTTGAACCGAAAGAACCCCAACAGGTAGTAATCTTCGGAACGCTCGATGCGCCCCTGAGATGGCTTGAAAAGCGCATTACGGAGATTGAGCAGAAGAAAGCATTTGTGGCGGTGGATCGGGAGGAGATGAGCATACAGCTCGTTATTGACGAGAATAACCACTACCGCACGGAAATCAAGGGACAGCTCCAGCTGCACCCCGTATTTCTGAAATTCGGTATCAATCAGGGACAGTACCGCACACCTATCGAGATGTCGGAGTTCATCAAGATGAACCGCTCGTATTTCGACAACAAGCAGGCTGCAATGGAGTTCTTGTCTCCCTGCTCCGCAACTTCAGGGCGAAAGTGAACAAGGATGTGGAGGCCGAAGTGGACTTGCGCAAAGGGGACAAACGGCTGCTTCTCGCACAGAAAATCGAGAGCAACCTGCCGGAAGCGTTCACAATCAAAGTGCCGATATTCAAGGGCGGCAAGCCTGTTGAAATCGAATGTGAGACCTACTTCAATCCAGACGACCTGACCTGTACGCTCGTATCGCCGGAAGCAAACGACATGACCGAGCAGACCAAAGACGGTGCGATTGATACGGTAATCGAGGGAATATGCAAAATAGCACCCGATATCGCAGTTCTTGAAATCTGATGAATGTAGTAAAATGCCCCTTCCTCTTTTGGAGGGGGCTTATAAAGACTGTGATAATGGCACGTAGAAACTCACCATTCCTGCCCCTGTATGTGGACGCATTCATGTCGGACGAACGTCTTGCGGAATGCTCTGCAAGGGCTCACGGTGTCTACATTCGTATCATGTGCCTGATGCACAAGTCTGCCGAGTATGGAAAAATCGCTCTCTCTGAAAAGGATTTGGAGGAGGTTACGGATGAGGACAGCCTTATAGTGAAGTTCGCTTTGAAGCTGTCAAGACATCTTCCTTTTGGACAGGAGGAAATCGAGATGGGACTTCGGGAACTTATAGAGAACGAATGCCTGTATATCGATGGGAACACGCTCTGCCAAAAGAGGATGATCCGTGACGGTTCATTGAGCGAGAGACGGGCAAACGCCGGACAAAAGGGAATGGCAAGGCGGTATTCACAGGCTAACGAGATACCGCAGGCTGAAACTGAACGGAAGCCCGAAGAACCGGAGCAGAAGCCAGCCACGAAACCGAAAAAGACGAAACCTGCTGTCGAGAAGAAGCAGTACGCCGAATTTGTCAGAATGACGGAAGCGGAATACGCAAAGCTCGTGAACAGTTACGGGGAGGACGGCGCAAAGGAACTCGTAGAGATACTCGACAACTACAAGGCATCATCAGGCAAGCGGTACAAGGATGATTACCGTGCGATACTGAATTGGTGCGTGGATAAATATCTGAAACGAAACAATAACCTGTATGGAAGCGCAAAAGATAAACTCAATAATGCTCCAGCTGCAAAAGCAATGGAACGTAACTATGAGGAGGGATTTTGACGACCTGACCGATGAAACGGTTTTCAAGCAGCACGGCAACTTGCTGTGTACCTGTGGTAACGTAGTGCTTGCCAAGCAGTTCAAACGGTTTGTAATCGATGACAACAATCGGGACATCATACATTTTCTGCTCTACTACTTCAACAACTGCAAGAAAGCGGAGGATGTGTTCCCGGGCAAGGGCTACACGATACACAAGAACCTGATGATATGCGGAGAGGTCGGCGTCGGAAAGACGATGCTCATGCAGGTATTTGCCGACTACCTCAAAAGGACGGGAAACCCGAACGCCTTTGTGAACCTGTCGGTAACGCAGATGATAAACTACTACAAGATGCACAACCATCTCGACAAGTACACCTACAACGAGGACGGTACGCAGTCATTCGAGGGAAAGCCGTTCAACGTCTGCCTCAATGACGTAGGGTTACAGACTCATCTGCATTTCGGGACGGATACGAAAGTCCTTGTAACGGACTTCTTCCACGCAAGAAACGAGATTTGGGCGCAGCAAGGAAAGTTCGCCCACATAACTACCAACCTGACGGCATCGGAGCTAAAGGAATACTTTGCGGACGGTTACGGACGGCTGGAGGACAGATTTAAGACCTACAACGTGATACACCTTAAGGGCAAGTCACGCAGGTAGAACATTCAACGCAACGAATAATATGTATCAGTTAAGAGACTATCAGAAAAAAGCGAGCGATGCTGCAACGGCATTCTTCCAGGACAGGAGCAGCAACAAGAACGCTATCATAGTGTTGCCGACAGGAAGCGGCAAGAGCCTTGTGATAGCGGACATTGCCGCACGGCTGGACGCTCCGACACTCATATTCCAACCAAGCAAGGAGATTTTGGAACAGAACTATGCCAAACTTCAATCATACGGCATCTGGGACTGCTCCGTGTATTCGGCATCATTCAACAGCAAGGAGATACGCCGGATCACTTTCGCCACGATAGGCAGCGTAAAGAGCAATCCCCAGCTGTTCCGTGCATTCAGGTACGTAATCATAGACGAATGCCATTTGGTAAACCCGAAAGAGGGCATGTACAAAGACTTCCTGACAGCCATAAAGTGCAAGGTCTTGGGACTGACAGCCACACCTTACAGGCTGTATTCGAGCCTTGACTTCGGCTCGATGCTGAAATTCATAACGAGGACACGGCCATGCGTGTTTTCAAGCGTCCTGTACCACGTGCAGATAGGCGAACTCTCGGAACGGGGCTACCTGTCGCCGATGAGATATTTCCAGCTCAGTCCGCTTGACATGAAGAAGCTGCGGTACAACACCACGGGTGCAGACTACTCCGAGAAATCAGTGCTTACGGAGTACAGGCGTGTGAACTTCTACCAGCACCTGTGCAACATCATCGAGAGGCTTCTGAAAGTGAACAGGAGGGGCATATTGGTATTTACCCGTTTCCTGAAAGAGGCTGAACGGCTTGAAAAGACATTCGGATGCTGTGCCATTGTATCAGGCTCCACTCCGAAATCAGAGCGTGAGCAGATACTTGAGAAGTTCAAGGCCGGGGACATAAAGGTCGTCGCCAACGTGGGTGTGCTCACTACGGGCTTCGATTATCCCGAACTCGATACGGTCGTTCTCGCCCGTCTCACGATGAGCCTGTCGCTATACTATCAGATGATAGGCCGTGCGATAAGACCGCACAAGGACAAGCCGGAATCGTGGGTAGTGGACTTGTGCAACAATTACCACCGCTTCGGGCGTGTGGAAGACCTGAAGCTGACAGAACCGCAAAAGGGGCTGTATCAGATAGAAAGTAAGGGCAAGGCATTGACAAACGTGTACTTCTAAAATCGGAAACAAAATGAAACCATATATCGAATTTCTAAAAGACAAGATGGCGATAAGCCATAACACGGGCTTCGAGGTCAGTACGGATGAGCTGACACCAAATCTATATCCTCACGTCAAAGATACCGTGAGATGGGCTGTAAATGGCGGTTGCAGGGCTGTATTCAGCAGCTTCGGTATGCAGAAGACCGTAACCCAGCTTGAAATACTCCGGATAATCCTGAAACATAAGGGCGGCAAGGGATTGATTGTATGCCCGAAACGTGTAGTGATTGAGTTTCTGCATCAGGCAAAGGAGCATCTCGGAATGGAGGTGACCTATGTACGTACCATGCAGGAGGTAAAGGAATGCCCGACCGAAATAATGATAACCAACTACGAGCGTGTCCGTGACGGGGAGGAAGGGGTACGCATAGATCCGTCATACTTTACCGCAACGTCTTTGGACGAGGCGAGCGTATTGCGTGGCTTCGGGACGAAGACCTATCAGGAGTTCCTGCCGCTGTTCAGCAATGTGCCATACCGCTTTGTGGCGACCGCTACGCCTTCTCCGAACCGATACAAGGAGTTGATACATTACGCAGGTTATCTCGGCGTGATGGACACGGGACAGGCTCTTACGAGGTTTTTCCAAAGGGACAGCACAAAGGCGAACAACCTCACGCTCTATCCGCACAAGGAAAAGGAGTTTTGGCTTTGGGTCAGCACGTGGGCGTTGTTCCTGACGAAGCCGTCAGACTTGGGCTATCCCGATATCGGGTATGAGCTTCCGGAACTGCACGTGCATGAGGAGATAGTCGAGGTTGACAACTCCACACCCATGCAGGACAGGGACGGTCAGGCTATGATGTTCCGTTCGGCGGCTTTGAGCTTGCAGGATGCCGCACGGGAACGCAGGGACTGTATGCCTTCAAAAATCGCCCGTGTGGTGGAGATTATCAACCGCCCGGAGAACAGGGACGACCATTTCCTTTTGTGGCACGACTTGGAGGCGGAACGTGTCGAACTGTGCAAAGCCATTCCCGGATGCAAGGCTGTCTACGGTTCGCAGGATGATGAGGAGGCGGACGAGATTATACAGGAGTTCAAGGACGGACGGCTGAAATACCTTGCCGCAAAGCCTGAAATGCTCGGAGAGGGCTTGAACTTCCAGTACCATTGCCACAAGGCTATAATGTTCATCGACTACCGTTTCAACGACAAGTTTCAGGCTGTGGCTCGTATCCACCGCTTCATGCAGAAATACCCCGTTGAACTGTACTTGGTATATGCGGAAAGCGAACAGGAGATTTTCAAGTCATTCATGCAGAAGTGGGCGCAGCATAACAACATGGTCGAGAACATGGCGAATATCATTCGTGAAAACGGCCTGTTCGGATTGCAGGCGGAGGAAAAGATGATGCGCTACATGTTCTCGAAACGGGAGGAACAATCAGGTAAGATGTGGAGGGCAATAAACAACGACAACGTGCTGGAGTGTCAGAACATGCCGGAAAACTCGGTCGGGTTGATTGTGACCAGCATACCGTTCTCCAACCACTACGAGTATACGCCGACATACAACGACTTCGGGCATAATCAGGATAACGACAGGTTCTTTGAGCAGATGGACTATCTCACACCTGAACTGATGAGGATTTTGCAGCCCGGCAGATTGCTCTGCGTACACGTGAAAGACCGAGTGCTGTTCGGAAACGCTACGGGTGACGGAATGCCAACCATAGACCCGTTCTCCGACATGGCCGTATTCCACTACATGAAGCATGGCTTCCGCTATATGGGACGCATTACGGTCGATACAGACGTGGTAAGGGAGAATAACCAGACGTACCGCTTGGGCTATGGAGAAATGCGTAAGGACGGCTCGAAAATGGGCGTAGGGTGTCCCGAATACGTGCTTCTGTTCCGCAAGCTGCCTACCGATACCTCAAAGGCTTATGCGGATTGCCGTGTGGAGAAAAGCAAGGAAGACTATTCGCTGGCACGTTGGCAGATTGATGCGCACGCAAGCTGGAAGTCTTCAGGGAACTCTCTTTTGAGTTTCGAGGACATGAAAGGCTTGGGCATAGACAAGATACGTTCCCTGTTCAGGAAATACGAGAGCGAGCATATCTACAACTATGAGGAACATATCGCCTTTGCGGAGGAGCTGGAGGCTTATGGCAAGCTACCAAAGACATTCATGGCCGTTGATCCGGTAAGCAAAAAGGATTGGATTTGGGACGATGTGGTACGGATGCGCACCCTGAACACGAAGCAGTCGCAGAAGAAAAAGCAGAATCATATCTGTCCGTTGCAGCTTGACATCGTGGAAAGGCTCATCGAGCGGTACTCCAACAAGGGAGAAGTCGTATTTGACCCGTTCGGAGGCATTCAGACTGTGCCGTACTGCGCCGTGAAGATGGGACGTAGAGGTCTCTCTACCGAACTGAACTATGACTATTGGAGAGACGGTATTTCCTACCTGAAAGAGATTGAGCAGGAGGTTACCGCACCGACATTGTTTGACTTAATAGGAGCATAAATCATGGATAAATCAGAATACAAAGTTTGTGAGGTGTGCGGACAGGAAAAGCACATTTTAGAGTTCAGCAAATCATACCCTCGCAGGTGCAAGGCTTGTGTGGCGGAACATACGAAAATGGTCAGGGAACGTACCAAACAGGAACAAAACCGTTCCAAAAACACGGAAATCCGTTCTGAAATGCAGAAAGTCGTGATTAAAGATACGGGAGAAACGGTTATGGTAAGACCATGCCGTGAACCGCTAAATGCTCGGTTGGCTTTTTACGAGACAGAGGATGGCCGTAAGTTCCCGATGTTCGCTTTGGAGTTCTCAAAGGAAATAGACTGGGAACAGCGAAGATTTGAGTTAATTAAATCAGCTATTCAAGGGTTTTGCGCAAATTCTGAACCATCTATCGCACAAGGAACAACCTTTCAACAACTTGCAGGATGGAGTATAGAAATGGCGGACATCATAATTGCTGAATTAAAGAAAGGAGGTCAAAATGTATAGTTTACGTGAACGGCTTTTCATTCTCGACAGCAAGCATCAAAAGGAACGCAGCCGTATTCATGGCAAAAACCTACGTGTCTTTTACGGGTGGTCGAAAGTGAACAAAATCCGAAAGAAAGAGGCCATATCCGTAATCTTCGAGAACGACAGGCAGAACGAGGAAAAGACATTAAGGACTGTGGGTAAGTTTCAGGAAACGGTTTACATACGCAAGCAGACGGATAACGAAAAGCTGGATGCGGAACATTCCAACAGAATGTTCACGGAGTATTCGGTATTTATGGACGACAAACGGATAAATGGCAGTTTGGAGGCGGCTCTGCAGATAAACAGGAATGCCGACCGTAATAATGTGGGCAAGAAAATTCTTGATGAAATAGAAGCCGAACTTCGGAGTGCTTTCATGATAGCGCACAGAGACTATAAAGAGCCTGTACGACAACTTGAACTGTTCACTTTAACCGATTAGGCAATGGCACAGGAACGTATAGATGACTTCATACAGCTGGCAAAGGACTATGCCAAAGCAGAAAAAGAGTTGGAGGTACAGCATTGGGTATTCATCAGTATCGAACGCACGGACGGGAGATGCAATTACGAACGCCTGTTCTGTTACGATTTGCCCCGTGAGGTGTACGAGCGCAGGCGGTGGGTAATCGAGTGGAGAAAGTCAAGGCTCGTATGCAAATACCCGAAAGGAAACATCAGATGCTACACGAGCTATTACGATAAGCGTTTGGGAATGGATACCCGGCTGAACGAGGATTTGCATCGGCTCATATCGGCAAAGGCACAGGTTACAAAGGTTCGGCGCAAGATTGAGGAATATGTAGCCTACAACCGGGCGCATAACCTGTTCTTTGATGAGAATACCGATATGGATCTGCAGAAAGCCCGTGAGAAGCTCGCAACAAAGATAGCCAACGTACAGGCGGCAGAAGAAAGAATGAAATTAAAAATCAAACAAATACAGGAGGAAAAGCAATGATTACAAAAGAAACAGCACGCAGGATTTACAACTGCTACCAGCAAATCGATGAAATAGACAGGCTAAAGAAAGAAATGCTTGAAGAAGTAGAAAAGGCAAGGAAGCGTGAGGCAGAAAGCCACGAGCCTATACCTGACAGCCCTTTCGGCAGATTTGGTAAAGGTATGCAGCTTGGAATACCTGACGGAATAGCATCATCAATGAGAGTATTCAACATCTCTCCGGCCATAGGCGTAAAGGTAATGGACGAGCAATGTGAGAAGCTGGAGAAAGATTTACGGGAGTTGGAAACCATAGCACGGTTGGAACTTTCAGGCAAAAATGGGGATTAAGCCATGAAGCCACGAGAGTTTTACGACAAGGTTGTGCAGATGCGCCGGATGCAGAAAGAATACTTCAAGAACCGTTCATCAATCGCCCTCCAAAAGAGCAAGCAGCTGGAGAAAGAGATAGACGATGAGATAACCCGTGTAGAGGGTATTCTTGGGCGTTCAGAGGCGCAACCGCATCAGGGGAATATATTTGATTATCCGCACTACGATAATCCAATGCAGGGCAAATAAACAGTTAAAACCAATACGAAAATGAAGAAGAAAATCATTCTGACACTATCGAAACGCTTTCCCCTCTGTCATTCGAGGAAAGGAGAGCCTACCCACTTCAGGGAGAAACTGAACAACACGCTCAACGGCTGTCAGGAAACGGTATCGGAGCTTGACGGCACGGTTGTAAAGGGGCGCAAGATACATACCATCCGGGCAAACTTTGCAAGGTGGAAGCATAATATCAGCAAGATTGACAGCGGAGGGTTCTACCTTTCCGTCCGCCAATGGAGCGCACGCCCCTACAACTCGCCACAGGAGGAAATCTTCCAGATACACGGCAACGGTATAGGATGCCAGCGTATAACCATGTCATACGACCCTGACACAAAAACGCTCAAAGCTGCAATAGACGGCAAACAGGTTGCAAATGTAGAGCAACTTGCAGCGAATGACGGTTTGCCGTTGGAGGACTTCAAGGAGTGGTTTTTCGGCAAAGAGCCACAGGAGAAGAAGCTGTTTACGGGTATCGTGATACACTTTACACCGTTCCGCTACGGCTCTGATACTAACAAGTCAGTAGAGGATAGTATAGTATAATATATAATATATAATATAAATACAAACATTATTAGTAGTACAATGGCTTCAATCAACAAGGCAACGATTATCGGATTTGTGGGGCAAGAGCCGAAAGTGGACACCCTGCAAACCGGGACAAAGGTCACGCAGTTCTCGGTGGCGACAACCGAAAAGGGCTACACCACACAGGGAGGCACTACCGTACCCGACCGCACCGAATGGCACAACATCGTACTGTGGGGAAAACTCGCAGAGATTGCCGGACAGTACCTGCATAAAGGCTCGTCCGTGTATATCGAGGGAAAGATAAGGACACGCAGCTATGACGACCGGAACGGCATAAAGCGGTATGTGACCGAAATTCACGGGGACATCATGCAGATGCTCGACCGCAGGCAGGACAACGGCCAGCAACAACCCCAGCAGAACACCTATTCGGGAGGCGGCAGCTCGCAAGGTGCAGATGATGACGATTTGCCGTTCTGATTTGTGCAAGAAAGGAGGTTTTGACGTATGAGACATGACGAAAGCAGAATACAGACGGCTTGCGTGAAATGGTTTCGGCTTCAATATCCACATTTCGCCCTAAACCTGTTCGCAGTACCGAACGGCGGTCAGCGTGGGAAATTCGAGGCAAAGATTATGAAAGGCGAAGGTGTAACGGCTGGAGTTGCAGACCTGCTGTTGCTTCTTCCGTCCAAAGGCTATCACGGTCTGTGTATCGAGATGAAGACGGTGGACGGTCGGCAGCGTGACTCGCAAAAGGCTTGGCAGCAGTCGGTGGAGAACGTGGGCTACAAGTACATTTTGTGCCGCTCAATCGAGAGCTTTATAGCGCAAGTAAATGATTATTTGAGGTAAAAACTCTTTTTTTGGCTCAAAGCGTACCTAACAAGTACGCTTTATTAGTATATTTGCACGGACTAACAAATCTAACATTTCAAAAAACGACATGGAAATTTTAAGTAAGACAGACGGATTGATGCTGATAATCGGATATTTCCTTGCAATGGTCGGCATCATCGCATTGCTCCGGAAGAGGGAACAGACCAAATCGGAGTTTTTGGTGGCCGACCGTTCGGCATCGTGGATTTTGACAGCCTTTTCAATGGCGGCAACGTGGGTATGGGCACCGTCAATGTTCACGGCGGCAGAGAAAGCCTATACGCAAGGATTTGCTGGTGTGTTTTGGTTCGTAGTGCCGAACGTGCTTACGCTGGTGCTGTTCGCATTCTTTGCAAAGAAGATGCGTAACCTCAGACCTAACGGATGGACGTTCTCGGACTACATACGGGAGAAGTACAGCAAGAGGGCGCACAACATGTTCCTGATAGAGAGTTTCGGGCTTCAGGTGTGTTCAATGGCGGTGCAGCTTTTGGCCGGAGCGGCAATCTTCCACAAGATTACGGGACTGTCTTTCTTTTGGACGACAGTATTGCTCGCAGTAATACCGCTGCTCTACTCGCTTACGAACGGTATCAGAGGAAGCATCACGACCGACTTCGTGAAAATGGGCTTCATCGTGGTTGTGCTTCTCATGGGACTGCCAATCATGACATCGAACGCCGGATTTGATACGCTCGTGAACGGACTGGGCGGCATCAGCGGCGATTTCGGCAACCTGTTCGATAAGAACGGCATCGCCGTGATGCTCTCTTTCGGAATACCTACCACGATAGGATTGCTTTCAGGAACATTCGGCGACCAGATGTTTTGGCAACGTGTATTCTGTGTAAAGCATGACAAAGTGAAGAATACGATGCTGCTTGCGGCTCTGATATTCGCCGTAGTGCCTGTTTCCCTGTCCATATTCGGCTTTTTCGCATCGGGGGCAGGTTTGGATATTGCCGACACGCAGCTTGTCAATGTAGGGGCTGTTATCGCCTTTACCCCGAAATGGTTTCTCTACCTGTTCTTCCTGCTTATCCTGTCAGGTCTCATCTCAACCGTGGACAGCATCATGTGCGCCGTGTCCTCAATCGCAGGGCATGACGTTTCGATGAGGATTGCAGATAAGTTCGGTAACGGAAGTCTCGGAGCGATACGCATAGGAAAGCGCATACTCAGTTCGGTGGACATCGCCCGTATCGCTATGGTTGCCGTTACGGTACTGGCTATCGTGGTTGCCAACATTCCCGGTATAACGATTACCTACCTGTTCCTGTTCTACGGTACTTTGAGAAGCTCCGTAATGCTCCCGACAATCTTTGCCATCAACGGCAGGAAAATGTCGGAACGTGGACTGTATTACGGCATCATGGCCAGCCTGATTGTAGGTCTTCCGATTTTTGCATACGGCAACCTGCACGGCAACATTCCGCTCATCCTCGCAGGCTCGCTGCTCACTATCTGCACATCGGGCATCATGGCCAGAGTGATGAAAGACAAACCGACCGGGAACAGAAACCTCAATTTATACTAATTCAAAATTGGAACGATGAAACGATTTCTACTACTCATAGCGGCACTGCTGGTAATGGCGACCGCAAAGGCACAGGTCTATGACGGTATCACGCAGCCTACGAAGTACAGGGTTTGGCTCTCGTTGAGCCAGCCCTATGAGGGAGGCTCGGCAACATTCAACCCGTTTGTAGGCTATAGGGTGGACGTGGCGAAATGGTTCAACGTGACAGGCGTTGCGCAGTACAACTTCAATACACAGGCGTTCTCTCCGGCAATATGGCTGAATTTCAATATCGGCGACCGCTTCTACATATTGAGCCGGAACATCTATGACTGGAAAGCCAACAAATACAGGCAGACTTTATCGGGAACGGTAAAGCTGCCTTTGGGCTTTATGGTGGATGCCACTTGGGACAACCTTTTCAACGGCGACCGCTTCTGTGACGGCGACCGATTGCAGGTCGTGGGTGGCTACGCTTACGGGTGGTTTGTGTTCAACGTGGGATATTCCATGAGGGCAATGCCAGGAGTGATAGCGAACGTCCGCTTCAAGCTCACGCCTGAACTTTGGTTTCAGTTGAAGTATGACGGAGGTATGGAGACTATCGGCGTGAACATAGCGTATAATTTCAACTGACAGGACATGAAACAGATAATCGGAAAGAAACAGACTTCAAGCAATGATGATTTCGTCAAGGCTTGGAACGAGATAGAAAGCCTCGTGTCCCGACAAGAGGCACAGGCTCTCGTGGATCATGCTGTAGCCGACATCAGGAAGCAGACGGCAGGCAAACGAGCCGGATACGCTTGGAGCGGAGGAAAGGACAGTCTCGCCCTGCAATACGTCTGTGAAAAGGCTGGCATTACAGATTGTGTTATCGGCATAGCCTCAAAACTCGAATACCCCCAATTCTTGGCTTGGATTAAGGAGAACGGTCCGAAAGGTCTTGCAGTATGGGACAACGCCAAACTTGACCTGCAATGGCTCGCAAAGCATCAGGATATGCTTTTCCCGACCGACAGCAAGAAAGCGGCGCAATGGTTTCACATCATACAGCATCGGGCGCAGGCTTGGTTCTTCAAGGAGAAGCATTTGGAGGTCATCTGTCTCGGCAGGCGCACGCAGGACGGCAACTATACGGGTGGCAAGGGTCAGAACTGCTACACCGACCGGAACGGGGTCACACGCCTGTCCCCTATCTCCCATTGGAAGCATGAGGAGGTACTGGCCGTGATACACTACTTCATGGGGCGCAACATGCCGCCTATCTACGATTGGAAAAACGGCTTCACGGTTGGCACGGGTGTATGGGCTGCACGCCAATGGTGCGGCTCTGTACAGAACGGTTGGCAGGAGGTGTATGGGATTGCACCTCAAATCGTGGAGGAAGCGGCTCAATACATCGAATCAGCAAAACAATTTCTAAACGCTAAATGATATGTCAAAATCAAAAGTAACACAGGAAAGAAAGACCGTAAAGGTTACGGAACTCAAAGAGTTCCCCAACAATCCGAACATCCATCCGGAGGAACAGGTAAAAGCTATCGCCCAAAGTATGGAAACATACGGGCAGTATTATCCTATCATCGTGGATGAGAAGATGCAGATACTCTGCGGACACGGTAAGAAGCTCGCACTCGAAAAGCTCGGCCGCACGGATGCGGACGTGGTTATCATGCACGGCCTGTCCGACAAACAGAAAATGAAGCTCGTGCTGGAGGATAACAAAATCCAATCACTGTCCTACATCAATTTCGGCAAGGTGGAGGATATCATCCGTGAGATTGGGGAGACAGGTATCATCGGCTTTACGGATGACTACTTGGAAGCAATCATCAGCGAGGTATCCACTGACAATATGGGCGTGGACTTTACGCAGCCAGCACAGAAGAAGTCCGTGGAGAGCATACCGCAGGAGAAACAGGAGGAACAGACAGATGAATTTGAGGACATCGACAGCGGCATGCAGCCAGCACGCACTATGGTTTGTCCTCATTGCGGAAAGGAGATTACGTTATGAGCAAGCAACAAAAAGACCTTTTCGCCCCGCTGCGGAACTTGCAGTTCATAGACCGTGAGTTGGTCAAACCGAATGACTACAACCCTAACAAGGTGCTTGAAAAGAACCTGAAGCTGCTTATGGAGAGCATCCTCAATAACGGCTTCTGTTTCCCTATCGTGATACGTCCCGACTACACTATCATAGACGGCTTCCACCGCTGGATGGTGTCCGGTCGTGAGCCGTTGAAGACTATGCTCGGCGGTAAAATCCCGGTCGTGATTGTGGCGCATGAGAACGCCACGGACGACATGGCCGGAACTGTGACGTTCAACCGTGCAAGGGGAACGCACCTGCTTGAGCCTATGGAGAACATCGTCAAGAAACTTCTCGATGATGGGCTTTCGGTGGACGAAATATCAAAGAAGCTGGGCATGAGCCGTGAGGAAATCTTCCGCCTGTCAAAGATAGACCGTGAGACGTTCCTGAAGCTCGTGACACAGCGGCATCAGACATTCAGCAAGGCGACAATCATCAAACGTGGATAGCCTATGTTCCAAAAGACGTTGAATATTTCGGTCGTGGAGGCGGCGGAGCGCAGGGTTCTCGAAGCCTTCAATAACAACAAGCTCGTTACTTTGAGCTTTTCAGGCGGAAAGGACAGTATCTGTATGGCCGACATCGTTGTCAAGACGATGCAGAAGTACGGCATACCGTTCTCCCGTCTGATTGTGATATTCTTCGATGAGGAAGCGATATACCCTGACGTGGAGGAGATAGTCAAGGACTGGAGGTCTCGTTTCCTGTCGCTCGGAGCAAGGTTCTATTGGTTCTGCCTGCCCATAAAGCACTACAACTGCTGCAACAAGCTGGCGAACGATGAGAGTTTCATCTGCTGGGAGCCGGGCAAAGAAAGCGTCTGGGTGCGTCCCATGCCGAAGTTCGCCATACGCAACCACAAGGATTTCCGTATGGGAATGACCTATCAGTATTTTGGGGAAAAGATTTTCAAGAAAGTACCGCAGATGGTGGGTCTACGTATGGCGGAAAGCGTACAACGCAGGACGGCCATATCGTTAAAGACGGACAAAAGTCCGTTCATCTATCCCATGTACGATTGGAAAGACAGCGATGTATGGCTTTACATCAAGCTGTACGGGCTTCAAATCCCGATGACCTACATCTACCTGTACAAAGTTGGTGTGGCGTTGAATAAGCTGCGTATTTCGCAGTTTTTCTCTATCGACACCATCAAGACATTGCCAAAGGTGCTGGAGTTCTATCCCGACCTATACGAACGTGTAATCAGGAGAGAGCCGAACGCCGACCTCGTGATGCTGTATTGGGACACGGATATGTTCCGAAGCACGAAGCAGGATCAGAAGTTCGACCTCGACAAGGATAAGGATTACCGTATCGTGCTCAAAGAGGAAATGAATAAAGCGAGCCAGCACCCCGACATGTACCCGGGTTACAAGGAAGCGAAGAAACTGTATGCCCGTGTAGATGAGCGCACATCATCCGCAACATGCAAGAGGCTTTACCAAATGCTTGTGGCAGGTGACCCGAAAAAAAGGACATACCGGGTAATACTCGGCGACATAATGAAAGAAAACCAGCAATTAGAGGAAAGACGTGGCAACAAATGAGACCATACAGGAACGCATAGCCAAGGACAAGGAGGTTGTGCTTGATGCCCTGAACAAGAGTTCCGGCATCGTTGCTTCTGCCTGCAAGGCGGCTGGCATATCCCGTTTCACTTTCTACAAGTGGCTTAAGGAGGACAGCGACTTTGCCGAAAAGGTGGAGGACATCAAGGAGCTGCAGAAGGACTTTGCGGAAGCCCTTATCCTGAAGAAGATGAAAGAGGGCGACACCACGATGATAATCTTCTACGCCAAAACGCAGATGAAAGACCGTGGATATAGTGAGCGGTTGGAGCATACGGGGGCTAACGGAGAACCGTTGCTGAAAGCCGCCGAAATTGATTTGAGCAAGCTCACGGATGAGCAGAGGAAAGTCCTGCTAACTATCGGGGAACAGGTGCTGAATGATACGGAACATTGATTATACGGCGTTGGGAATACAAGTCGTCGCAGATGAGTGCCGGAAGAGTTTTTTCTACTTCGTAAAGATGTTTTGGGACGTTATCATATCGGAAAAGCCCATCTACAACTGGCACATACCCTATCTGTGCGATGAGTTGCAGAAGCTCTCGGTATCAATCATAAACCGAGAGCCGAAACCTTATGACCTTATCATCAATATTCCTCCGGGAACAACAAAATCGACAATCGTCACAATCATGTTCCCGGTATGGCTATGGATTAACGACCCCACATTGAGGGCTATTACAAACTCGTATTCGGGTGGTCTGTCAATAGAGCACGCAACGAAATCAAAGGACATCATTCAGAGCGACAAGTTCCGCAAACTGTTTCCTGAAATCATTTTGAGACGTGACAAACAGGGAAAACAGCACTACGAGAACACGCAGGGAGGCTTCCGTTACGCCACATCCACAGGTGCGACCATTACAGGCTTCCATGCCCACGTGATAATCAACGACGACCCGCAGAACCCGAAACAGGCGGACAGCGAGCCGTTGCGGTTGCAGGCTAACGAACATGTGAAAACGCTGTCCTCACGTAAGGTAAACAAGGAAAACACCCCGATGATTACCGTAATGCAGCGTCTGCATGAGGAAGACGTTACGGGCTACCTGTTGAAACGCAAGGGCGAAAAGATACGGCACGTGTGTCTGCCAGCCGAACTGTCGGATATGGTAAAGCCCGTTGAACTTCGGGACAAATACGTGGACGGGCTTCTCGACCCTGTCCGGCTCAACAGGTCAGTCCTGGAGGAAGCGAAAATAGACCTCGGCAGTCTCGGCTATGCAGGACAATACGAACAGTCCCCGATAGTGGACGGCGGTAACATTGTCAAGGATGAGTGGTTTCGCAGGATATCGTACTCTGACTTCATGGCTTTGCGGTTTCGGGAAACGATACATTTCTATCTCGATACCGCATACAACAAGAAGCAGAGGACGGACAACGACCCGAGCGGCATTTTGGCTGCTTGCAGGATAAGGAACAGCGTATATCTCGTGGATGCGCAAAAGGTGTGGAAAGAGATGCCGGATCTGTTGCGCTTTCTTCCGGAGTATATGGCATCGCACGGGGCAACAGGAGAGAGCAAGCTGCATATCGAGCCAAAGGCGAACGGTATCAGCGTTGTTCAGATGCTAAAGGAAATATCCACGCTCAATGTCAAGGAAACGCCCACGCCTGACGACAGCAAGGAGGTCAGGCTGCGTGTGGTTTCCCCTCGCATAGAGTGCGGCCGGGTGTACATCGTGGAGGGCAGCTGGAATGAGGAGTTCCTGAAAGAGGTATGCGGTTTCCCGACCCAGCCCCATGACGAATATGTAGATATACTCGGATATGCTATAAACGACCTTTTGAACGATGATGACGACATAGACTATGACGCACTCGGCAAAGGTACATTTGGATTGTAAACAATTAAAATAAAACAAGTTATGAATTACTTTAATGTATTTCGGAATTACGTCAATCAGCTCGTGGGACGTAATCAGGAGTTCGAGAAGCTGTTGCAAGCCAAAGACATCGGTGCGGTCATAGACTCGATGAGCAACAGGAGCGAGCTTATCCTTGACGCTATCAAGGACTATGACACGTTCTCGCATCAGATAATGAAGCGTGAGGACAAAATCATCACGGACAAAAACGGCAACTTCTTGCGGAAAGAGCCTGTATGGAAACTTCCTGTACCGTACCCCGTGTACATCAATGAAATCTCGCTCGTGTTCCTGTACGGTCGCCCCGTTAAATGGTCTCAACTGTCAGAGAATACGGACAAGGCTTTCAACAAGTATATGGACGTTATCAAGAATACGCATTTCAACAGCAAGATACGTCAATGCAAGCGCATAGCCGGAGCGGAAACGGAGAGCGCAATGCTGTTCCGTGTGTTCAGAGATGATGATGGTAACCCTGACGTACAGATACGAGTTCTCGCAAAGAGCAAGGGAGACGACATCTATGTGCGCTGGGACCAGTTCGAGAACATCATTTCCATAGGCTGGGGCTACTACGTCAAGGCGAATGACAAAGTGGAATATCATTTCGACATCTATACCCCGAACATCATCTACAAATGTGTCCGTGGCGGTCTCGGATGGGAGGTGGAGGAAGAAGAAAACCTCGTGGGGAAAATCCCCATTATCCTGTTCCAGCAGAAAAAGGAATGGGCAGGAGTTGAGCCTCTGATACACCGTGAGGAGTACATCGCCAGCCGCTCGGCTGACACAAACGACTACTTTGCCGACCCTATCGCCATCATGGATGCAGAGGTGGTCAAAAATCTGCCTGAAAAGAAAGATGCCAACAAGCTGCTCATCACGAAAGGACAGGACGGCGTGGACAAGGCTGCAAAGTACCTCACATGGGACAACGCCCCACAATCGAAGAAAGACGAAATCGAATGGCTGCAAGACCAAATCTATTCCAAGACATTCACACCGAAGATAAGTCTCGACACGATGAAAAGCATTTCGCAGCTTTCGGCAAAGGCGTTGCGCACGGTAATGCTGCTTGCCGACATCAAGGCTTCAAAGCATAAGGAGATACACGATGAACTGCTGGACAGGACGGCCAGCCTGATAACAGCCATTATCGGCAATGTGCTTGACATCTCCCTGAAAGAGGAGTGTTCCAAACTGCAGATCGGGCATGAGTTCCAAGAGCCGTTCGGAGAGGACATCACGGAATGCATCTCGAACATAGTCAAGATGTACGATGCCGGACTTATCAGCCAGGAGGGCGCAGTCGAACTCAATCCGCTGGTCAAAGACCATGCGAAAGAGTTGCAGCGTATCGAAAAGGAGAAAGAGGAACGGCAGAAAGCAAATGCGGATTTGTTCGGGAACAGGACAGAGGAAGAAGTATTACCAACTGCTGAATAACTGATTTATGGCTACTGAAACAGGAAAAAAAGGAATATCTCGCACTTCTCAACCGTACGGAGGGATATGCGGAACAGGTAAGGAAATTGTTTACCGGAGCGGTGAACGATATTCTTGCCTTAACGTCCTCCGTACCGCATTTGGACGAGGGAGAGGTATTCCGCTATTCCGAACAGAAGAAAATCGCAAAGAAAGTCTCGGATAGGCTCAGAAACCTACATTCCGCAGTCTATGCCGCAATCAAGAACGACATCGCTCTTGAATGGGACGAGGCGAACACCGCTTGCGATGAGCTTGCCGCATCCTGTTTCGGTAAGGAGATACTTTCAGACAAACGTTTCGCAGGTTGGTTCGAGCGTAACACGGAGGCTATGGAGGCTTTCATCAGCCGGAGCGAAGCCGGACTTAACCTGTCAGACCGCATTTGGCAACCCGTAAAGCAGTTGCGCTCTGAAATGGAGCTTGCCATGACCGTGGCCATAGGAGACGGTGACAGCGCATCCCAAATATCGAGATACGTGCGCCAATACCTGAACAATCCCGACAAGCTGTTCCGCAGGATACGTGATGAGAAAGGCAACCTGAAACTGTCAAAAGCGGCAAAGGCATACCACCCGGGACAGGGCGTTTACCGCTCGTCCGCAAAGAACGCCATGCGCATTGCCCGGACAGAAACCAACATCGCATACCGCAGGGCTGACAACACACGCTGGCAACAGATGGACTTCGTGATTGGTCAGGAAATAAACCTGTCACGCAACCATCCCGTGACCGATATCTGTGACACGCTGGCCGGAAGATACCCGAAGAACTTTGTCTTTGACGGGTGGCATCCGCAATGCTTCTGCTATGTAGTACCCATATTGCTGTCCGAAAAGGATATGATGGCCATGCAGCAGGCGAAACTGAATGGAGAGGATTACGACATTTCGGGGAAAGTCATTGCCGACATGCCGGGGAACTTCAAGTCTTGGGCGATAGACAACGCAGAGCGCATAGAAAAGGCAAAAGAACGTGGTACGCTGCCTTATTTCATCAGGAACAACAAGAAGACCGTAGACAGGATTATCAATCCCCCTACGGCTTTGGAAACAGCCAAAGAACGCCATGCGGCAAGAACGCCCGGACAAATACAGGACATCAAGCGGCGTTGGACTTTACGCAACGCAGAGATCCGGCACGCCAACAGGACACCCGAACAGGAAGCGGCCATACGCAAGGCATGGAACGAGCGCAGGGCTACACGCAAGTACGGCCAGAGCATTCTGTCCTACATGGGCGGTATCTCGGACGTTGATACATCCGCATTGCAGAAAGCACTCAACGGCGGAAATCTCGATACGATACTCAAAGAGGCTCGCAGGCTGAAAGCGGTCGGCAAGGAAATCCTCTCCTACTCATATCTCGACAATCCGATGCAGGTTGCACGTCAGTTCTCTATGTCGGAAGCAAAGGCGGTAAATGAAGCCGTGCAGAAGAAGCTGGAGGGGTGGGCTGGTCTCTCTTTGGAGAAACAGAAGTCCAAACTCTCGTTTGAGATTGACTGGGTGCAGAAGCATCAGAAATACTCCACATGGGAGGTTGCACAGAACGCCTACAAGAAACAGCTCGAAAAGGTGTCGGAAGCTCTCGATTGGGAGAACATCAGCAATGAGTTCAAGAACATAAGCAGCTTCAAAACGAAGTCGCAACCGTATCTTGACCTTGTGGCAAAATTGCAGGATGCTATATCCAGCAAGGACAAAGCAGCCGCACAGCAAACGATACTCGACATCAAAAAGAAGCGTGAGCAACTCGACAAAGCTGCGGCTCAACGGAACGCCAAAAGGCTGTTCGGCAAAGGTCAATCAACAACCTTTGATGAGAGTGCTTATACCAAAGACAGAAAGGACAAGGCTATATGGTGTAAGACATCCAGCAATTCTGTAAACAAGTTCAAGGACAAAGCGGATGAGATATACAATACTGCTTCAAAAGAAGAACAGGATGCGGCTTGGAGATATACATCAGGAAGCGGATATGTAAACAGGCCTTTGAGAGGATATGACGGTGCATGGGGAAAATCTAACTTCAAGGGTATAGGCAATGTTCCTCTTGACAATGAAAGCCAGTTAGCACCGAAAGACATAGACAGCCTGACAAACCTTATCAATAAATCGACATACGATAAGGATATTTGGCTACAACGTGGAGTTGATGATGAGGGATTAGCAGGATTCCTGCAACTTGCATCTTTGGACGAAAGCAGCCTGAACGCCCTTGTGGGTAAAAGCATCACAGATACTGCATTTATGAGTTGTGGAGCAGCAAAAGGGACAGGATTTGGTGGTAATATAATAAACATTTACTGCCCGAAAGGGACAAAGATGCTCTATATTGACGGACGTTCTGCATATTCTTCTGAGAACGAAATGCTGATACAAAGAAATACCCGATTTCGCATCACAAAGGTTGAGAAATCGGGCTGGAGATACTTTATAGACGTTGAAGTGGTAGGTCAGATTTGACCCAAATACTGTTCCTTATAGAATTTTTTGAACTCGGTCGGAGACCCTTCCAACCAATAGAGAAAACGGTTGTAAAGCATGGCTTTGAGAGTTGTAGGTACATCATCCTTGCTCTCAAAGTCCAGCAGCCCGTCTTTTACATACTCATCCCTGTATTCTATGAGGGTTTGGCTCTCGGCAAGGAACATATCAAGCCAATTCTTCTCATATTCCCAAAATAGGGCTTTGTTCCCATCTTTGTAAGGGTTTTCATTTTCGCCCTTGTAATATCTACATGAAGTCAATAGCTCATCTCGTTTGCTCATAGCTCACTGTAAAATCGGTTTATAACTTGTTTCATTTCATCAGGAAGATACGACATCGCAATATCTTTCAGGTCTACGGGAACACCGTACATCGCTTCCGCAATGCCGCCTGTAATCGCCCCTATCGTATCGCTGTCACCGCCGACAATCATTGCGTTTCTTATGGCTTCCTCAAAACAGGTGCTATTAAGAACACATGAGACTGACACGGGGACAGCATTCATGCAGGTCTCGTTGAACGGATTGGAGAACGGCACGAATTTCGGGATTTCTCCATATTCAGATACAGCATATTTAGTTATGTCGTCAGTTGTAAATCCCCAACGAGACATAAATACGCACATGGCGGTAACCTGAGCCCCCTTGATACCTTCAGGGTGGTCATGGGTTATTTCAGCAGATTTTTTTGCTTCCAAAAGCACACTATCAGCAGTATGATAATATAAGCCAATCGGACTTACACGCATCGCTGAGCCGTTGCCGAAACTGTAATAAGGTTGTGGATCATCAGAATGTACCCATTGTGCGAATGAGCCGCCGTACCCACCCATCGGATTAGGATATTTGCTGCACCATTCGTGTACGCTGTCCCGGTAACTCTTGCCGGACAAGATAGCATCCGCAACGGCTACAGTACAGATTGTATCGTCTGTAAATGAACACTCTTTCGTGAACAGCTTAAAACTCTTGCTTTTTACATTGTTGAACTCGAAACGTGAGCCTACAATATCACCTATAATTGCTCCTAACATATCTTATATCTTTTTGTTGCGTTGAATGTTAATACAAAGGTACGGATTTTCCATCAGGTACAGGTCTCAGTATCGGAAAAACTGCTGAGGTCTTGGACCTCTGTTGGTCGGCTTCCTGATAAGTTCCCCGATGCGGATTATACATTTCCTGTTCTCATAAGGCTTTTCCGTGAGGTCGTATTTGTTCGTCAATGACTTGTAGCTTATTCCCACCTGTGAGGTGCTGAAAACCTCATAAATGGCGGCTTGTGAGCCGAAATAGAAGTGCTTGCGCCCCTCTATCGGCTCTTTCATCTCAACATGGTATATTTTGCTCATTTATTCTTCCTCCTTTCTTACAATTACCAACTTGCTACCGTCAGGCATTCTGAAAGCCTTGTTAAACAGCTTCTGACATCTCCGTGGTGGATTTATCCAGCTTCTATGATTCTCTTGAAACATTATACAAAATCCCATTGAGGAACTACACCCAAGCCGTGAGCTGAGATAGGAGTTGCCATCGCTGAAGAACGGGCAAGTACCGCAGCTCCCGGGCTTGTCGTAGAATATTTTTCCATTGATTGTTACCATTTCTCGGAATATTTTACCGTTAATTGTTGCCCTTACTCCATTCCCTTTAATTGTTCAACTGTCACAGGTATTACCCTCGCACACGCATAGAAAGAATTTGAGGTAAGCTGACGTTGCCAGGCTTTGAAGCGTGGAGACCAGCGGAAGCCGTTATGCTTCAGTTTGGATATTGTTTCATGATCCGGCTTTTCATCGAACAGGATTTGAAGTCTGTCCTCCGAATAGTTCTTTACCACCGAGCCGCCGTCAAATGCCATTTCTGCGTCATCCTTGCCCCTCATTTCGCTTTCTTTCTTGATTGAAGCCTGCACCACCTCCGACAGCTTCCAAAACTTGTGACGGGCTGTAAATATCGGTTTCGGCAATGTCCCGTTTAATTCCTTGATGTAGTCGGTGGCTTTCTGTATCAAATCAGCCTTTCCGTTGTTGGCGATACGCTCCAGCTTGCCGTATAGGCTCGATACAAACAAGGGGCGATAACTGTATTTGTTTTCGCCTGTGTCAATGGCTTTCAGAGTGGCGGCAATGTCTTCAATATCACGTTTCAGTCGCAGCCATTCTTCCGCTTGCTTCTGTTCCTCCGGCTTTGCATCCTCGATACGCTTGTTGATGGCTTTAACAGCCCGTTTGCGCCATTCCTCAAACTCGTTCACGGCATTGTCATAGGCGTTGTTCGCCTTGTTGTTCCTCGAAGTCGGGAAACGTGCTGGTCCTGTAATCATCGGGCTGAGTATCCGTGAGTGTCTCTCGAACAGGGTACGCACCCATTCCCTGAATTTGGCGGTGTATCGTTCCTGTTCCTCGTTCGGTATCAGCTTCAGGTCGCTTTGCAGGGTATCCTCATACGAATGTATGTAGAACCTCGCACGTTCCTCCGGGCTGTGGCTGGTGCCGTCAAAGGCACGTACAGCCAAGTCCCACATATCCTCGAAGTTCTCGCTATACTTCCATGACAAGACCTCCCATTTGCCCATTTCGGTATCGGTATCATCTATCACCGTATCACCTGCAAGATGCGCACGCTGGCTTCCGAAAAAGTTGCGGCTTACCTCATGTTCCCGAAACCTGAAATCCAATACAGGGGCATTCGGATTGCCAGCCTGTCTTACCGTTGCCGCCCTATGGCAGTTCTTCTTGCTTAAAATCGTTGTTTCCATAAAAATATCGGTTGCGTTGAATTGTTTGTTATTACTCGTTTATCAGTTCGCAGTTCTGACCCACCCAAAGCATCGCATCGTTGCCCTTGTAGGTGAAATCGAACGCCTTATTCTGTTTGTTGTACCAGCCCTCCAAAACCTCGCCCTCTTTGAGACCTCTAATCTCATTCAGGCAGTTCCTGCCGAAGCTTGTCTGGACTTTCACGACAGCCTTTCTCCGTTCCTGAACTTGCAGGATGTGAACTGCGTAACACATCATCATCTTGTCCTCCACCGTACCCATGTTGAAAATCCGCCCTACATAGTGGTTACGGGCTTTGTCAGGGGTTAAATTTATCGGGGTAATAAATTCGTCTAACTCGCCGTTGTCAGCTCTTAAAAAGACCTGTACCGTTGTCCGTATCATAATCTTGCCCATTCCTCAAATGTTCTGTAATATCCGGTTCTGATGAAAAGCATATCGCCCGACCCGTCACCCCACCAATCATTGCAATGGGATATGTATCTTCCTACCTGATTGTTATAGGACGGGCACAGCTTCTTGTATATGGCCTTGAACATTGCCGCTACTACACGACCTTTGAAATGTCCGGCAAGGTGTGCATCATTGGTACAGTAGCCATACATTGCAACCGTTTCCACATTGCCGCCCTCGTCCAAGAACTCCATATCCGCATCACCCCATCCGCCCTCATTGATAGTATCTTTAAGGAGCTGTTTTTCATCATCGGTAAGTACCGAAACTATCTGTTCTACTTGCTGAATTGTTGCTTCCATAATCCTAATTTTTACTTTTTCAAAATCTCGTTAATCAATTCCCTGTCGTCATACCAAAGGTTGAAGCCTCTGGTCACTTTCCGGCGTATGTATTCCCGGTCTCCCAGCATCTCGATAGCCTTTTCCCTCAAATCAGATGCGGACCATTTCTCTGCCTGTGCGATAAGGAAGTCGGCAAGTCTGTCCTTTTCCTGATAGAGTTCCCTCGCACGTTTTGTCTGCTTCACTATCTCCGCAAGGAGTTTCTTCTCATGTACCCACGCCTTGCAGAAGTCGTCTTTATCAAGGTCGGTGCTCATATACATCTCGTGGATTTGGATAAACTCATCATCCTGTGGAGTGTACCCGGTGCGGTCTGTAAATTCTTTCTGTGTCATATCGGTTGCGTTTATGAATTATTCTTCGGTTTCCTGTTCTGAAAAGCTGCCATATCTGATACCTCCGTATGTATATCCGTTGTCATGGGATAAGTACACCTTTGCATCCTCGTCATATTCAGAAAGAATGTCGATGAGTTCCTTTACAGTCATCGTGTTTCTGACCTGTTCGGGAGAGTAACCCTCTCTTGATGCTTCGATAATTACGTTTGTTGCCATATCGCTTTCCTCCAAATTTATTAGTTGTTTTTTATCTTGTCGGCGTACTTATTAAGTATGTCTGACGGGACAAAAGTATGGGTTTTATTTAATACAAGCAAACTTTTCAGCAAAAATCTTCAAAGAAATTTTCGTGCAATCACTTGAAAAACAGCGTAAAAGCGTGTATGCCCGTGAGTTGGACTGGATAAAAATTTTCATGGGAAAATATATTAAAAACGTACTTAATAAGTACGTTTTCGGGATTTATGGCTATATTTGCGCTGTAATATGACAATTCAAAGGATACTCAGAGTATGAAAAAGAAGTTATTGACGCTCCTGACCAGCAAATGCAAGGACATGGGGCTTACGGAAAAGGCACTCGGCGAACTCGTTGAATTGGGTTCGGAGGGTCTTGCCGACGATGCTTCCGATGAGGACATCGCAAAGAAAGTGGATTCTCTCGTGCCATTTGCAAAGGCTATGCAGGCGGAGATAACGAGGAAGACACAGAAAAAGCAATCAACCACGAAGCAATCTACCGAAGACGGAGATGGTGACGGTGAGGGCGAAGAAAAGGGCAACGAGAACGTGCCGGAATGGTTCAAATCGGAGATGAAGAAGCGTGACGAGCAAATCGCCAATCTTGTAAAAGAGAACGAGAACCTCAAAGCTGCCGAAACGAAGAAGAGCCGTGCGGAACAAATCGCTGCCAAAGCCAAGTCTCTGAACATTCCCGATTTCCTTATGGAGAATTTCAGCATCGCTGATGATGCGGACATCGACAAGGTTATGACGGAGTTTGCACAGAAACTGGTAAACAACAAGCTCATGCCGAAAGACACGGCACTTGAGTTAAGCGGCACGGATGAAGCCATGAAGAATGAAGCCAAATCTTGGGCTGAGTCTCTGCCGGACAAATGATTGTTTAACCTCTAAAAAATTCAAGCAATGGCTATCGAATTTAAGAAACAGGCCTTTTCAGGCAAAACCCCTGTCATTTGGCGTGGGGAATGCAAAATCCTGCCTGGCGGTTTCAAGCCTAAACAGACGTTCCCTGTAGGGACTGTACTGCGTAGGGGTCTCCCTATTCAGGTGGATTTTGACGAGATGAGCGCAGGCGTGGTAAAGATTGCAAAGGTTCTTGACGGCGGTACGACCACCGAAGCACGTGTAAGCAAAGGGCATCTTTTTTCCGTTGGCGACAAGGTGCAGAAGCTGGGAACTACCACATCAACGACCGTAAGCAAAATCGACACTTCCAATGCCGACTATGATGTACTCACTTTCGCAGCGGCCATCACCGGACTTGCTGCCGGGGACAGCATTCAAGAGAGTGACGGAGAGAGCAGCGCAAAGCCGCTCTACACTCCGAACATGGTTGTCGGTGCTGACCTTGAGTTCAAGGGTACGGGCATCCCGACCATTGACGCAGCGTATGAGGCTGTCGTACTCTACAACAACGTGAATTACCCCATCCCTGCCGACTGGCTTCAGGGGGTAACTCTTAAGTCTAACCCGAACATTCTGTTCATAAAACAGTAGTATCGCTATGTCACAGTTTAGTTCAATTTTCGGCGACCTGACGAAGAATGTACAGATTCGCTTTGATGCTGCCTCTGAACTGCACAAGCGGCTGTTCGACCAAGTGATTTTCGAGAAGTACCTTGATTGGGACACCCCGACAATCGGTCTTGACTTCGAGGAAATCATCGGGCAGTACAACATCACCGTTGCCGCACCGACTATCGGCGACAGTTCAAAGGAAGCCATTTTGGGTACGGAGGGGCTGGAAACTCTTAAGGAGAAAATCATAAACCATGCCGTTACCCTGCCTATGACCATTCAGGATTACAGAAAGGTTCTGCAAATCCTTGACAGCAAGTCTCTGCCTGACAGACAGAAGAAACAGCAGCTCATCGACCTTATGTGGGGCAACGTAAAAACGCCTGTAAACAGCGTGCTTGCAAAGCTCGACATGATTTTCCTTGGCTCACTTTCGAACGAGGGTGTGTTCAATCTTGATGAGACTACCAACCCGGAGGGCGGTGTGCGTGGATCAATCAACTTCAACCAGCCTGCGGAGAACATCGCAAGTTCAACCAAAGAATGGACAGATGGGAATAAGGATACCGTGGACTGCTTCGAGGACATTCAGTCAATTATCGATGCCGCACAGGACAAGGTCGTTTTCGGCAAAGTACTGTGCGCTCCGTCTCTCATCTCCTACATGTGCCGCTCGAAGAAGATGAAGCAGATGATTTGGGGAACGGACAAATCGTCCCGTATGGTACAGTTGAAAGACATCAACGAGTACATGCAGACCAACAGCTATCCTGTATTCGAGCCTATCCGTAGGCAGATTAGAGTACAGAACGGCACGCAGCGTACCCCGTATACCCCTTGGAACGCCAAGAATATGGTGTTCATTCCTGACGGCAAGCTGGGTATCGTCAAGAACGCCTATGCCAACAGCGAGTTGAGACAGGAGCCGGGCGTTGCCTACTCCAACTATGGACGTATCCGTGTGTCACAGTGGGGTGCAGGAGAGACACAGGGCTCGAATGGCGTAGAGTTCACCAAAGCGGAAGCATTCGCTTTGCCTGTGATTACGGAGATGAACGGTATCTACACCCTCAAAACGCAGTCATAGTCATGGATAATCTGAAAGCATTGAGAGGTCTTTGCAACGCCATCTGCAACACGTTCTATCCCGACCGTGCAGCAATGGAGATGGTGCTTTTCAATGAGGGCATAGATAGCGATGCGGAAGCCACTCCGAAAGATGAAAAACTCTTTCGGGTGGCAATACGCTTGGTCAGGGGCTATGTGGAGAGCAGCCGGACAGAGAACGGCGTTTCCACCTCTGTACGTGAGGATGCAATCAACGAGAACATCAAGCTGTGGTGCAAGGATTACGGTCTCGATGCTGATGATTACCTGATTTCGGTAAAGACGATAGAGAACGGTTCTAACTTGTGGTAACTGCCTTATGAGAACTAACGGTTTCCTGAAATACGAGATAGTCAAGGAGGTTGCGGACTTCAACGAATACGGAGAGCCCAATACGGAAGCTGCCGTAGAGTGGAGCGAGCCTGTACCCTGTTCCATAAAGACGAACAGCGACAACCGTAAGGGGAAATACGAGGACGGAGAGTTTCGTATGGCTTCTTTTGTTGTGCTGATTGAGGAACAGGACAAATTCAACTCCAGCCGTATCTATTTGGAGCGGTCAGGAGAGGCACTCGGCAAATACCGCATTCAGGCTACCGAAGCACTCGAGACAGTAGGAAGAATCCAAATAACGGTGTAAAATGGCAAGGACGGCGATAACCATACATGGAAAGAACACTATCCTTGGTATTGTGAAAAATATCAAGGCAAAGACTGACAGCCTGAAAGAGCGTTGTGTTGAGACTTTCTGCTATGTGGGCGAACGTTGCTTAACGGAAGCACGCAAGGCCGGAGAGTACAACGACATCACAGGCAATTTGCGCAGCTCTATCGGTTACGTGGTGCTGGTAAATGGTCGTGCTTACCAATATGGAAAGCCGAAGACATACCGGGGAAGCCAACAGGTCAGGAACTCCAAAGGCCGTCTCGTGAAAAGCCGTGGCGACAACGGGGTCAAGGAGGGACAGGCTTTGCTCGACAGGCTTGCGGATGAATATTCTGCAAGATATGCGCAGGGCATTGTCCTGATTGTGGCCGCTGGTATGAAATACGCCGTATATGTGGAGGAACTGCATAACCTGAACGTGCTTGCGTCTGCCGAACTGCTTGCCGATGAGCTGGTGCCACGTCTTTTACTTCAACTCGGCTTCAAGAAAACATGATGAGTATGGCAACAAAAACTGAAAAGCGCATAGAACGGGACTTTTACGAGTTCGTGACCAAAAGCGAACTTGCAAAGGCAGTTTCGGGAAAGGTATACCGCAAAGGCATGAGACCGCCCGAGTCGGACAAGGAGGACATCATTGTCAAGTTCCTGTCCGGAGTGGACGAGCAGGTGCAGAGCGGTATCGTGGTACTGAACATCTATGTGCCGGACATATCCGTACGAAGCAGTGGGGCAAAGGTGGAGAACATCAAGCGCATAGACGAGCTGGAGGAACTTGCCGTATCGTTCATCGAGGGAAACGACAGCAACGAATACGACTTGGAGAAAGACGGAACACCGAAATCATTGGAAGCGGAGGGTATAGAACAGCATTTCATTTCTGTAAGGATAAAATTCAAACGAATAACAATTTAACACTTTACGAATATGGCAAAGAAAGTAATCATGTCGTGGTCGAAGTGCAAGATTGAGGTCGGAAAGACAGGTGCGGATGAAGCTATGGCTTCCGAACTCTTTAACATCGGCACGATAAAGGACAAAACAACCACCATGTCCACAGAGGACGGCGATACCTTACAGGCTGTCGCCACAGGAGGTGTGGTAGTGGCAGAGGAAGAGGGCGAGCCTCAGGTATCTATCACTACCCGTATCATGGAGATGGACTTCGATACGGAGAACAAGCTGACAGGAGCTGTTAAGGCAGGAACTGCTGGGAGCGAGACCTTGAAAGTCACTACTAACGTAATTCCTGATGACTTCTCCCTGAAGCTGACCCCGAAGAACATCGGCTCGACAGGTATCAAGGCAAGACGTACCCATATTTCTTTCCGTCCCGGATCATCCGAAGAGGAGGGTCACTATGTGGACGTGACGTTCAAAATCCTTGCCTGTGAAGACGGAGAGCTTTATACGAAGTTCAAGGTCGCCGCTTCCGACTGGGCCGCTGCCGACTGACAGTCAGTACAGTCCCAATCAACAGGCAAGTAGCATATCTGACGTGTGGAAAGACACCCCTTTGCTGTTCGGGAGGATAGAACAGCCATTCGGAGGGTTGGCAGAGCGGCTTAATGCACCTCATTGCTAACGAGGCGTGCGGAAACGCACCGGAGGTTCAAATCCTCCACCCTCCGCAAATTTAGATTTTAGAATATGACAGAACAGACCATTGAAAGCAAAGTCGCATCGGCCATCCTTGAGAGACCAGTTGCGAGCATCGAGCTGGAGGGCGTGAAGTATGACATCGCACCACCGTCAATCGCCACTCTGATACTCGTGTCAGAAATCGTATCAACGCTTCCGGAAGTGAAGCCCGTAAGCGGAGATAAGATTTTGTATTCGGTACTGCACATAGCAAAGGATTACCGTGCTCTCGGCGACATCGTAGCAGTCCTTATTTTGGGCGCAAAAGGTCTGACCGAGACAACTACACGGAAAGTCGTAAAAAGCCGCTTATTCGGGCTGAAAAAGGTCGAAGTGGAGGAAACTGTAACCATTGACAGAAAGGCTGAACTTGCCAAAGTCGTCTTGGAGAACATGAGACCGTCAGTGATGCTGAACGTGATTGTCCGCAGGTTGCAGGATTTGGAGGTCGGGGATTTTTTCGGCATTACCACTTCCCTAAACGAGGCAAACATTCTGAAGCCGACAAAGGAAGTGGGCAACTAAACGACAGCATCTGGGCAACCGTTCTCGGAGTATCAAAGACTTTCGGAATAACAGCCCGTCAGGCGTTGTATGACATCAGCTATACCAACGCCATATTGTACAGCAAGGCCACGCCAATGTACGGGGATAAGCCTGACGATGAGGACAAGCCCCTGTTTGATGAGACAAAGGACGCTAACAATCCTGATTTGTTCAATGATTTTGAGAATGAAGAAGTAGTAAGAGTATGAGCGACAAAGAAAGACTGTCCTATGCCATAACGCTTGACACGGCGCAGTTGGAGGCTTCCGCAAAAAGAGCGTCCAACGAGTTCAAGAGCATGGGCGGCAACATAGAGAACGAGAGCAAGCGTATCGACAGTGCAATGAGGACTATCGGTACTGCTGCCGCCGCATATTTCTCAGTTACCGCGCTGACGAACTTTGCCCGTAGCGTTGTGCAGGTCAGGGGCGAAATCGAGTCGCTTGAAATCTCCTTTGCTACCCTGCTCGGCTCTACCGACAAGGCAAAAGAACTGTTCGGGGCAATCCGTGAGTTCGAGGTAAAGACACCTATGACGCTCGAACCGCTTGCCAAAGGTGCGCAGACGCTTCTCGGATTCGGTGTGGCGGCTGAAAAGGTAATGCCAATATTGAAACAAATCGGCGACATTTCGATGGGCAATGCCGAGCGTTTCCAATCCCTTGTGCTGGCTTTTGCGCAGGCATCGGCTAACGGCAAGCTCATGGGTCAAGACCTGCTGCAGATGATTAACGCAGGTTTCAACCCGTTAAACCAAATGTCAAAGGACACGGGCAAGAGTATCGCAGAACTCCGAGACGAGATGTCAAAGGGGACAATATCCGCAGAGGATATGGAGAAAGCCTTTGCGTCTGCAACGGCTGAGGGAGGTCAGTTCTACGGAATGCTCGAAAAGCAATCGGAGGGCATAAACGGTGCGTTATCCAACTTGGAGGGCGCATGGAACTCAATGCTCAACGAGATTGGAAGCAGCCAGCAGAGCGTGTTCGTAAGCGGTGTGAACCTGCTTACGAATATGGTAGAGCATTATGATGTGTTCCTGAACGCCATATTGTCCGTAGCGGCCGCATACGGCACATACAAAGCTGCTCTGATGGCTGTATGGGTGGTGGAAAAGGCACGAAACCTTACCGAGAGCATACGGCTTATAATGATGTTCCGAAAGGAACTCGGATTGCTCACGGCTGCACAGCAGGCGTTCAATATCACCGCATGGGCAAACCCTTACGTCCTCCTTGCAGCGGCTATCATCGGAGTTGTTACGGCGTTGGTGCTTTATACAGACAGCACAAGCAATGCGGAAAAGGCACAGGAAAAGCTGAATGAGGACAGCGATGCTTACCGTCAGAAGCTGGAAGAGGAACGTCAGGCCATTGACGAGTGTATCAATGTCATCAGGGACAAGACGGAAACAGACTATTCACAGATAGCGGCTTATGAACGTCTGAAAAAGTTGTGCCCGGAGATAACCAACGCATACACAATGCAAGAGCTTGCAGCCGCCGACCTTTCAGAGACGACAAAGCGTCTGAACGAGATACAGGATGAAGAAACGTACCAGCACAAGATAGATGAGCTGAACAAGTACAAGACCTTGCTTGACGACATCAAGCAGGCTGATGAGGATTGGACAAAACTGTCTGAACAAAACGCAAACCTGTTGCGTGAGGAATTCGGCACAGGACTTCTCAAAAACAAGCAAGAACAGGTGCAGATTATCGTTGATAGCCTGCAAAAGGATGTAGATGAGATAGAACGTATCCGCAAGGAAGCCGAATATGCTGCACTTCCGCTCGACACAAAACTTGAACTGGCCATAGACGAAAGGGACAGCATCAAACAGGAGTTTGAACGTGTAAAGAAGAAAGTCGAGGAACAGCAGCGAAAGACTGAAAAGAGTTTTGGGATATGGAACGTGGATATCTTCCTTAATATGCGTTTCCGCAATTTGCAGGGAAGCCTGAAAGATGCGGATGCCAAAGTGTCGGCTTTACAGGCACAGAAGAACGAACAGACCACATTCCAGCAGGATTATGATGCCGCACGCAAAGAGTGGGAAAAGGCTAAATCGGAACTTGACAAGATAAACAGCGAAAGGGCGAAATACACCTCCGACCAATACAAGAAAGCCAAGGAAGCGTATGATGCTGCCGAAAAGGCGTACAAAGACCTTGGCGGCGATACCAAAGAGAACGCCAACCTGAAAAAACAGGCAGAGGAACGTAAGAAACTGCTTGAGGACATCGCAAAGCAGCGTAAGCAGTTGCTTGCAGATGCTTCCGATGCGGAAGTTTCCGCATTGCAGGACGGACTGTCAAAGCGTCTACGTGAAATCGAGAACCGAAGACAGCAGACACTCGCAGCCATAGACCAGGAAGAAGCGGAACTTTCGCAGAAACTCGGAAAGCTCGGGCAGACGCTTTCGGAGGCTGACCGTGCAGCATTCCAAACGCAAAGGGATGCGGCTAACGCCAATGCCACAAACGAGACCCGGGAAGCGGAGGAAGAAAACGCCGAATACATAAAGGGGCTGTACGAGGATTTGGCGGATGTTTTCGTCTCGGAGGAACAGCGAAAGGTAAACGCCATCAAGCGCACCTATCAGGAACAGCGCAAGCAGCTCAGCAAAGACCTTACAGGAGGCAATATCACACAGAGCCAATACAATGACCTTTCCGGACAAATAAACGCCGCAGAGGGGCAGGAATTGGAGGATTATTGGCTTTCAGCATACGGCAACTACTATCAGAAACGGGAGCAACTTCAGGAGGACTGGGAAAGCCGCCTTGCGCTCATTCCGGCAAAGTTTCAGGCGGAAGCCAACAGGCTGTATCTCGAAGAACTGTCAAGGCTCGATATCGAGCAGTTCAAGAAGAACATTAACTGGGACAGCGTTTTCGGGGATTTGAGCAAGCAGTCCCTTTCATCGCTCCAGCATACGCTGGGGCAGGTTCAGTCCATGTTCGATGCCAACAAGGGCAATATGGACGTTACCGAGATTAGGGACATGCAGGAAGCTATCAAGTCCATAGAGGACGAGATTGCCAACCGAAACCCTTTCACGGGACTTGTAAAAGCCATGAAAGACATCGGGGATGCAAAGGACATGGTGGTCACGTCCCTGAATGAGTACAAGGATGCGCAGCTGGAACTTACCGCAGCACAGGAACAGTATAACCTTGCGATACAGGCACAGCAGGAACTTGATGCGCTCATTCAGGAGGGCAAAACATCAAAGGACACCGAAGAATATGCGCAGGCCGTAGAGAACGTGACGAACGCCACAAACCGACTTACCAGCGCAGAGACACGGAGCAAGAATGCCGAGCAGGGAGTGCTTACAGCCCGTAACAACCTCACTACATCATACAAGTCATTCGCCAACCAGCTGAACAATGTAAAGGGCGTTATCGACAATGTAGGAGGCCATGCGAAGAACTTGGCGGATGTTTTCAGTGATGAAGTAGGCGCAGGTATCGGCAAGGCGATAGACTTCATAGATGAAGTGCTGGATGCGACCTCTACCGTAATTTCGGCCATAGGAGACGTGGGAAAGAACGTGGCATCTGCCATGTCGAGCACCGTAAGTGCTGCAAGTACGGGTATGCAGGCAAGCGCAACCGCAGCAGCGGCCTCAATCTCCACCGTTGAGAAAGCATCCGTGATACTTGCGGTCATATCCGCCGCCCTGCAGATAGCTACCGCCATTGCCGGGCTGTTCAACAATGACGAAGAGTATCAGGAGGAAATAGAACGTCTGCAAGGCCGTATAGACCAACTGCAATGGGAACTTGACAATGCGGACGTGGTACGTATGCAGGACAACTCTTTCGACTCCATACAGAAGCTGCAAGATGTGGTTCGGGAGACAACGGCCGAAGTGCTAAAACTCCACAATGCTACCGCCTACTATTACAGCAGTTTCTACCGTCTGATTGGTCCGGCGGTCTATCAGAATGAGATATACCTGAAGTCCATCGAGAAGATTGCGGATGCCTATGCGGATATCGCATATACCGCCGATAAGGCTTTGGGAGCGGAGAAGTACGAAAGCAGCCGTTCCCAGCTCGAAAACCTTGCGGAACAGCAGCTGGCAATCCAGCAGCAGATAAATGCGGAGAGCAGCAAGAAAGACAGCGACAGCGGCAAAATCGAAGAATGGAAGCGTGAAATTCAGGAGATTGGTCAGGAAATGGTTGCAGTCATAAACGAGATGGTGGAAGACATCATCGGAGGATCTGCAGCTGACATCGCCGAACAGCTCGGTAACGCTTTCTTCGATGCGTTCCGTGAGGGAGAGGATGCCGCAAAGGCATGGAAAGACACCGTGGACGATATCGTTTCGGATATTGTAAAGCGTATGCTCGTTACTGAACTTCTCGAAAAGCCTATCGGACAGCTGTTCGACAGGTATAAGACAAAGTGGTTCGGCGATGACGGCACGTTCAGGGGCATTGATGCCATAAACAATAGCATGGGTGCTTTTGCCAACGAATTGTACGGATTGGTAAACATATTCTCCGAGGGCATGGAGGGGCTTCCTGATGAGCTGAAAGACATTATTCTTGGCGATGCGGAAACGACACGTGAGGGTACGCAAAAAGGTATTGCGACAGCCTCACAGGAGAGCGTGGACGAGAATAACGCAAGGCTTACCACCATACAGGGGCACACCTACTCGATAATGACGGGAGTAGTAGAGCTTAACCGTATAGGAAACCTTGTGCTGGAGCGTCTTATGGGGATTGAGAACAACACGGCTGAGACCAACACGAGACTCGACAATCTGGACAAAAGGGTAACCAAAGTTTCAAGCACCCTAAACGACATACAACTCAAAGGATTAAAGATACAGCGATGAAAGAGCTTGTAAGACATATACAGGAAGAATGGAAAGCGGCGAAACAGGCCGCACAGGAACGCTGCATGAGCAGGGGCGACCGTGAAATGGCACGCAAGCTTGCGGAATGCGACATGTTCAAGGGAACGGAGGATTTGGAGGGACTTGTGGAACTCATCTTCTCCCCTCGTGGCATCGAGTTCCTGACGAAATTCGGCTTTCCTGACTTGGAGACATTCAGGAAGTTCAAGCAGTACCGCCCCGAACATTTCGGAGTGTACATAGACAGCGGTAAAATAACGCTTACAGAGGCTCGCAGGGCTTTCCTGATAGGCGACACCGTTGCGACCGTGAAATACCGTGAGAACACCGGAAACAGGCTTCATCTGATGCACGGGGCAAGTGCCTCCGTATTGGCCGGAGGCTATTCGGTAGTGCGTATAGAGAAAGACGACAAGTCGGATGTGACATTCATCAGACAGGACCATGCAAGAATATTGATGTAGTATGAAAGGCAGGCTTTACATAGACGGAACGGACGCTTTCGATGAATACGGCGTATTTGTCGAACAGTACGGGTACAAGGCTCTCATTCAGCTGCCGCCATTCAAGAACATAGACAGCACGGAATGGCCGGAGCATGACGGGGAGGAATACGACCTGTCCGCACCTGTACTTGACACAAAGACGTTCGCCATATCGTTCTGCATTACCGACATCACGTCCGCAAGTGACCTGTTCGAGCTGCTTTCTGATAAGTCATACCACACGTTCAACTTCTCGGAGATTGGAAAGACATATAAATTGCGGCTGGTCAGCAACGGCTCCATGTCGTCAAGGATACATCTCGGAAAGCTGTCTTTGAGTTTTGCGGACGACTTTCCCGAGCCGGATCAGGACACGCCGTATGCCACGGGTGCGGAAGACGTGCATCAGTCAGGCTACGAGCTTGACGGCATCGACTTCTCCCGGTTCGGGGTGTATGTGCTTGACGGGAGCGACGACAGCATACTGAAAGCCCCGAACGTACGGCAGAACCTTACAATCGACATCAAGTCGGTAGCAGGCGTTTCGTATGACGGGGAGAACGTCTTTTATGAAGCAAAGGACGTGACGTTGAAGCTGCTTATACGCGCGGCGAATGTTACCGTATTCTGGAAGCGTTGGAACGCCTTTTTTACGGAGTTGCTGAAGCCGGAGGAAAGAAGCCTGTACCTTGACAAGACGGTGGAGGAGTTCGACTGCTTCTACAAGAAGAACACGGTATCGAAGTTCGACATCATGCGCAACGGCCGTGTATGGTGCGAGTTCTCGGTAGTGCTCACGTTTACCAATTACCGACCTGTCGGCAACCATGCGCTGCTGGCGACCGAAGATGATGCGCTCGTTCTCACGGAGGACGGAGAAAGCAATATCCTATTGAGAAACGATTAACGAGATGATATATGGCAACGAAGAAGAAAATATCAGAACTTCCGCTTTGTGAGACATTCACGGGGCTTTTTACCATAGGCGTTGATGCGCTCAACAGGAGCGTAAAGGTATCGCTGGAGTTTATCGCCAACACGGTAAACTCGTTGAAATCCTCCGTAGAGACTGTAATAAAGAATGCGAATGCGGCGACTTCCTCCGCCAATACAGCGGCTGGCTCGGCGAATACGGCTGCAAGTACCGCCAATGCAGCCGCAAATGCGGCGAACACAGCAAAAGAGGGTTGCGAGAATGCTACCGAAGAAGCCAATCAGGCAACGGAGGACTGCCGGGAAATCATAGAGACTGCATCCAACCTTGAAGCATTGGGACTGTTCCCTACCTCTATGAAGTTGAGCTATCCCGCTCACCTTACGACAGGCAACAAGACGGCCAAGATAGATGCGGTACTGCTTCCTGAAAGGGTGCATCAGAACGTGCTCTGCCTGGGAGACGACAAGGCGGTTTCGGTAACCCCTGACGGGCGTATTACCGTTCTCGGTGCAGGAACAAGTGTGATACACGTCATACCCACCTGCAACATGGCTCTTTTCAGGACTATTCAGATTAAGGTCACGGCACCCACCGTAAGACTTGTAACACGGACTTCGATACGTCTGACATCGAACGGCAATTTCAGGTTGAACTAAAATATATTCGGTTATGGCACAGAAAGGTTACATCAGCGAATTTATGAACGGGGGACGCATCCTGTCCCACGGCAAGATTGAAAGCCTGTCGCAAGGCTTCAAGCTGCCTAACGACACCCCGTTTTCGGTCTACATCAGGCCAAAGGATACGGCATCCGAAGCACTGGATACCGTATTGAGTGTGAAATGCTATCAGGATGAGAGATTTTCCGATGCTCCCATAGCGTACAACGACTGGTCGCCTATGGCGATAGTGGAGATTGCGCCGGATATGGAGATACTCGGAGAATGCGACATCTATTGGGGTAGCGGTTCTTGGGTGGAGCAGGTATGATAGTCTCAATCTTCATATCGGTAGTGAGACGTATGCGCTCTTGGGCATCGTTCAGGAAGTATGACGCTATGCGGCTCAATACGCCCGGTTCGGTAATGTTCGTGGTCAGCAACGGAAAGCCTGTCTGCAAAATCATGACAGGAACGAAACGGACACGCAAGAGGCCTGTGCATACGGGCGAACGTCTCAGGATGAGCGGCGAAAGAGCTGCATCATTGATAAAATCAGGAAGCAAATCAGTTTTCAAACTATTAAACAGTTAAAATTATGGCATTAACAAGCGAAGAAGAAAGCAAGGTGCGTTCAATCATCGAGGCTTTCGAGAACGGAAAACGTCTGGCGGATCTGCCGGAAGTGGAGGGTACAAACCCCTTTGAACTATTGTGTGAGGTGCTTGACACGGACGGGGAAAGCAAAAAGGCTGCTCTCGCTACCTTTATGCCCTACCTTGAAGAGAACTGCGCCTATGGCATCGAGTACGATGTCACCGTATCGTCTCCCGAATGCACCCGTATCGGGAACATGGAGCTGCACAAGAGCCTGCCTATCCAAAGCCGGATGAAAGGCTGTCTTTTGGCGGATGATGGCACTGTTACGGAATACCTCAATCCTGCCGATTGGAGAGGCAACACCCGTGACGGTTCACGTGGTCAAGTCATGGTGGAACTTCCAATGTACTACCGCAAGTTCGAGACCGAGGGCAACAAGCGCAGGGTCAAGATTTCGGAATATCCCCTGCCCGGCTATCATCAGGTAAGGAAGAAATACGTCTCCGCCTATGAAGCCACCGTACAGCGTTCAACGACCACGCTATGCTCAGTTGTCAATGAAGATGCAGATTACAGGGGCGGCAACAACAATGCGGAATGGGACGGCACGTATCGTACCCTGCTCGGAAGACCTGCAACGTCAATCTCCCGTACCAACTTCCGCAACTATGCACGCAAGCGCAAATCTGCAACAAAGGAGTGGAACTGCATGACGTATGACATTCAGAAAGACCTGTACTGGCTCTTTATCATCGAATACGCAACCCTGAACTCTCAAAAGGCGTTCAACTCAGACAAAGACAGCAGCGGATACGCACAGGGAGGTCTCGGAGATGGTGTGACCAATCTTAACAGTTCAAAATGGAGTGCGTTCAACGGGTACTATCCTTTCGTTCCGTGCGGCTATACCGATGAGCTGGGCAACGGTACGGGTGAAGTGGAGTTCTCAATGCCGGAGGAATACGACAGCGCAGGGCTTACCGTCAAAGTGCCACGTTACAGAGGTATCGAAAATCCTTTCGGACATCTGTGGCAATGGACTGACGGTATCAATGTGCGCATCTCTCCGAATGAGCCGACCGGGGACGGTTTAAGCAAGGTATTCGTTACTGACAATCCGGAATATTTCAACGACAGCAACTATAACAACATGTCCCATGTGGGTAATGAAGCCCGTGCAGAGGGTTATGTGAAGTCGGTAATCTTCGGAGAGGGCGGAGAAATCATGCCTGACGTTGTAGGAGGCGGTTCTACTACCTACTTATGCGATTACCATTACACCAACATACCTACATCGGAGGCTTTGCGTGGTGTGCTGTTCGGCGGTCCTGCGACTAACGGGGCGAGTGCGGGCTTCGGCTCTGCGTACTCGCGTTACGCCCCCTCGACTACGTATGCGTACTTCGGCTCTCGCCTTTGCTTTATCCCAGCGTAACACGTTGGCACGAATCGCATAGGAAGTTTAACTCAATAATGCAAAAGATATGAACATGAACAACAATTTGGAAGATGACGGTTCTTTGGATTTCCTGAAAATCCCCCGTGATGAGAACAGCAGAAGTTTCAACTGCCCAGAGACGACACAGTCCAAAGTCGTGAACACCACGTTTTGGGTAACGGACTTCATTGAGGAAGTCCCGACACGTTTCAGCAAGGCGAAAGGGATAAAAGGTCAGACTTTGGTCAAAATCAAGCCCGACAAAGACAGCCCGGAATCCGATGCAAAGAAATTCTTTACGGGGTCAGCGGACATCCTATATGTCCTGAAAAAGATTAAGGAGATGGGCAAGTTCCCACGTAGGGTAACATTGCGGAGTAACGGGAACAGGTACTATTTCGAGTAAGAGAATGAGAAAAAAGGTTGGCTGCTCTTGTGGTGTGCTGTTCAGCGGTAATGCGAATAACAGGGCGAATGCAGGCTTCAGCTATGCGAACTCGAATAACACCCCCTCGAATACGAATGCGAACATCAGCTCTCACCTATACTTTTCAATATGGGTTAAAAAATATATGGGAGCAGCGGCCTTGCCTCTTGGCAAAAAACATAACGTCAGAAAGGAGCTGGTAGGAACGCCCGTTGTTTGGGCTACCGAACGCCCCGACTAAGAAAAGCAAAGCAGTATGAAAAGACTTGGCAACTTATACGAAAAAATCATCTCGCTGGAAAACCTCCGTCTCGCTGACGAAAAGGCAAGACGTGGTAAGGCGAACACATACGGTGTGCGTTTCCATGACAGGAACAGGGAAGCGAACATCATTGCTTTGCATGAGATGTTGCGTACCAAATCATTCAGGAACTCGGAATATGAGACGTTTACCATATTCGAGCCAAAGGAACGTGAGATTTTCCGACTGCCTTATTATCCCGACCGCATCCTGCACCATGCCATAATGAACGTGCTGGAGCCGATATGGGTATCCATATTCACTACCGACACGTACAGCTGCATCAAGAACCGTGGCATACATGGAGCGATGCACAAGGTCAAGCAGGCTATGAAAGACCGTGAGAACACACGGTACTGCCTGAAAATAGACGTTCGGAAGTTCTACCCGTCAATCGACCATGATGTGTTGAAGTCAATCGTCAGGAAGAAAATCAAGTGCAAGGACACGCTTTGGCTTCTTGACGAGATAATCGACAGCGCAGCCGGAGTGCCTATCGGCAACTATCTTTCACAGTATTTCGCAAACCTGTATCTCGCATATTTCGACCATTGGGTTAAAGAGGTAAAGAAAGTGAAATACTACTTCCGCTATGCGGACGACATGGTATTCCTTGCATCGAGCAAAGAAGAGCTTCACAGGCTTCTTGCAGACATAAGGGAATACATGAAAGACTTGAAGTTGAACCTGAAAGGGAACGAGCAAGTGTTTCCTATCGGGGATAACCGTTCCGACAGGCACGGCCGGGGATTGGACTTTATAGGCTTCGTATTTTACCACAACCAGACGCTTATCAGGAAAAGCATAAAGCAGAACTTCTGCCGTGCGGCGGCGAAATGGAACAGAAAAGCCAACGTAAAGCTGGAGGACTACCGTCAGGCTCTGTGCAGCTGGTTCGGTTGGGCGAAATACAGCAATTCGAGACATTTACTAAAAACAATCTTAAAAGCAGAATTTTATGACACGTGCGTATTACGACACAAAGCCGCCTAAATTGGAGGCAGTAGGTAACGGGAATTACCTGTACCGTTGGGACATTCAGGAAGAAGAAGTCCAGCATGAAATGATGCAGGAGGGAGAAGAAGAACCTGTATCATCAGTAAAGAAAGTTCAGTATTCGTGCCGTGAGGTCACCATTCACGGGAAGCCCGAATACGGCAAGTGTGTTGAAGCGGTCATACGCTCCGACTATTCGGTAGAAGCGGAACTGGCTATCATCAACCAGTTCAACGCCTACCAGCAGGGCGTACTGTCCGATGCTGGAGTGGTATCCGAATACGAGGAATACCTTGCTTTCGTCTCGTCAGTCAAGAGCATGGTAAAGGAGGATTTGGAGATTGATCCGGGAACACCCAAAACCGCATCCGCTCCACGAATGGCAGACATTGCAAAGCTGCTCATGCTTACCGTGAACACGATGAGCCTGACCGATAACGATGCCCTGTCTGTAAAGAGCGTATATCCCGAATGGGAAACGCTCATCGGAAAGGAGGTCAAGCATGGCGACAAGATGCAATGTGACGGTAGGCTGTGGAAAGTCCTCCAGCAGCACACCGTACAGGAACAATGGCGACCGGGAACAGGTACTGAAAGCCTGTACACGGAAATCGTAGAGACCGCATCCGGTACTGCTGACGACCCGATACCGTACAACAACAATATGGAACTGGAGCAGGGCAAGTATTACATCCAGGACGGCATTACATACCTGTGTACCCGTAATACTGAAATTCCCGTTTACCAGCCTCTCGCCGACTTGGTAGGCATCTATGTAGAACTTTACAGCGAAAGCAGATAATGATAACGATACACTTCAACGACACAACGCTGGACGTACAGGAAAGCGATGACAGCTACCGTTACCGCTCGCTCATGGGCGACCATAACCTTACCCTGAAATTCTCTCTTCCTGAATACGTTGAGATACCCGTAGGCGCATGGTGCGAGTATATGGCGATAAGGTACACCCTTGCCGCCCCTGCGAACATCAAAAAGAACGGGACACGGGATATTGAATACACCCTGATAATGGAGAGCGCACAGTACCAGCTGAACCGCTACAAGCTCCGCAACACGGTGGACAAGCGGCTCAAATTCTCCATGTGCGCCACTCCCAAGGAGTACATTCAGGTAATCGTGGACAATCTCAACCAGCGTGACAGCGGTTGGGCCGTTGGGGATTGTATCGTATCAACCGAGAAGACTATCGCATTCGACCATTCGTTTGTGAGCGATGCGCTGCAAAGCGTTGCGGATACGTTCAACTCCGAATGGGAGATAGTCGGCAAGACCATACACCTGAAGAAAGTCGAATATTTCAAGGACGACCCGTTACCTTTGTCTTACGGCAAGGGTAACGGCTTTGTCCCGGGTGTGGGGCGCACTACTGAGACGGGAAGCCGTCCCGTTGAAATCCTCTTTGTTCAGGGAGGCTCGCAGAACATAGACCGCTCAAAGTACGGATCTGCAGAGCTTCTTCTTCCGAAATCGCAGACCTTGGAATACGAGGGTCGCACCTACATTTCAGATGCTGACGGTTATTCAATCAGGAGGCAGGATAAGGCTGTACTCTACAACAATGAGGACAGTCTGGACTGTTCAGAGATATATCCGTCCCGTGTCGGCAAGGTTACGAAAGTGGAGGTCATAGATGAAGCCAACAACTTCTATGACATCATAGACAACACCATACCCGAAAACCTGAACTACAATGACTATCTCATCGAGGGCGAAAACATGACCATCATCTTTCAGAGCGGTATGCTGGCCGGAGATGACAAGGCTTTCGAGTTGAAGTACAACCACGCCGAAAGACGGTTTGAGATTGTCCCGCAAGAGATAGACGGGCTGACCATGCCCGGAGGCGTGTATATACCTCACGAGGGCGACACTTACGCCATATTCGGATGTATGCTTCCTGATGTCTACATCTGTGACAACGCAACAAAGACGGGCGCATCGTGGGATATGTTCCGTGAAGCCGCCCGGTATCTGTACGAGAACGAGGACACCAAATTCACGTTCAGCGGAGAGTTGCAGGGCATGTGGGCAAAACGTAACTGGCTAAAGGTCGGCGGCAAGCTCGTTGTGGGCGGTTACGTTCTGTTTACGGACAATCAGTTTGCGCCTGACGGTGTGAAAATCAGGATAACGGGCATAAAGGACTATCTCACTTCTCCGTATGCTCCTACGGTGGAGTTGTCAAACAGCGTATCGGGAAAGAGCCTTAACTCCGCTCTGAACGAATTGGAGAACGGTAACGTTATTGTGGATGAGAACCAAAAGAAAATCATTCAGTTCACGAAACGCAGGTTCAGGGACTCTTTGGAAACGATAGACATGCTCGAACAGGCGTTGCTTGAGAACTTCACGAACAGCATCAATCCGATTGCGGTACAGACTATGGCCATGCTTGTCGGGGACGAGAGTTTGCAGTTCCGCTTCGTGGACAGCAGCCTTAACCCGATACAGTACCACATCACGTACAATCAGGAAACGAAGCAGCTCATAGCCCCTGCAACCGTATTGCAGCACATGACGCTCGGCATCGACACCATAACCTCAAGCCGTGATAAGAACACGTACAAGCATTGGACTATGAGCGGCTATACAAGCCCCGTACTCGACCAAATATCACAGAAGTATTACTTCTATGCCAAAGTGCCGACAGGCACGGGTACGGGAGAATTTGTGCTTTCTCCGACCGCAATAGGCATGAATGACGTATCGGGATATTACCATCTGCTTGTTGGTGTGCTCAACAGCGAGTATGACGGGGAGCGTTCCTTTGCCACGCTGTACGGCTTTACCGAAGTTCTGCCCGGACGTATCACAACAGACAAGATTGTTTCTGCTGACGGAAAGACGTATTTCGACTTGGCAAACTCCATAATCGGAGGAAACATAAGGTTCAGGAGCACGAACGGGACTGATAAGAACGTCAGCGATTTGGAAGATGAGCTGAACGAGCGTATCGACACGCAGGCGCAGGAGTTCGTGGAAGCCGTAGGCGGTCTGCAATCACAGATAGATGGGGCAATAGAGAGCTTCTTCTATGAGTACAACCCTACGACATCGAATGTTCCTGCATCTCAATGGACCACTACAGAGGAGAAAAACAAGCATCTGAATGATACGTTTACAAACCTGAAAACAGGACGTTCCTGGCGGTGGACTAAATCGGGCAGCTCGTATTCTTGGGTCGAGATAACGGACACGGCCACAGTAGAGGCACTTGCCAAAGCCGGAAAGGCACAGGACACAGCAGACAGCAAGAGGCGTGTTTTTGTATCGACCCCTTACCCACCCTATGACATCGGGGACTTATGGGTACAGGGAACATCAGGAGACATAATGCGGTGTAAAACCGCAAGAGCTTCGGGGAGTTATTACGCATCTGATTGGGTAAAGGCTTCAAAATACACGGACGACAGCAGCCTTAACAACTTCATCAACGGAGATTTCAATCAGTTGAAACAGGCCGCCGTGATGAAAGAGACAATCATTGAGGGAGGCTATCTGAAAAACTCTTTGATTGATACCGAAAATCTGCTTGTTGAGAATATCTATTCAAAGAACGGTAATTTCCAAACCACTGAAGACGGTACCGTAAAGGGGCGTAATGCCGTTTTCGAGGGAGGTACATTTACGGATGTCCTACTGCAAGGCTCATTGCGAAATCCTTTCGTACAGGAGACAGACTCAATCGTGGTTGGAAGTAAGCAGTCCACTCATGATAACGTTGCTACTATTTCAGTAGGTGGCGGTTGGGTTACAAGCGGAAATTTGGAATGGGATGTAAAGCAGAGCGGACGCAGGATGTGCATAACCAATTACCGCTGGGGAAGCCAATATTCAGAGGGTACGATTGAATATACAGCTCCGACAGGAAAGTATTTCTACGAGAACGGGAGGTCGAAGGACTACTTGAAGTTGTCACGTGAGTGTGTAGAACTCATAGGTTACGGGACATCCACGCAGTTCTACGGCTGGATCGTACTCAACAGGATAAACCTAATGACAGATGCAAAATACGGACGTAGGCTCAATTCTCTTGCCATGGGAATTGTTACGGGGACAAGTTCAGGAGCATCTATAAACTACAAAACGTATGACAATTTAAGCACATTGTCCGTAAGCCGTCTAAGCACAGGTAAATATAGGGTTTATTTCCCGTCAAGTTGGAAATTGATATCAGGCAGTTACATCGTTATGATGACAGGATATGGCGGCGGAGTGATGAAAGCGACATTGCTTGAAACATCAACATCTTATTTTACCGTGAAAGTCAGCGATGATGCGTCAGTAAATGACGGTTCATTTATGTTTATGATGTTAAATATGAATGATTGGATGGAACTCGGAAACTAATTTTTTTGCTTATAAAGCGTACTTATTAGGTACTTTAATAGTATCTTTGAACGCATAAACCAAATACACGGAAAAATGGAATATGTAGCAGTCATCATTAGTGCGATAGGCACTATAATCACAGGCGTTCTCGGTCTTTGGTTCAAGTATAACCAAAAGACAAAGGACAAGCTCACGGACTTGAAGATTGAGAAGTTCAAGCAGGATGAGGAAGTAAAGAACAGGCGCAGGAATGACGGTTCAGCAACCGTATTCGGCGAGTTGTGGAATATCCTGTACCAGCTAAAGGCTGACAGGGTGTATATCGTGCAGCCGCACCCTCTCGGCAACGAGTGCCTTTTGTCCGTGTATTATGAAGTAAAGCGCAAGGGTGTGGAGGGAATGAAAGAGAAGATACACGACCTCAAGATGTCAGAGGTTGCGAAATTCAGTTCAGAAATGAGCAAGAACCTGTTTATGTATATCACGAACATAGACGAGCAGGTAAGCGACAAATACGCAAAGGCTCTACTGTCCTCTTGCGGTTGCGTATCGGTTGCAATAAAACGGCTGAGCGACAACAAGCATGACTGGGTAGGAAGCATATTTGTTGAGTTCACACACCCTATGGAGGTTCACGAGGAAGAGACACATGCCGTACTTCATGAAGCGGCCGTGAATATCCAGTACATACTTCCTGAATACAAATAATCAAATTCCATACAATATGGCAAAAGCAGAACTATTGAAACCTTTTATCCTACGCTGGGAGGGCGGCTTCGTTGATGATCCGCTGGACAGGGGTGGCGCAACCAACAAGGGTATCACTATCGGTACGTTCAGGAATTTCTACGGAAAGGATGCCACGGTGGAGCAGTTGAAGCACATCACGGATGAACAATGGCTGCACATTTTCAAGAGCGGATACTGGGACAAGTGGAAAGCTGACGACATCGATAACCAATCGATAGCCGATATCGTTGTTGATTGGGCTTGGGCTTCGGGAACAGTAACCTCAATCAAGCAGGTGCAGAAAATTCTCGGTGTGGCCGTGGACGGCATTGTCGGAAACGACACCCTTACGGCAATCAACATAGCCGGACAGCGCAGCCTGTTCGCCAAAATCCACAGCAGGCGCATCGAGTTCGTGGAGAACATCGTAAAACGAGACCCGTCACAGGCACGTTTCCTGAAAGGGTGGAAAAACCGTATCAACTCACTAACATTCTCGGAACAATGAAAACAGCCCTTATTTGCACCTTAATTTTGCTTCTCACGGCTTGCGGCACAAGCCGGAAGCTGACTACTGTCCAAAGCGACAGCGTGCGTGTAAAGGTCGTTAAAACGGTTGAATACATACACGACACCGTGACGGTTGAAATTCCGGCACAGACGGCGGAACGGACAACCCGTGACAGCACGTCACACCTTGAAAATGACTTTGCGGAATCCGATGCCCGGATTAACTCTGACGGCACGCTCTATCACGATTTGAGGACAAAGCCGCAGGATAAGGAAATTCCCGTTGAAGTTCCGAAAGAGCGTAAGGACAGCATCATTTACCGTAATATTGAGGTGGAGAAGATTGTCCCGGTAGAACGTGAGCTGACCAAATGGCAGAAGACGCAAATGAGAGGTTTTTGGGTCGTGCTCGTAGTGCTTGTGGTCTATGTGTTCCGGAAGCCTTTTTTGGCTCTCATCAGGCGATTTATATGATTATCCTGCAAATTGTTGCCGCGATATGAAAAAATTGCGTACCTTTGAGGCGACATATTGAAAAAGTATAGCGTTTGCTATTGTTTTGAGGTAAAGAAAATCGCCAAAATTTCACGTAGCCTTAGAAGCAATGGTAGATGCCCACGTCATATGCGTGGGCATTTTCCTTGTGGGCTACGGGCGTTTGGCGATGCCTCTTTACCAACGAGGGATGCCCACGTTTTTTATGCGCATCCGGGAACAACGGCAAGGCGATACGGATAGGAATTTGAAACTTAAAATTAAGAATAATGCGAAAAGTTCTACCAATCCTTGCCGTCATCCTGATGCTTGGCTCATGCTCCAAAGACGACGGGGAATTTAACGGGTTCAGCGAGCATGAAAAGTCCGTACTGGAAGCCTTACAAGGGACTTTCTACGGAGAGTATTCAATCAACAACGGTACAACAGTATACCGTACCGAAGAAATCACATTTACACCCTATTCAGAGCCAAAGGAAGTTGTAAGTCTGTTCGGGACATTCAAAGCCTGCGGAGATGCTGTAATAGACGAAACATATACAGGAGTTGAGACGCATTCAGTTTGCTATCTCGTTATCTCCACACCTGTATATGAAGGACAGGAACAGACCATTTCATTTTACGAGTACAATACTGGCAGCGGAGAAGTGACGAACAAGGAGGATAAGCGTACCCTAACCATCGTGGACAACTCAACAATCAAGCTCCGTGCATACGGAACTGCAGATAACAACGACATTACATTCACAAAACGATAATCCATGAAAAAGATATTATCATTCATATTGCTGTCAGTTCTGCTGTGCAGTTGCGAACCGTCTTCCGTAAGGAGTGGCAGAGACCTCTATATGCTCTATTTTGAAGATACATTCAAAGACCAGTCCTCAATCAAGGTTTACAGCGAAGAATACGAAGTGAACGAGGACAGCAAAGCCGGAGAAGTGTCATGGACTTTGGAGGTTGGTGGGAAAAACTCCTTTGGTGCCATGGTAAGGCATACGTTCCACCTTACGACATACGATAGCTTTATCCGAAATGAGGACAACGGAGAAATGATATTGAAGTCCAAATTGAAAAAATAAATTCATATCTTTGCACAGACTGGTATACTCGTTATATCGGTTGCGTTGAATGCCCCCGGCAGGTCTTGCTACTGCTGGGGGTTTGTTTTATTTATATGCCAACTTCGGGATATTTCATAACACGAGACATCGGAGAAGCTATCCACGATGTATGAGACATCACAGGAGAAGTAACAACCAATGAAAAATTGGACTATATTTGGAGCAGCAAAACAAATCGGTCGGAAGCCATTTTTGCTATATGATTGTTACTAATTTCCGCAAAATCGTTGCTATTCCGTTGCTAATCAATAGCACCAAATCGAGCAACTTGCATTAAATCAAATAGATATACTTGTTACCTTACGTTCTGCATCGGCAAGTAGGATATTGTAATCAACTGCAACGAATTAGAACCAACTATAATGAAGTCGCTGATTTTCAGCGGCTTTTTTATTTGCCAAAAATCCAGCTATAAACAGTTGGATACTGTTGTTCACCATATTTTTCTACCGTATTTCTACCGCGGAACAATTAGGGGCTTTTGCCCGATGTCACACTGACGCATTTGTTGACGTGTATTGACAATGGTTTACGAGAGTAGACAAAAAGGGAAATTATCCGAGCTGTACCCGAATAAAAAAGCTCATGTTTCACTAAAATATGGAGAATAACAAAAATGGAAGTAAAAAGAATCTGCCAGTGGTGCGGCAAGCCTTTCATGGCAAAAAAGACCACTACTAATTATTGTAGTCCGCAATGTTCCAAAAGAGGTTACAAACACCGCATGAAGGAACGTAGAATGGAAATGCGCGAATTTCAGGAAATGCTGGAGGTAAAGAACAAACTGGAGAGCCAGGAATACTTTACCTTTTCTCAAGCAGCCAGACTAATGGGAGTTTCTCGCCAGTATGTCTATAAACTGGTAAAGGAGGACAAACTTCGTGCATCAAGGCTGAGTTCAAGAATGTCGCTCATCAGAAGAACCGACATCGAACTTATGCTGAAAACAAAACCTTATGAAGTTCTCAGACCAAAAGATGAATTTGACGTTACCGAGTATTATACCGCTGAACAGATTTCGGAAAAATACAAAGTCAACGCCAAATGGGTGTGGACCTATACCCGACAAAATAATGTTCCCAAAGTCAGAATCCGCCAGTTCAATTATTACAGTAAAAAGCACATAGATGCAGCATTTGCCAAATATAAGACGGATGACGCCTTGACCGAATGGTACACTCCGGTAGAAATCGAGAAAAACTATGGGATGACACGTGTAGCCATCCGCTCGCATGTCTATCGCAACAACATCCCCTCGAAGAAAGAGCACGGCCAGATATTCTACTCCAAACTTCACTTCGACCTGTCAAAACAGACCACCGAAGATGACGCGTCAGAATACTACACCGTACAGGAGGCCATGAAGAAGTATAGTCTCACACGAGATTCAGTTTACGGCATCCTGCAATTCCACGAAATAAAACGGGAGAAGAAAGGCAGGTTCGTGCGCTTTCTGAAGGTGGAATTCGACCATATTATGGGTGCCAGGTAACGAATCTGTGCGCACAAATATACAGACCAGAAAATGATTTCATGCTGAATGCGGTCTGCATAAAGCCATTGTGCAATTTAGCCGCAAAATTTAAGTCAACTAAAAACATTTGTAACTATGTCAGAATGCAAAACAGTTACATTGAGGACACGCCCTTTGAAGAAAGGTATGCTGTCGTTCTATCTTGATTATTATCCGGGCTACCGGGATCAGGAAACAATGAAGACCATCCGCCACGAAGGATTGAACATTTACATCTATGCCAATCCCAAAAACCAACGTGAACGCGACTTCAACGCTGCCATGTCGGAAAAGGCCGAAGCAATCCGGTGCCGGAGGTTTGAAGCCATCGTAAATGAGCGGTATGATTTCTTCGACAAGCGCAAGTACAAAGCGGACTTTCTGGAGTATTACCGGAAGCAGCTCCGCAAGCACGACCAGAAATGGGGATTTGTCTATCAGCACTTCTACAACTTCGTTCATGGCAAATGCACTTTCGAGGAAATAGATGTGGACCTATGCAACAAGTTCCGGGAATACCTGCTTAATGTCAAACAACTGCGACGTGATGGAAAAATATCAAGGAACTCAGCTTCCGGTTACTGGTCCACTTTCCGTGGATTCCTGAAAATTCTGTACCGCAACAAGATGATCAAGACAAATGTCAATGACTTTCTGGAAAAAATCGAATCGGAAGATGTTGCCAAGGAATACCTGAGTGTGGAAGAGCTGTATTGTTTGGCTGAAACCCCGTGCAAGATACCTGTTCTAAAGACTGCTTCCCTCTTTTCGTGCCTGACCAGTCTGCGGCTCAGCGATGTTCTTTCCCTTTGCTGGGAAGAAATCGTTGACTTTGCAGCTGGAGGGAAATGCGTCCATACCATCACCCAGAAGACCAAGACGGAAGACATCATCCCGATAAGCGATGAAGCCTTGGAACTGATCGGGTACAGTCCCGAGAAAAAAGGTCTAGTGTTCAAAGGTCTGAAACGGAGCTGGACACAGCAGCCGATGAAGGAATGGATCCGTTCTGCTGGAATCACCAAAAACATAACTTTCCACTCATACCGCAGGACATACGCAACCCTTCAGGCTGCAGCGGGTACTGATATCCGTACTATCCAAAGCAACATGGCACACAAAAGCATCACTACCACCCAACGCTATATGAAAGTCGTCGACAGCAACAAGCGTGAAGCGACGACCAGAATCACATTGACAAGAAAAGGCTGATCTGACTGTTTCGTGCCTGTTTTATCGGTTAGAGTATGATTTTTCGCCGAAAATCATACTCTAACCATATTTTTTCTTAATTCCGAGCTGATTGTCTATCGTTATTTATAAATATCTGCGAGTGAGCATCTATTTTTGTTGACACTGAAATTCTAAATAATTATAGCTCATGACAGATAGTAATCGAATACCCATCAAGAAAACGAGTAAAATCCTTGCGATAGTATGCGTCACTTTTGCGACAGTCGCCACCATACTGTATAGCAATTATCAGATTGCCATGATTGACTACTCCGCTCCTGTTGTAATCGGGATGGTCGTTGTGATATTGTCATGCGCGACACTACAACGACTGTTTTGCTCTCGCCTGATAAGAAACACTTTGTATTTCTCTTTTGGCTGTAAGAACTCTTACCGGACAGAAGCCGTTACCTCCAAGACAGAGTCAGATAAACATAAAAAACTTCCACAGACAGATAATCCTGTTGCGGTATCGCAACAGATATGTTCCTATCTTGAAAATTACGATACCCGATTAAAGGAATTGGAGCAGGCGAAAAGAGAGAAACGAGCAGCAATAGTACAAGCTATACATGACTATACTACATACGTAATGGCAGAATTTCTCTCCAAAGAAAATCTGGCTACTCTCCATGAAAACATAGAATATCTGGCACTCTGTCAAACTGATTTATTTAAGCCTGTCCGTTCCATGCAAGATAACCCGATAAAACCTCCTGCACTGAGACACTTTGCCTGGAATATCGGAGAAAGGCTTGATATTCCGTTAATCGACAGGGCAAGGTTTATAAAAACGGTGTTCCCTCACGAACTGGAAAATGCGACAATCGAATATCTTTGTAAAAACCTTCGCGATTCAATTCCCGCCCGGATTGCTATTGACATACCGGTAAACGGTGATTATCATTTCAGTTGCATGAAAAATTCAACAGACAGCAATAATTAAATTCTGCTGATTATAGTCTGCATAATATCATTATGTTGGTTCGCAGCATGTTAAACAATTAAATCATTGTAATATGCAGAAAGAGAACCTAACATTCAATGACCTGCCCGAAATGGTAGGAAAACTGTGCGAAAGAATCGAAAACCTGGAACATGCGTTGAAAGATAGCCTTGCAAAACAGAATCCGGTCCAAGAAGACCGCCATGTCCCTATGACAGTGGACGAAGTATGCAGCTATTTAAGGATATCCAAGTCATCCTTTTATTACAAGGCCAAACACGGAGGGATACCTGTCATCAAGCAGGGGAAACATCTGTTCGTATATCGCGACGAACTGGACAAATGGCTGGAGACCGGAAGAAAAGGCCAGGTACCTTTGAGCATCGAGGAAGAACACGAGCAGATGCTTGCTGCGACCAGACATAAGGCAAAACCAAGAGAACTGTAGGAATATGGAAAAGACTAACATCAACATTCCTACTCCGGAGGAATTGAATAACTATATCAATGAATCGGTCATCAGTGTGACAGGAACATACGAGCAGTCCGCATCCGTGCTTATGGTAGATAATTCCATAATCGGTACTTTGGGAAACTTCAGTGCATCCATAGGAAAAGCCAAAAGCAAGAAGACCTTCAATGTCTCCGCCATCGCTGCGGCTGCTCTCAAAAATGGTACAGTGCTGCATTACCGTGCCTGCTTCCCGGAGGATAAAAGGAAGATCCTCTACATCGACACGGAGCAGGGCAAGAACCATTGCCAGATTGTTCTGAATAGAATTTTGAGACTAGCAGATCTGCCGAAAGACAGTGATGCAGATAATCTGACGATGCTGGCACTCCGGAAATATTCGCCCGAAGTGCGACTGGCAATAACGGAGCAGGCAATCGGCATGATGCCCGACCGTCCTGCATCAGAACAAGAATGAGGTCTGGTCATCATTGAAACGGCAGATCGAGGCGGGACGACAAGTCCATCGTCCATATCCGTGACCGTGAATTTGAGCCATTTGCATTCCGGATAAACGATGACAACCTGCCCGAACTAGTGGAATTCTACCAACCGCAGAAGAGACAAGCTGGACGCCCGACCAAAGAACCGTTCGATCCATACAAAGAAATAACAGAAGATACGCACCGTTCCGCTTTAAACGCAGCCTTTGAAGGTGGAAACATGTTACGACAGCTATCTTGAACGGCTGAAAGAAGGCTACGGAAGGCAAGGAATAAACTAGGCCTATAAAAGGCGGTCAAGCTCGCTACCTTCCTAGGCAACAAGCGGATGGTCGTAAAAGAGGGAAAAGAATAAATACCTATAACCAAAGAGCAATAAAAGCACAATATTTACGAAAATAGGAATGTATATCATTGTATATCCGTTTGTTATAAATATACATTCATTTTCTTATTTATTCCTGCAAGCCACCATTTTTACCTATTTATTAATTATTTTTGTTACTCATTTTGATACTTATATCAAACCTATTTACTACCTTTGCATCAGAATATAAAATGCTGGAGCACAATGGGTAGAAGAAAGCAATCAAAAGTAGAAAAAAGTCCGTTCAAGTTGCGGAGAAGAAAACTTGCAGACGGCCGCGAGTCCCTTTTTATAGACCATACTGTTGACGGCAGGCACGAATACGAGTTCCTTAAACTGTATCTTATACCGGAAACTTCCGTCAAGGCAAAACGTGAGAACGCGAAAACACTCCGTCAGGCGGAGGAGATAATTATCGCCAGGACCGAAAACATGGTTGATGACAAGGCGCAGGAGAAGGCGGCGAAAGACAAATCCCAAATGTTATTGTCGGACTTCATTAGTATGCTGATGGAGGAATACAAACAGCGGGGACAGCCCACATATCTACATTTAAGGGCATCTCGCGCTAAATTCGAGAAGTTCCGTCCCGGTGCAAGACTGTGTGACATGGACAAGAGATTCTGTGTCGATTATGCCGGGTGGCTGCAATCCGAGCCTCTCACTCCGCAAGGGAAGCCGCTTGCCCAAGCCACCGCATTTTCCAGTTTCTGGATTCTCGGCATCATCCTGTCTGCTGCATGGCAGAAGGGATATATAAAGAACAATCCCTGGAAATCGTTGAGTTTCCAAGAAAAGATAGCGAGACCGGAGAGCAAGCGAGAATTTCTGACCTTTGAAGAAATCCGCAAGCTGGAGCAAACTCCCTATATCAAGGAAAACATACGCAAGGCATTCCTGTTTGCCTGCTATTGCGGGCTACGCGTGGGTGATGTTACGGATTTGCGCTGGAGTGACATATCCGTCAATGGCGGGCGGCACTTCGTATCGGTGGTGATGCAGAAAAACTCCAAACCCATATCGCTCCCTCTCCCGGCCAAGGCTTTGTCATGGCTTCCGGAACATGGAGAACCGGAGTCATCGGTATTCTCCCTACCGTCACGTACCAACCTGCGTAAACATCTGCAGAAATGGGCGGAACAGGCAGGATTGGAAAGACACCTTCATTTTCATTTGAGCCGCCATACCTACGGCACGATGCTGATAACCGCAGGGGTTGACCTTTATACCGCCAGCAAGATGATGGGACATGCCGACGTGCGCCCCACGCAAGTCTACGCGAAAATCGTTGACAGGAAAAAAGAAGAGGCCGTTTCACTGATAGACAAAGTATTTTAAGTTATGGCAGCAGCAAACAAGAAAACCAACAGATTGAAAGAGCCAGTAAAGGTTCGCACCAAGAAACTTGCCGACGGCTCTGAATCGTACTACCTTGACATCTATGTCAACGGCAAACGGAGTTACGAGTTCCTGAAGATGTACCACCTGCCGGAAGTCAACGCGAGGGTCAGAGAGCAGAACCGCGCCACCCGTGAGGCAGTCGAAACCATAAAATCGCAACGTATCATCGAGATTACCAATTCCAGAGCCGGAATCAAAAACAAATCCGCATGGCAGAAACTGACACTCGCGGACTGGCTGGAAAAATTCCATTCCAATCAGGAGCGCAAAGGTATCAAACGGATCGAAAAATTACGGAGCATAATAAAGGTCATCAACCAATACGGCAAAAACACCCGGATGGGTGACATTGACAAGAAATGGGCACTCGGCTTCATAGACTGGATCCAACACACCTATAAAGGCAGGACGGTCGTGGCCTATATCTCCCAACTCTCCATCGCCCTGAATGCCGCAGTCCGTGCGGAGTGGCTGGGCGAAAATCCGTTCATGCAGCTTTCGGCTTCGGAGCGTGTAAAGAAGCCGGAATCCAAACGCCAGTTTCTTGCCATCGAGGAAGTGAAACTTCTCATTGCCACCGAATGCCGTAACATGACGGTAAAGCAGGCAATACCTACTTTTTTTAAGCCCCTCCATGGACAATTTGACATTGCCGCACTGTTGTAATTTTGAGATTCGTGCAATTTTTACCTATATTGATTTTGAGATTCGTGCAATTATATATTATCTTTGTACTTGCTAACAACATCATATATGATATTCAAAAGAAAAATATACGAAGAACTGCTGCATTGGAAGCGGACGGATGAAGGCAGAACGGCCGTACTGATACAGGGTGCAAGACGTGTCGGGAAGTCCACCATTGCAGAGGAGTTTGCAGCCAAGGAATACGAGACCTATATACTGGTGGATTTTGCCGCCTGTTCAACTGAAATACGTGATCTGTTCAATGACGTTTCCGACCTTAACCGTATATTCATGCGCCTGCAATTTGAATACGGTGTCGAGCTGAAAGAGCGGAAATCAGTCATCATTTTCGATGAAGTCCAGCTTGCCCCGAAGGCAAGACAAGCCATCAAGTGCAATGCCAACAGATACCTGGCATGGAGTGCGACTGACGGCACACGTAATTCAAGCCTGGCTGAAATCATATCTGAAATCAGAGAGTCGATGGTGGTCAACATGGCCTACCATGCCAATGATCCGGGTGCAGGGATGGCATTGCAGCAGAATCCCGACAGGTACAAGATGTTTGCAGCGGACACGGGGCTGTTCGTTACACTTGCGTTCTGGGACAAAAAAGTTTACCGACAATACGATTTACCACAAACTGCTCAGTGACAAGTTGAGTGCGGATCTCGGCTATGTCTATGAAAACGTCATCGCACAGATGCTGAAAGCAGCCGGGCATGAACTGTACTATTATACTTTCCCCACAGAGAGCGGAAAACACAACTATGAAGTGGATTTTTTGATTGCGGACGGGGACAAGGTAAGTCCCATCGAGGTGAAATCTTCCGGCTACAAGACACATGCTTCGCTGGATGCCTTTTGTAATAAGTTTTCAGCAAGGATAAGAAACAAGTATCTGATTTACACGAAAGACATGCGCAAGGAGGAGGATATCCTTTACCTTCCGGCATATATGACAATGTTCCTTTGATTATGAAAGATATGCTATCGAATAGCCCGCAGAGGTTGCGCGAGGTAAACACACTTGTCGCCACCTGCAACCAGGACGGTTTCTCTTTTGGCCGGGCCCTGTCATTATCCCTGTTCTACCGGGATTTCAACGACACGAACAACCTTGTCAAGGAGGCGGAAAATCTGGCACGGGAGAATCCCGCCCGGTTATTGGAATGTTCCATTTCCCTGCTTTCGGAAACGGACGGATACCTATCATCGGACAGGTCGGAGCTTATGCCGCAAATTTCGAACGCATTTTCGAGGAGCACATCAAACCGTTTGAACTGAGGCACGAGGAGGCGAAAAGTGCAGCCACCCGACTCTGGCGCGACTATTCGGCAAAGAGCAACCGTCTGGATTTACTACCGCTGGAGTCCGCGGAATACAGGCTGCTTGACAAGGAATGTGACACCGCAAAAGCGGAATATGACAGGGCCCACGCCCTTGCAGACCTGTTGTATCAGGAATGGCAGCAGGAACGCGAACGGTGTTTCTGCGTGTATTGTTTCAAGCCGCTGTTTCTTGACGTGCTGGTGGAACGCCTGAAGGGAATCGCGGGAAGCATCATTGCCGACATCAACCACATGCAGGAGGGCAAGCCATGAACGGAGCGAACCTGTTGCAGGAGACATCCGCATGGATGGACACCGTAGATCTCGCCCTGTGCCTGTTCATTTACGAGGTGTGCAACGACTGTCAGTTCGAGTTCGCATCGGGCAGTGATTTCGTGAATTTCATGAACCTGAAGCCGACCTCACGCCCCGTTACCGTCCGTCCGAAAGAGAACCTGCGTGTCTGCTATATGGTTTTGGCCG